>Ga0233425_10006994_pt1 | contig 16151 bp, 14 predicted proteins | sample Watercolumn_Towu_2_FD_181712 | JGI IMG/M metagenome (GOLD analysis project Ga0233425, IMG submission 181712) | Freshwater microbial communities from Lake Towuti, South Sulawesi, Indonesia - Watercolumn_Towuti2014_140_MG | ecosystem: Environmental > Aquatic > Freshwater > Lake | place...
ATGTCTATGTCCCAGCCTGTAAGCTTCATTGCAAGCCTGACATTCTGGCCCTTTTTACCTATTGCAAGAGAGAGCTGCTGGTCGTTCACCACGACCATTGCTGTCTTGTCGTCCTCATTGACGCCTATCTTCTCGACTGATGCAGGGCTGAGCGCCCTTGCTATCAGTGCCCTTGCATCGTCTGTCCAGGGAATGATATCTATCCTCTCGCCCCTGAGCTCTCGCACTATTGTCTGAACCCTTGTTCCCTTCATGCCGACACAGGAGCCGACAGGGTCAATGGCGCTGTCCTTTGACATGACAGCAAGCTTTGTCCTTTCTCCGGGCTCGCGCACTATGTTCTTCACTATCACGAGGCCTTCACTTATCTCCGGGACTTCCATCCTGAAGAGCTCCGCAACAAAACGCGGCGCGGTCCTGCTTATAATGATCTCCGGTCCCTTCGATGTTACCTTGACCTCTTCGACTAATGCCTTGACGACATCTCCGCGCTTCAGGTTCTCATTAGGAAGAGTGTCCTTGATCGAAAGGTAGGCCTCTGTTTTGCCGAGATTGATGAAGTATGCACCCTTCTCCTTGCGCATCACAGTGCCGCTGACTATCTGTCCTGCCTTGTCCTTGAACTCGCTGAATATCACATCGCGTTCAGCCTCGCGTACGCGCTGGAATATGACCTGTTTCGCAGTCTGTGCAGCTATCCTTCCGAGGTCATGCAGGTCAAGCTCGAACTCGACAACATCTCCCTCTTTTTTTGCAGGATCGATCTTTGCTGCATCCTTCAGAGATATTTCGAGATTGGGGTCAGTGACCTGGGCGACCACCTGCTTTGTCTCGAAGACCCTGATATTGCATTTTTTGCGGTCAATTGTGAGATTTATGTTGGTCCTGCCCCCGTACTTCTTCCTCATGGCGGAAAGGAGCGCAGATTCAAGGGCCTCTATCATTGTCTCCTTGGATATGCCCTTCTCCCTGCTGATCTGTTCGATAACATGGCAAAGTTCTTTGGTCATTTTATTTCTATCTCCAGTCTTGCTTTAGAGATTGTATCAAAAGGTACAAGGACCTCTTCATCATCTTCCAGTCCGATCATCACTGAATCGCCCTGAACTCCCTTTATCCTGCCTGTCAGCACATTGTCCTGCTTCTCCGGACAATTCTTCAGTACCAGTCTCGCCAGCCTGCCGATGGACTGTTCATAATGCTTCGGCTTCTTCAGCTTGCGGTCCAGACCGGGAGAAGAGACCTCTATCACATATGACGAGGGTATAGGGTCCTCCACATCAAGCAGCGCAGAGAGCGACCGGCTGAACCTCTCGCATTCGTCCAGGGTAACGCCCCCTTCCCTGTCAATATATATGCGGACAAGGGGCCTCCTGATGCTTCCTGCAACCTCAACATCAAAGAGCACTACCCCGTGCTGTCCCGTGAGGGACTCGGCAAATTCTGTGATCTTTTCCTCAATATTGACCATAATAAAAGAAAAGAGTGGGAATGCCCACTCTTTCGTGTTTGCTCCGGAATTAAGTGTTTTATTATAGCAACCGGCCGCTAAAAAAAGCAATAAATCCATAAGGCAATTTTATAAACCGGCCTTTTCAGTAAAAAAAATATTGCGCTCAGAACGATAACGGATAATAATAGACTAATATAACAAGACCTGATATCCCTGATTTTTATTGAATATTATGCAGAACAACGAGAACATTGACAGAACAGACAGCGAACTTATACCGCTTGAGCTTATTCCGGACCCGTTCCTCCTGCTCAGGGCGGATTCGACCGTGCTTGACGCTAACCGCAGCTTTGCAAATCTGATAGGCATGAACCAGGAGGCCGTAATTGGCAAGCCCTACTCATCGATCCCCATTCTTAAGCAGCTCTCTCACAAGATCAGCCAGTCCTTCACCTCAGGATATGAGGATTATGACAGGACCTCCTTTGAGGACAGGCATTTCGAGGTGATGATAATGCCCTTCAGACATCCGGGACATGACCGGCTGCTCAGAATAATCCTCAAGGACATAACAAGCTTTGTGAGACTCGAAAAAGAGCTGCTGAGACGAAACAAGGAGCTGATCATAATCAACACCCTTTCGAGCGCATTCATATCCTCCGAGAATATGGACCTTGTTATGGAGGACCTGATCGAGAAGGTGCTCCTCATAACTGATTTCAACACCGGCTGGATCATAATGTCTGATGACGGGCATTTCACTCTGAGGACAGGCAGGGGTATATCAAAGGATTTTCTCCAGCAGATATCTGAAGGGGATTTCAATGACATATGCAATGACGCGCTCGGATCAGACGAACCGATCTACCTGATCGAACAGTCCTCAATATCGAGGATACCGGCGATCAGGAAGGAAGGGATAGTCTTTCTTTCGGCAATTCCCCTGAGAACAAGCCACCAGACAAATGGCCTGCTCTTCCTTGCGAGCAGGGTCTCAAGGGAGCTGGACTTCGATTTTGCGGCCCTTCTCTCACTGGTCGGCAATCATGTCTCCCACATATTGGACAAGATCAGGCTCTTCCAGGAGACAAGGCGGCTCTCGATCACCGACGGTCTGACAGGCCTCTACAACAGCAGGTACTTCTACAAGTATCTTGATCTTGAAATAGCAAGAACAAAGCGTTATGGCAGCTCATTCTCGCTGATACTGTTCGACATAGACAACTTCAAGAGGATGAACGACACATACGGGCACCAGGCCGGCGACGAGGTCCTTCAGGAGCTCGCAAGAACGCTGATGTCAGTCTCGCGTGAAACAGATGTTGTAGTAAGATATGGGGGCGAGGAATTTATTATAATACTCCCGAACACATCAGAGGAGGAGGCAATATCGCTTGCAGAGAGAATTCTGCAGGCAGTGCAGGATACCAGGATACGGATCAGCCAGAAAGAGACGGTCACCGTCACTCTCAGCGGAGGGATAGCCTCATATCCGATGAACGCCCTCTCTGCAAAGACCCTTTTGAACGCTGCAGACAGCGCAATGTATGCTGCAAAGGCGGCAGGGAAAAATACCCTGATCTGTTACAAAGGAAAAGTTGATGAAAAAAGTATTTGACAGGCCGGAGTGCCTTAAGGATGTGCCTTTCCGTTACTGCCCTGGCTGCGGCCACAGTCTCGCGCACAAGCTGATAGCAGAATGCATAGATTCACTGGGCATCCGCGGCAAGGTCATAGGCATTGCTCCTGTCGGCTGCGCCGTATTCGCATATGACTATTTCGATTTTGACATTCTGGAGGCAGCCCACGGCAGGCCGCCTGCAGTTGCCACTGCCATGAAGAGGGTCATGCCGGACAGGATAATATTCTCATATCAGGGTGACGGAGACCTTGCCGCAATAGGAACTGCAGAGATAATTCATGCTGCGAACAGGGGAGAGAACATATCTGTATTTTTCATAAACAATGCCACATACGGCATGACCGGCGGACAGATGGCCCCGACCACGATCAAAGGGCAGAGGACAACAACAACGCGCAGGGGCCGGGACATTGAGATGACAGGCCATCCCCTGCATGTCTCCGAACTTCTTGCAACGATAGACGGGGCAGCATTCATTCAGCGGGTATCCATTGACTCATACAGGAATCTGACTACTGCAAAAAAGGCGATAGAGAAGGCATTCACCTGCCAGATCGAAGGCAGGGGGTTCAGTTTCGTCGAGATCCTCTCACCATGCCCGACAGACTGGGGCATGACCCCCAAAGAGGCTGCCGAATGGGTGGACAAATCACTGTCTGCAGAGTATCCTCTCGGAATAATCAGGGACCGTACAGGAAAGACAGACTGATTTGGAACTAAAGATAATCATTGCAGGATCAGGCGGCCAGGGGATACTCTTCCTCGGCAGGACACTCGCTGCAGCAGGGATGACCGAAGGCAGAGCTGTCACATGGTTCCCTTCATACGGTGCAGAGATGCGCGGAGGCACTGCAAACTGCACAGTGGTGATCTCTGACGACATGATAGGGTCACCGGTGACAATGAACCCTGACATACTTGTCGCAATGAACAGCGCTTCCGTGGACCGCTTTCTGCCAAATCTGAAAAAAGGCGGGACCATGATCTATGACTCGTCGCTTATACATAACATTACCGGGCAGAGAGGGAAGAAGCTCATACCTGTGCCTGCAACAGAGACGGCAGGCAGCACCGGCAGTATCAAATCAGCAAACATGGTCATGGCAGGCGCACTTGTCGCAGCCACGCGCATAATCGACAAAAAAACGATATTCAGACTACTGGAGGGCGGCTCAAAGGCATCCGCATCCGCCGCAAACATTGAGCTTGTCCGGAGAGGAATGGAACTGATTGAGAATACGCAAGGCCCACATAAGCGACATTAAGGATATACAGAAGCTCGTTAACGAGTTTGCCCGCAAGGAGCAGATGATACCGCGCTCAGTAAACGAGCTGTACGAAAACATCAGGGATTTCTTCGTGGCAGAGGAAAAGAAGAAGATAGTAGGCGCCTCTGCCCTGCATGTGCTGTGGGAAGATCTTGCAGAAGTGCGTTCGCTCGCTGTAAGTTCTGCCTTTCAGAAAAAAGGCATAGGGAGAAAGCTGGTCGAAAGCTGCCTTTCGGATGCAAAAGCACTCGGCATCAAACGCGTATTCGTTCTTACCTATCAGGCTGACTTCTTCAGAAGGCTCAAATTTACTGACACTGACAAATCAGCCCTGCCGCAGAAGATATGGGGTGACTGCATACGCTGCCCCAAGTTCCCGGAATGCGATGAGTTCGCGCTCATCAGGAATGTTTAGCCGCAGCTGCAGATAAATGGCCTTTTTCGAATCGCTTAGCCCTGCAGCCCAGGCGCTTGCCGCCACCACTTTCACATGGCTGCTTACGGCGCTCGGTGCGGCAATGGTATTCGTATTCAGGGACTTCAACAGAAAGCTGCTTGACAGTATGCTTGGTTTTGCGGCAGGAGTGATGATAGCCGCAAGCTTCTGGTCTCTTCTCGCCCCAGCGATCCGCATGGCTGAGGATTCCGGATCATCTCCATGGGTCCCGGCTGCAGCAGGCTTCATGTCAGGCGGCATATTCCTTTATCTGATAGACAAGATAATCCCGCATCTGCACCCGGGCTTCCCGCTCAATGAGGCTGAGGGGCCGAAGACAAACCTGCAGAGGAGCATACTTCTGGTGCTTGCCATCACACTGCACAACATTCCGGAAGGTCTTGCCGTCGGAGTGGCCTTCGGAGCGCTTGCAGCTGATATCCCATCAGCATCCCTTTCCGGAGCCATGGCACTTGCATTCGGCATCGGCATACAGAACTTCCCGGAGGGGATGGCAGTATCTGTACCCCTCAGGAGAGAAGGATATACAAAGTTCAGGAGCTTCTGGTACGGACAGCTCTCCGGCATAGTCGAACCTATAGCCGGATTTTTGGGCGCCTATTCGGTTATGCTCTTCCGTCCCCTTCTGCCTTATGCCCTTTCGTTTGCTGCAGGTGCAATGATCTTTGTTGTGATAGAGGAACTTATACCGGAGTCCCAGCAGCAGAAGAACTCTGACCTTGCCACCTTCGGTTCACTGATAGGATTTACTTCGATGATGATTCTCGATACAGCATTCAGCTGAAGAGGCCCGGAATCTCGGGCCTCTTCATTATCGTTTTGCTATGCAGCAGCGCCGGCCTTGTCGCAGCAGTCCTCTCCGAGAATATCCCTGAGGTCCTCTTCCGGGGTTGATGCTATCGGCCTTATGCCAAAGTTCTTAACAAGAAAATCGAGCACATTCGGCGTGATAAAGGCAGGGAGCGATGGACCGAGACGGATGTCCTTGATCCCGAGATGCAGCAGCGTAAGGAGAATGGCAACAGCCTTCTGCTCATACCAGGAAAGAACAAGTGAAAGGGGCAGTTCATTCACTCCGACATTGAATGCCTTTGAGAGCGCAAGCGCGATCTGTATTGCAGAGTATGCATCATTGCACTGGCCGATATCGAGCAGCCTCGGAATGCCGCCGATACTGCCGAGTTCCTTGTCAAAGAACCTGAACTTTCCGCATGCCAGCGTCAGCACAACAGTATCCTTTGGCGCCATCTCGACAAACTTTGTATAGTAGTTCCTGCCTGCCTTTGCGCCGTCACAGCCGCCGACAAGGAAGAAATGGCGTATCTGTTTGTTCTTAACTGCCTCGATCACCTTGTCAGCAACGCCAAGCACGGCATTCCTCGCAAAGCCTGTCATTACCTCTTTGCCGCTGATATCTTCAGTGAAACCCTCCATCGAAAGGGCCTTGTCTATTGCAGGACCGAAATTATGGTCACCTATATGTGCTGCTCCGGGCCATCCAACAAGGCCTGCAGTAAAGAGATTGCCGGCATATGAATCAAGAGGCTTCTGTATGCAGTTTGTTGTCATGATTATCGCTCCGGGGAATTCTGCAAACTCTTTCTGCTGGTTCTGCCAGGCTGTGCCGTAATGTCCGTAGAAATGGCCGTACTTCTTCAGCTCAGGATAGCCATGGGCAGGGAGCATCTCGCCATGAGTATATACATATATGCCCTTGCCTTCGGTCTGTTTCAGTATATCTTCCATGTCCTTGAGGTCATGGCCTGAGACGAGTATTGCCTTGCCCTTCTTTGCACCGAGCGGGACCTTAACAGGAACAGGATGGCCGTATGATCCAGTGTTTGCACTGTCCAGCAGCTCCATGACCCTGAAGTTTATCTCACCGCATTTCATTGCAAGGCCGACCCAGTCCTCAAGCTTCAGGTCTGTCCTTGTCATTGCTGCCAGCGCCTCATGCATGAATGCGTATACAGAGTCGTCCTCCCGGCCGAGTATCTGGGCATGGTCAGCGTATGCGGCAACTCCCTTGAGACCGTACAGCACAATGTCCTGGAGCGACTGGATGTCAGGATCAATGGCCCTGTCCGGCACATGCTCCTTCACCTTCTCTCCCTGCCATACGAGAGCCTTCATATCCTTCTCAGGCATGAACTCTGCGCTTTTATGACTTATGTTCACTGAAGGGACAAGCTTCTTTAGCAGCTCCCTGAAAGATACTGTCCTCTCTATAAGCCCGGCAAAACGGTCAGGGTCAAAATCAACATTTGTGAGGGTCGAAAAGAGCGCCTTTGCAGTGAACCTGTCAAGCTCCCTGTCCCTTATTCCTGAATCTGCAGCCTTTACAGCATAAAGTGAAAGTCCCTTGAGGGCATGTATGAGAAGATCCTGAAGTGCTGCCAGATCCTCGTTCTTTCCGCACACCCCGATCTTGATGCATGCCTTGCTGTTTGCTGCCTGCTCACACTGATAACAGAACATAGATAAAACCTCCGAATTAAATTTTTGGCCGGTCAATTCCCAGCTTCAGGTTACTTTAATATCAGAGGTTGATTATTTGTATGATCTGCATCATGTATGAATATAAAAAAAGCGGGCATCAGAAAGCAGATGAAGCAAAGATCTCACTGACAGTTTTTTTCAGGACCGGATGGACCTTGTCAGGCGCTATCTCTGCAAGCGGGGCAAGCACAAAACCTCTTTCATGCAGGAACGGATGGGGTACTCTTAATGTCTCTATATCAATAATATCGTCGTCATAAAACAGGATGTCGATGTCGATCACCCTCGGCCCCCAGCGAAAAGTCTCTTCTCTTCCCATATCCTTTTCAACGCGCTTAAGAAGTTCAAGAAGTTCAGAGGGCGGGAGGTCTGTCTCTGCCTCAACAGCCATGTTCATAAACCTGGGCTGGTCCTTTACGCCCCACGGCTCTGACTCGACAAGAGAAGACTGACTGAGGATCCTGAGGCCGCATTCTTCGAGCCGTCTAACAGCCCCGATGCAGTTTGACTGTCTGTCTCCGAGGTTGGACCCTATGCCCAGATGGACTACAGGCACAAAGACCTGCCTATAATACCTGTCCTATCCTCTTGACAGCCTCTTTCATTCTCTCTGCAGGGACGGTCAGTGCAAATCTGATATAACCTTCGCCCGGAGCGCCAAAGCCGTTTCCAGGGGTGCCCAGCACTCCTGCATTATTAAGGAGATGTGCAACGAACGAAGCGGAGTCATGACCTGACGGGACTTTTGTCCAGAGATAGAAAGTAGCTTTGGGCTTTATAACCTCAAGTCCGAGGTCCTTCAACCCGCTGAACAATACATCTCTTCTCTCCTGATATGTGCTCCTGATGCCGGCAAGCACTGCATCGTCAGTTTCGAATGCCGCGATCGATGCCTCCTGCACAGCCTGGAACACGCCGGAATCAAGGTTTGACTTTATCTTTCCGAGACCGGCTATCACATCCCTGTTGCCCACTGCAAAGCCTACTCTCCAGCCTGTCATATTGTATGTCTTGGAGAGCGAATGCATCTCGATGCCGACTTCCTTTGCACCGTCTATCTCCATGAAGCTTATAGGCTTCTCATTATCGTAGTAGATCTCGCTGTATGCAGCATCATGGCAGACTATGAAGTTGTATTTGGCAGCAAGCTCTATCACCTCTTCATAGAATGAGACAGGTGCACACGCAGCTGTCGGGTTGTTTGGATAGTTGATGAACATCAGCTTTGCCCTTCTGAGCACATCCTCAGGAATTGCCTTGAGGTCAGGCAGAAAACCGTTCTTCCCGAGGAGCGGCATGATATGGCTCTCTCCCCCGGCAAAAAGGGTGCCTACCGGATATACCGGATACCCCGGCGACGGCACGAGCACAACATCTCCAGGATTCACGAATGCAAGTGGTATATGGCCTATTCCCTCTTTGGACCCGATAAGCGAAAGCACCTCTGTATCCGGGTTCAGGTCTGCATTGAAACGCTTCTTGTACCATGCGGCAACAGCCCTGCGGTACGAGAGCATCCCTTCATACGATGGATATCTGTGATGTTCAGGGTTTTCAACAGCCTTTTTCATGGCATCCACAATGTTCTGCGGGGTCGGTATGTCAGGGTCCCCTATACTGCAGTCGATCAGGTCCATGCCTTTTGCCTTTGCCTCCTGCTTCATTTTGTCTATTGCAGCAAAGAGGTAAGGCGGCAGGCCTTTTACACGGGATGCGAGCTCAACGCTTATATTCTTCTTCAATTTCTCCTCCGGATATACAAAATACGATTAAACAGGTAGTAGATTATAGCAGAAAGCGCATGCTGATTGACAAAAGGTCAATTTTGTATTTTAATGAGAGCAAATACAGTCAAAGGGACAACAAACAACAACTTATGGCAAAGGGAAACTGGGAATCATATTTTGATGCTGTAAAGAAGCAGGACTGGAAAACTGCAAAGAATCTGCTTATGCAGATATCCCAGGCAGAGAGAAACAACCCGCAGACATTCCTCAAGATCGGCGATATCTGCCAGAGGACAGGCGAAAAGTCAGAGGCCATATCTGCATATCTGCATGCTGCACAGGTCCTGCGCATTCAGGGATTTGCGCAGAAGGCGCTTGCAACATACAAGATCGCATTGAGGCTCGATCCGGACAACCAGGACATCATAAAACGCGCAGAGATACTGATAGAAGAGTTCGAGGCGGTCAAGGCATCCCCTCATATTCCAATTTCACAGCCTGAAGAGAAACCCGAAAAGGCATGGACAGCTCCTGAACCTGTCAGTGAGCCTAAGATCGAGGTCCCATCTCCTGAATGGCTCGAACCAACATCTGCAGAAGCGCCTGAAGTGAGCCCAGAAGAGATCAAGCCTTCAGAGTGGCTCGAGATCACATCTCTTAATGCCCCTGCATCTGAAGCTGCAGCAGAACAGAGCATCTTTGAACCTGCAGAGCAGCCAAGGATAACGGAAGATGACAGGAATGGTGAAGCGGCTGAAGCAGAAGCAGGGTCTGAGAATACAGACTGGCTCGAATCTGCCTATGAGGCGCTCGACACAAAGATGTTCAAGACCGGAGAGCAGCAGCCTGCACCGGACATACAGCCTGAACCTGATATCGACTCACTCATTGAGCATACAAGGCTTGTGCCTGAGAACCTGACTGAGGATATAGAAACATTCAACACTCCGCTTTCCGAAAGGCGGGAGATCAGCGTACCGGAGATATTTGAGGAACTTCCAGAGGACATGGTCAGGAACTTTATGGCAGAGCTGAAACTGCTTGCATTCAGTGACGGACAGAAGGTTATAGAAGAAGGGGATTCAGGAGACTCAATGTACATCATAAAGTCCGGACAGGCAAATGTTATTGCACATCTTCTGGGCAAAAGGGTGGACCTGGCACAGCTCAGGGATGGAGATATATTCGGAGAAGTAGGCTTTCTGACAGGCCGTCCGAGAACAGCATCCGTAATAGCTTCAGGAAAACTGCAGTTGTACGAGATCAGCAGGCTCGATATAGAGAAACTCATAGAGACCCAGCCTGATATCCTCGCAAAGATCGAGGACTTCTACGAGATGCGCGTCAGGGACACGATAAAGAAGATCAAGGGGTAGCAGAACTTCATTTTCTGATGTCAGGGACAGTTGCCGGCAGAAGAGTCATCAGCCAGGAAAATTCTTCCTCAATATTCCATAAAAAAATAGAGGCCGGGCGATCTGCTCGGCCTCCTTTATCTGGCTCCCAGGGAGGGATTCGAACCCCCGACCCGATGGTTAATCCCGCCCCTGGCGGGACTCTGCCGGCTGGATATCCTGCAGATATCGTTCTATACCCCGCGCCTTTATCTTCCTCTCCAACTGCATTGCCTCACTGCGTGTTTCTGACGCCTTGCTCCATATCAGCATCCAGTCACCTTCAGTCCTGCGCGTCCACTTTACACCAGACCGTTCAGCATCATTATGTTCACGAAGCCGTCTGTTCAGATCGCCGGTCTGTCCGCAGTAGTGCTTCCCGCTGCTACTGCTCTTCAATATGTATGTCCAATATTCCATAAAAAAATAGAGGCCGGGCGATCTGCTCGGCCTCCTTTATCTGGCTCCCAGGGAGGGATTCGAACCCCCGACCCGATGGTTAACAGCCATCTGCTCTGCCGGCTGAGCTACCTGGGAATAAATCACTCTTTACTTGCTCTTTTTCAACCCAGAGCCGGTGGTTAATCCCGCATTTGGCGGGACTCTGCCGGCTGAGCTACCTGGGAATAACTTAAATCAACGGAAAAGACATATAAAACAGATAGATTTTATAGCAGAAATATTCGGTTCTTGTCAACGCATCAACAGCAAAATCTTGTCAGGCCCTGCAACATTTACAATACAATGCCGTGTTATTATAGAGACCAAAATCATATGCAGACATATGAAATCTGACTTATCAGCAGCCATCTTATAACCCATGCAGGAAAACGGCACAAATAGGGGCAAGGAACATATCTGGATAAAGATATTCCTGCTGCTGGCCTTCCTGTTTCTATGTTTCATACTTTATAAGACCGGGACATTCAGATTCTTTACTGACAGGGAAAAACTGACTGCATTCATAGATTCACTGGGGCCGCTTTCCTTTGTCGGGTTCATCGGGTTGCAGGCGCTTCAGGTCATTGCAGCGCCAATTCCTGGAGAAGTGACAGGCATTCTCGGAGGAGTGCTCTACGGACCGGCACTCGGACTCGTGCTCTCCACAATAGGGCTTACCCTCGGTTCATGGATAAGCTTCGCGCTATCAAAAACATTCGGAAGACCATTTGTCGACAGGTTTGTAAAAAAAGAGACTATGGACAAGTACGATTACCTGCTTCACCACAAGGGCGCATTTCTTGTCTTCGTGCTTTTCCTTATACCCGGCTTCCCTAAGGACATCCTCTGTTATATCCTGGGCCTTGGTCATCTTACAGCAAAGGAATTCCTGATCATAAGCACGGTCGGAAGATTCGGGGGCACAGTGCTGCTGACCCTCGGCGGCACATACCTCCGTCATCAGCAGTATTACAGATTCTCGATTCTTCTCGGTATTGCAATAGTCATCATCTTTTTCTCAATGGTCTATAAGGACAAGATGGAGCGGCTTTTCAGGATGTGGCATATCAGTTCGAGGAAAAAGGAGAGGGAAAAGAAGAAAAAAATATAGCAGAAAGCCGGAGAGATTACTGCAGGGTCCCGGCTGTTACCACTTTATCAGCGCAGATGCCCAGGTAAGACCGCCTCCAAAGGCCTCAAGCAGTATATTGTCCCCGTCTTTTACCCTGCCTGAGCGCACTGCCTCGTCAAGCGCTATGGGGATGGACGCTGCCGAGGTGTTGCCGTATTTCTCTATGTTGACGAAGACCTTCTCTTCAGGAAGGTTCAGCCTCTTTGCAGTCGCCTGTATTATCCTCAGATTGGCCTGGTGCGGAATGAGAAGGGAGAGCTGTGACGGATCAAGGTCATTCTCCTCAACAGTCTTTGATGCAAGCTCCTCGAGAGTCCTCACTGCCACTTTGAAGGTCTCATTGCCCTTCATCTTTATGAAATGGAGTTTCTTCATTATGGACTCCTGCGAGCAGACATTGCGCGAGCCGCCGCCAGGCAGCATGATCAGATCTCCGAGGCTTCCGTCTGAATGTATATGTGTCGAGATGATGCCGCGCTTCTCTTTTGTGCCCTCAATTACCACTGCGCCGGCGCCGTCTCCGAAAAGGACACAGGTTGTCCTGTCCTGCCAGTCTGTTATCCTGGAAAGGACCTCTGCACCGACAAGCAGTATCCTCTGGTGTGCACCAGTCTTGATCAGCGAATTCGCAAGGTGCAGGCCGTAGACAAATCCAGAACATGCAGCGCTTATATCGAACGCGGCGGCATTCTTCGCGCCAAGCTTGGTCTGGAGAAAGCAGGCAGTAGATGGGAATGTCATGTCAGGCGTGCAGGTCGCGACGATGATCAGGTCTATATCCTTCGGCCTGAGCGCAGCGCTCTTCAATGCACTCTGTGCGGCCTCAAGAGCAAGGTCTGAAGCGGACTGTGATGAATCTGCGATCCTTCTTGAGCCTATCCCTGTCCTCTCCCTGATCCATTCGTCAGAGGTGTCAACTATCTTGGCAAGATCATTGTTGGTTACGACATTCTCCGGCAGATATGAACCTGTTGCAGTTATCCTTGCGCGGACCATTTATGATTCCCTTGTCTGGAGGTCGGCCTTTATGGCGCCGGATATCTCCTCATAGACCCTTTTGCGAGAGAAGTCATTTGCGACCTTGAGCGCATTTCTTATTGCCTTGGCAGAGGAGCGGCCGTGGCTTATTATGCTTGTGCCGTTTATGCCCAGAAGTGGCGCGCCGCCGAACTCGTCATAGTCTGTCTTCTTCTTGAAGTTCCTGAATGCCGGCTTCAGCATCAGATAGCCGAGCTTGCCTGCAGTTATGCTTGATATCTCCCTCTTTATCATCTTGATTATCGTCTCTGCAAGGCCCTCGCTAATCTTCAGCGCGATATTGCCTGTGAATCCGTCGCATACCACGACATCGGCCTTGCCCGAAAAGATGTCCTTGCCCTCGATATTGCCGATGAAGTTCAGCCTTGACTGCTTGATGAGCTTGAATGCCTCTTTGGTCAGCTCATTGCCCTTGATGTCTTCCTCCCCAATGCTGAGAAGGCCCACCTTAGGCTTTTCCCTCCCGAGTATAAGCTTGCAGTAAGTATTGCCCATAAGCGCGAACTGATGGAGGTTCTCAGGAGTGCAGTCAACATTTGCGCCAACATCGAGCAGGATGAAGGTGTCTCTCAGGTTGGGCATCAGGGTGGCTATGGCTGGCCTGTCAACTCCTTCTGAAGTGCCGAGCAGCAGAAGCGATGTGCCCATAACAACGCCTGAATGGCCTGCGCTCACAAAAGCATCGGCCTTGCCTGCCTTCACAAGACCTATGCCTACGCGGATGGATGAGTCTCTTTTTTTACGAATGGCAACTGCAGGGGATTCGTGCATCTCCACGACCTGTGAAGCATGCAGAACGGATATGCTGCCTGACCTGTATCTCTTTCCCTTCAGCTCCCTCCTGATGGCCGTTTCATCTCCAACAAGAGTGACATGGATATCTTCCGCTTCCTGGACCGTCTCGACCGCTCCCTCGATATTTACTGCAGGAGCATGGTCTCCCCCCATGGCGTCAAGAACAACATGCATGCTGTTGTCTATTTTTCTATTACTTCGAGAACTTTGGTTCCGTTATATGTTCCGCAGCTTGCGCATGCCCTGTGAGGGAGCTTCAGCTCCTTGCACTCGGGACACTGGCTGAGATTAGGCATCTGGCCCTTCCAGTTTGCCCTTCTTTTGTCTCTTCTTGAACTTGAATGTCTGTGCGTCGGGTTTGCCAATGTACTACTCCTTTCCCTTGTCCAATAATTTCTTCAAGACCGCGAGTCTCGGGTCAATCTCCTTCTGAACGCAGTCACATGATCCGGTGTTCAGGTCTGCTCCGCACCTGGGGCATATGCCCCTGCATGATTCTGAACAGAGCGGCTTCATCTCCGTATTCAGCAGTATCTGCTCTTTTATAAGATCGTTAAGGTCTATCTCATCGCCCTGATAGAAACCCATGTCCATCTCATCGTCATGGAGCGCATGCTTCTCATGCCCGGGTTCTGCAGCCGGATGATATACGACATTCACATCCAGACCAATATCATTCCTGAAGGATTTAAGGCATCTGCTGCATTCAAATTCAAGCTCAGCAGATATCTTCCCTGATACTATGACCTCTGTGCCGATCTTGTTAATGCTAAAACCGGCCCTGACCGGAGAAGTTACATCAATACCTTCAGGTCTGATCTTCTCATCTATGTCGGCTATGAGCCCTTCTTCAGGTATGTCAGCGATTACGATCTTCATTGTTAAAGACCACAAAAAGAGTTTAATTATATTGATTTGACATCTGATAAGTCAAGAAAACCGGGCAGTTGTCCGGGCCGGACCTGCCCTCTGCCATAAGATGCCGGGACCGCATCAGCCGGTTGACATGAAGCCTGCTATCGTCTCTCCAAGCGTATCAAAATCATAAGGCTTTTCTATGACGCCTATGAAGCCATACTGGCCGGGCCGGGCCATTAATGGGTCCTGGCAATATCCGCTCGAAACCACAATCCGTGCCTTTGGATCGATCTGGAGTATCTTCTGTGCTATCTCCCCCCCTCCAATGCCTCCCGGAATGGTAAGGTCGGTGATCACAAGATCAAAAGGACAGGACCGTGACATGGCATCACTATAGACCGAAACAGCCTCTGTTCCATCAGGCACAGCAGCAACTTCATAACCGAAATGTTCAAGCAGCGTGACAAGGATTATCCGCAGGTCTGCCTCATCATCAACAACCAGTAACCTGCCCCTGCCTGAACCCGGAACGGCCTGCTTCTTGGGTTCATCAGACTGTACCTTCTCGAACGATGCAGGCAGATAGAAAACAAAGGTAGTGCCGTCTCCCTGCTTTGATCTCACAGATATATGCCCGCCGTGCTTTTTGACTATGGAATGGCATATTGTGAGTCCGAGGCCGTTGCCTCCGGACTTTGTCGTAAAATAAGGGTCGAAAATCTTCTCCATGTTATCAGGATCGATCCCTGCTCCATCGTCCTGAACAGAAATTTCGACATAGTTGCCAGGCAGAAGGGACTCGGTCGTTCCGTCTGATACATGATTTGAAGCAGAGACCTTTATATGACAACCCTCCGGAGATGCCTGTGCAGCGTTTATGACGAGGTTGCTTATAACCTGTCCGATCTGCCCGTAATCGGCATATACGGCCCAGAGACCATCAGGCATAATGACCTCGCTCCTGGAGTGAGATCCGCTGAGAGCAAAATCAACGGTCTCTCTCATAAGACCTGCAAGGCTGATGGTCCTTATTATGGGCGACCCTCCCTTTGCAAAGGTGAGAAGCTGATTTGTAAGAGCAGTTGCCCGCCTGCCTGCCTGCGTTATCTTCTGCAGATATTCATTGGGCTCCCTGGATTCGGAACATGCCATTCTTGCAAGCTCAGCATTGCCTATCATTCGAGTAAGAATATTATTGAAATCATGGGCGAGCCCTCCGGCAAGCAGTCCGACAGATTCCAGCTTGCCGGTCCTGTAGAGGTCTTCCTCCATACGCACCCTCTCCGTAACATCCCTAAGCACAAGGACAGCGCCGACTATGTTATCACCTTTGTCAAATATCGGCGCACAGCTGTATGAGACGATCCTTTCCCTGCCAAGGTTGTCAAGAAGAACCCTGTGCTCACCTGCAACTATGATATTGCCTTCTTCAAGCACCTCTTTCAGC
>Ga0233425_10006995_pt1 | contig 16150 bp, 16 predicted proteins | sample Watercolumn_Towu_2_FD_181712 | JGI IMG/M metagenome (GOLD analysis project Ga0233425, IMG submission 181712) | Freshwater microbial communities from Lake Towuti, South Sulawesi, Indonesia - Watercolumn_Towuti2014_140_MG | ecosystem: Environmental > Aquatic > Freshwater > Lake | place...
CGAAGCGCCTCCGGTGTCCGTTCGACGTTCTCCGCTCGCTCCGTCCTCGCTCTGCTGAAGTCTGCAGCCTGAAGCCGGTAGCCCGAGGCTTTCGCGATCAGCGAAAGTCGAGTCTGAGGCCTGAGGACTCCGTTCCAGTCACTCGCTGGCTGGGTCCGGGAAGCTCTCGGCCAGCTTCGTCACCTGATCGAAGAGCTCCGGGTGCGCGGCGAGCTTGCGCACGAGCTCCCAGAGCTTGGGGTCTGCCAGCCGCGCCATCCCGGTTGCCCCGCGCGCCTTGCCCTTGCGTGCTCGCGGGAAGGCGTCCGCGCCCCGCTCGCGCAATGCGGTCATGGCTTGGACGTGCCGCTTCGTCGGGAAGAGCTCTCCCGATCCCCAGAGCACCACGGTCTTGGCATCGACCTCGAGAGCGCGCGCCAGCTCTCCGGTGGAGCAGCGGAGCTCCTTCTCCAGGGCCTTGATCTCTTCGGGGCTCACGACCGACCCGTCTATCACAATTTCGAAATCAGTCCGCAACTCGAGTCGAGTCGAGCCCGAGCGGGGGGCATGCGAGCGCCGTGGCTCCTCGGCTTGTGTCTCCTGGGCTGTCGTGCGCCCCTGCCGGACCCCGGCGGTGCCCCCGGCACACCGTCGTCCGGGCTGACGGTCGAGCCACCGAGCGAGAACGATCTCATCCACCCCGTCTCCCGCTTCCGCCTGGCGAGCCCGCCGAGCGAGCCGGTGCTGCTCGTGCGGGGCGCGCTCTCCGACTACCACTTGGGGAAGATCCGCGACGGCGCGTTGCCCAAGACCCTGCTCGAACGCCTGGTGCCGACGACGAGCTGGGTGGAGGAAGCAGAGCTGGTGGTGAGCCCGAACGAGGTGCTCGAGCCCGGTGTCGTTCACGACCTGGCCAGCGCGGACCGCGGGCTCATCGCGCGCCTCGCCGTTCGTGAGGATGCGGCGCCCCCGCTCGCGAGGCTGTGGCCACCCAGCGCGGAGCCCGGCTCGGCCGAGTACTGGCTGTTCTGTGGACCCGAGCCGCTGGGCGTCGCATCCCCCACCGAGGTCTTCCTCGAGCCGGGTCACCGCGCCGCCTGGGCCGGCAGCGGACCGATCGAGCGCTGCATCGAGCTCGTCGCGGCAGGAGCGGCAGCGGAGCCGGTCGTGCCACCGCTCGCGGTCCTCGGCCGCGCGCTCGAGCCGGCTCCGATGGCAGTCGGAGCTCGAGCGCCGATGAGCGCCGCGAGCTGCGCGAGCGGCGAGGTCACGCTCGGGCCCGGATGCCTGACGGTGCTGGATGACCGAGCGTTGCTGAGGGCGCCGGCGGCTCCGACGCTCTGGTCGGTCGGCGGGGCCGGCGCGTCGTTTCTGGAGCCTCTCGCGCCAGGCACCCGCGCCGTCCTGCGCGGCCTCACCCCGGAGCAAACCCAGAGCCTTGCCGTCGACGTGCGCGATCCCTTCGGTCTGGTGTTCCAAGGCAGCATCGAGCTCACGACGGCGCCCCTGCAGCCGCACCCCGTGATCAACGAGGTCCTCGCGAACCCGCTGGGCGCCGAGCCCGCGTCGGAGTGGGTGGAGCTCCACAACGACGGCCTCGCGCCCGTCCAGCTCGCGCACTTCGAGCTGCGCGACTCCGGCGGAGGCGTGGCGCTCCCCGAGCACTGGCTGGCGCCCGGCAGCTTCGCGCTCGTGGCGCGCGAGGACTTCGCGCCTGCGGGGGGGCCCGACCCAGTACCCGGACCCGCCGTGACGGTGCTGCGCGTGCCGAGTCTCGGAAAGAACGGCCTCTCGAACTCGGGTGAAGCGCTCGAGCTCTCGGGCCCGGGGGGTCAAGTGGTCTCGCGCTTTCCAGCGCTCCCCAAACCGAAGGCCGGCGTGAGCGTGGCGCGGCGCGCGACCTGGACGCTCGACGACGACCCGCTAGGGTTCGCGCATCACGGGCCGCCCGGTGCATCACCCGGGGCGCCCAACTCGTTCGAGTGATCAGGTCCCCGCGAGGGTCATCTTCGAGACGCGGAACGTCGGCGCGGCGGTGCTGGTCTTCATGTCGAGGTCGTTGCCCACGGCGTCGATGTTCTTCAGCATGACGTCGAGGTTCGACGAGATGGTGACCTCGCTGACGGGGAACGCGAGCTTGCCGTCCTCGATCCAGAACCCGGCGGCGCCGCGGGAGAAGTCGCCGGTGACGGCGTTGAAGCCGAAGCCCATCATCTCGGTCACGTACAAGCCCCGCTCCGTGCTGGCGATGATGGCCTCCCGCTCGAGCTCCCCCGCCGTGAGGGTGAAATTGGTGGTGCTGGGGCCCACCGAGCCGCCGGCGGCGGCGGCGCTGCCGGTGCTCTTCGCCCCGAGCTTCTTCGCGCTGTAGGTGTCGAGCAGGTAGGTGCGGAGGACGCCCGCTTCCACGACCACGTTGCGACGCGACGGCAGACCCTCGCCGTCGTACGGACGCGAGCCCGGCGCGCGGGGGACCAGCGGGTCGTCGACGAGGTTCACCAGCGGGCTCGCTACCAACGTGCCCTCGCGCCCCACTAGGTAGCTCGACTTCCGCCAGATGGAGCCACCCAAGATGCACCCGGCGAAGGTGCCGATGATGGAGCGCGCGACGTCGGGGTCGAAGACCACGGGCACCTCCGCCGTCGGCACCTTGCGCGCGCCGAGCTTGGCGAGGGTGCGGCGCGCGGCCTCGCGCCCGACCTCGAGATCGTCGTCGAGCTCGGCGACGTGGCGACGCGCGCTCCAGTGATAGCCGCGCCGGCGCTTGCCGCCCTCGTCCATGGCCACCGGCGTCACCACCAGAGAAGCGTAAGACCCCCGCTGCGCGCCGGAGAACCCGTTGGAGATGACGCGCGCGCTGGAGCCCACCGTGCGGGAGAACGTGGCACCCTCGCTCAGCTCGATGCGTGGGTCGAAGTCGAGCGCCGCGCGCTCGGCCCGAGTGGCCCGGGCCACGGCCGTGTCGGCGTCGATGCTGGCGACGGCCGGATCGTAGAGGTCCAGCTCCGGGAAGGGAGGTCGGGCCAGGTCCGCGGCCTCCGCCGGGCCCGCGAAGGGATCCGGCTCGGACAGCTCCGCGAGCATCAGCGCGTCGCTCACGCAGCGCCCGAGGCCGCCCTCGGAGAGGTCGCTGGTGGAGGTGACCGCGACCCGCTGGTTCTTGATGACACGCAGCGAGACGCCTCGGTGCCCAGCTTCCTCGACCAGCTCGGGCTGGCCGAGCCGCACCTTCGCGGAGAGCTCCCACCCGGAACGCGCGGTGGCCTCGGCCACGTCGGCGCCGAGCGACAGCGCGCGCGCCACGAGGTCGCCGGCCAGAGCGAGGAGCTTGTCGCGATCGTCGTCGGTCATCTTGGGCGAACGGAGCCTGGCAGGGACCCCGGGCGCGAGTCAATCGCGGCGCGCGGCGCGACTCGCTCGCCTCAGCCACACCACCGTCACGCTGACGCCGGCGAGCAGGACGAGCGTCATGGCCAGGAGAGCATGGCCGAGCGGGCTGCCCGACACGGGGCGCGTGCCGAAGTCACCATGAAACTGCGCGTAGCTGGCGTGGACGCCGAGGCGCGGGAGCGCGACGAGCACCAGGCACGACGCGGCAGCAGCGGGCAATGCGATCAGGCGCATCAACGGGGCGCTGCGCCTGACCCGCGCGTGACGCGCGCCGCGAGCGAAGCCCGCGGGCACGCTGGCCGCGTCGAGCAGCACCCAGCCCAGATCCGCGGCGCTCGGCAGCCGTTGACTGTCGACCAGGTACGCGTACGACCAGTCTGGCGCGAAGGCCAGGAAGTAGCCCGCGATGGGCGCGAACACCAGGAGGCCGAAGAGCGAGACGACGGTGAGCGCCCGGGCGCCGATGCTTCCATCGCGTGCGAGCTCCTCCGAGGCGACCCAGGCGAATGCGGCGCCGATCAGGAAGCCGATGAGCGGAGCTGCGGCAGCGGGCACGGCGCGAGGATGGCATGCCGGCGGCGTGCCGTCATCGCTCGGGTCGACGCGCAGACGAGCGTGCACTATGACTCCTGCGCTCGCGATGGACCCCGACCGCTTGAGAGCCCTGCTGGAGCGCGTGCGCGCCGGCGAAGTCGACGTCGGAGCGGCGCTGGCCCAGCTCGAGCACCTGCCGTTTGCCGACCTCGGTTACGCGAAGGTGGATCACCACCGAGCGCTGCGCATGGGAATGCCGGAGGTCGTGCTCGGCCAGGCGAAGTCGCCCGAGCAAATCGCGGGCATCGCCCGTCGCCTCATCGACGCCGGGCAGAACGTGCTGGTGACGCGGGTCGAGGCCGAGAAGGTCCCGGCGGTGCTGGAACAGCTCCCGGAGCTTCGCCACAGCGCCATCGCCCGCACGCTGACCCACGAGCGCGAGCCGGTGCCCGCGCGGGCGGTGCGGCCGGTCGCCGTCGTGACGGCGGGCACCAGCGACCTGCCCGTCGCGGAGGAAGCGGCGGAGACGCTGCGCATGGCCGGGATCCCGTTCACCCGCGTCTTCGACGTCGGCGTGGCAGGCATTCACCGCATCGTCGGCGAGCTGCCTCAGCTGCGCGAAGCGCCTGCCGTCATCGTCGTCGCCGGCATGGAAGGCGCGCTGCCGAGCGTCGTCGGCGGGCTCGTCCGGAGCCCCATCGTCGCGGTGCCCACCTCCGTGGGCTACGGCGTCGCGCTGGGCGGGCTGACCGCTCTGTTCGGCATGTTGACGGGTTGCGCTTCGGGTGTGACGGTCGTGAACATCGACAACGGGTTCGGCGCGGCGATGGCCGTGTTCCGCATCGTGACCAGCGGCGAGGGAGGGGCGACGTGAGCGGGCACGGGCACGGGCACGGGCACGGGCACGATCACGGGCACGGGCACGGGCACGGGCACGGGCACGGGCACGATCACGGGCACGGGCACGGGCAAGAGGAGTTGGAGGCGGGAGCGGGCGCGGGGTGCACGCTCTTCCTGGACGCGTTCGCGGGCGTGGCGGGCGACATGACGGTGGCGGCGCTCTTGGATTTGGGGGTGCCGCTCTCGGTCGTGGAGGGCGCGGTGGCGAAGCTCGGGATCGACGGTGTCCGAGTCGCGAGGCACGCGCGTTTGGCCGGCGCCATTGGGGCGAGCGCATTCGAGGTGACCTTCGACCCGCAGGGGCGCGAGCGCACCTACGCCGAGATCGACGCGTTGATCGAGCGCGCGCAGCTCGGGTCGGCCGTCGAGGAGCTCGCGCGCCGCGTCTTCGAGCGCCTCGCCCGTGCGGAGGCGCGAGTGCATCGCGTGCCTGTCGGCAGCGTGCACTTCCACGAGGTCGGCGCCATCGACGCCATCGTCGACGTGGTCGGGGCAGCGGCGTGCTTCGCCCACTTGGGCGCGACCGTGGTGGCGAGCCCGCTGCCGATGGGTCGCGGCAGCGTGGAGTGCCGGCACGGGACTTTGCCGTTGCCCGCGCCGGCGACGGTCGAGTGCCTGCGCGGCGTCCCGACCTACGACGCCGGCATCGACGCCGAGCTGGTCACCCCCACCGGCGCCGCCATCGTCGGGGCGGTGGCGACGAGCTTCGCGCGCTGGCCCGACTTCAGCCCCGAGCGCGTGGGCTGGGGGAGCGGAACGCGCGCGCTCCCGGACCGGCCCAATGCGCTGCGGGTCGTCCTCGGGCGGAGCGCGCCGGAAGCCACTGCAGGCGGTCACGTGCTGGTCGAGTGCAACGTCGACGACATGACCGGGGAGCTCGCGGCGCATGCGCTCGCGGCGCTGCTCGCGGCCGGCGCGCGCGACGCCTGGGCCGTGCCGCTGACGATGAAGAAGGGGCGCCCGGGTCTCACCCTCGCGGCCCTCGCGGATCGCGGCTCCGAGTTGCGCATCGCGGAGGTGTTGCTCCGGGAGACCAGCACCATCGGCGTGCGTTGGGCGGAGGCACACCGCCTGGAGCGCCCGCGCCGGATGCTGGAAGTGGAGACCCGGTACGGCAAGATCCCGGTCAAGATCAGCGAGGGACCCTACGGCCCGCCCCAGGCGAAGCCGGAGTTCGACGCCTGCGCACGCGCCGCGAGCGCAGCCGGCGTGCCGGTGCGGGAGGTCATCGCCGAGGTGCTGAGAGCGATCGAGCTCTGATCAATCCGGCCGTTCAACCGGCAGTGACGACGCCTCCCAGGCCAAGAGCCCGCCTTCCAGGAAGCTCACGGGCACGCCCTGCTTGGCCAGCTCGGCGGCGAGGTCCTTGGTCTTGTCGCCGCTCCGACAATACAGCACCGGCGCTCCCGGCAGCATGTGTAGCTCAGCGAGGCGGTTCGGCACCTCTTCGAGCGGCATGTTGACCGCGCCGGGCACGTGCGCGCGAAGGTAGGCTGCCGCCTCGCGTGTGTCGACGGGCACCACCTGCCGCCGTGCGAGCAGGGCGCCGACCTCTTCCGGCTTCAACGCGCCCGCGGCGCGCGGCAAGAAGGGCTCGATCATCTCGCGGAGCTGGGCCTTCTTCAGCGCGCCGACACGCCCGTTGGCGGGACGACCCTGGTGAAAGACCACGAACGTGGGGACGGACTGCACGCCCATCTCACGCGCGAGCAGCGGCGACTTGTCGATGTCGACGCTGACGACCTTGGCCTTGCCTTCCAGCTCTCGGGCCAGGGCCTCGAGCTCCGGCGCGACCACCTTGCAGGGGCCACACCACTCCGCGCCGAACTCGAGCAGCACGGGCAGCTCACTCGCCAGGACTTCCTGCTCGAAGTTCTTTTCGGTCACCGCCGGGAGAGCCATGGGGCGGGGAATATTCATCCGGCCGGCGCGACACGCAAGCCCGGTCACACCCTGCTCGCGCCGCCGCGGCGGGCCGAGAGGTGATCGTCGAGCGCGTCGGCGACGACGTAGAGGCAAGCTGTGGTCACCAGGATGGCCAGGAGCGCGGCCAGGGCGGCGCCCACGCCGATGCCTCGACCCGCGTGCCCGAGCAGGCGGCCCCAACTCGGTACGTCGTCGGGAAGGCCGAGCCCGAGGTAGGAGAGCGCGGCTTCCAGCGCGACCACCCCGGCGGCCGTGAAGGTCGCGCTCACGATGACGGGCCCCCACACGTGGGGCAGCACGTGGCGCGCCACCACGCGGAGCGGTGAGCCGCCGAGCGCCCGCGCAGCGAGGACGAACTCGGTGCCGCTCACGCGCAGGACCTCGCCGCGCACGAGCCGCGCGATCTCGACGCCACGCAGCGCACCCAGCACGATCACGAACCCGAGCCAGCCGAGCTCGGCATGCCCGGTCGCGAGCGCGGCGACGACCACCAGCGAGGGCAGCGCGCCCGTCAGCTCCACCGCCCGGGAGAGCAGCCCGTCCCAGACGACCCCGCGGCCGGCCAGCGCCCCGAGCGGAACCCCGAGCGCGAGGGCCAGCGCGAGCACGCCCAGGGTGGTGATGACGATGCTGCGCGAGCCGTGAATGCAGAGCGACACGAGCTCTGCGCCCGACGCGCCGCTGGTCAGCGCGGGGCGCGCGCGCACGGGGGCCCAGAGCGCGGGTGAGGTCGAGTCGAGCGCTGCCGGGTCGACCTCGCCCCACGCCGCGGGCGCGGTGACCCCCGGGAGCACCCACCAGCTGCCAGCGTGTCGGACCAAGAGCGGGGACTCCGACGCGAGCAGATCAGCGAACACGGCGACCAGCACCAGGTGCGAGAGCACCAAGAGCGCGAGCTTGGCGGGGAGCCTCACTCCGCCGCCCCCCGCTTTCGGAGCAGACCGAGCCGCACCCGCGGGTCCATGGCCGCCAGCAGCGCGTCGCTCGAGATCTGCAGCAGCGCCAGCGCCGTTCCGAGGGCCATGGAGAGCGCCATCAGCCAAGCGATGTCCCGCGAGGCGATGGCGCGCAGTGTGGTCGCGCCCAGCCCGTTCAGCCCCAGCGCGTGCTCGACCACGAAGGCCGCCGTCACCAGGCCGGGGAGTTGCGCGCCCAAGAGCGAGAGCGCGGCGACGCTCGAGGCGCGGAAGCTCCAGCGCGCCAGCCGCCAGGGCCCTGCGCCGAAAGCGCGAGCGGTTCGCGTGAATTCCTGGTCCAGCGCGACACGCGTCGCGGTGCGCTGGTGGCGTGACACCAGGCCCGCGCTGCCGAGCACCATCACCAGGGCGGCCAGCGCGTGGCCGAGCCCCGGGAGAGCGACCGGTGCGGCCGCGGTCGAGAGCGCGCTGACCGGCAGCGCGCACAGCACCACCGCCACTGCGCTCGAGGCGAAGTCCGGGACGCGCTGCGCGCGCGCTGCGCCCACGAGCCCGAGCGTGATACCCACGAGCCAGCCCCCCACGAGCGCGGACACGAGGAGCCACAGCGTGACCGGAGCGCGCGCCAGGAACAGATCGAGCACGGTCTCGCCGCTGGCGCTGATGCCGAGCCGATTCAGCGCGGCGCTCGCCGCCCAGCGTCCGTACTGCGTGTCGCTCACCATGGAGAGCACGCGCTCCGCGCCGTCGTGGGTCACGTAGTCCGAGCGGTGCTCGAGCCACCACGCTTGCCAGAGGCGGACCACGCCGCGCGCTTCTCCGACGCTAGCATCCTTGGGCACGCGCCACGGCCGCTCGACGATGCGCGCGGCGGCCGCCGCCAAGCGCCTCACGCGCTTGACGTCCTCGGGGGTCTCCACGGGCGACATCCCGTCGAGGAGCTCCGGCAGGGCGTAGGTGTCGAGCTGTCGCACGTCCTCCCGGCGCCCGGCGGTGGACTTCTCGCTCAGGCGTGCGACCACGCGCTTGACCACCGCGGGGCGGAACTCGATGGCCCGGTCCTGCCAGAAGCGCGTCCAGAACAGGACCGCGCTCTCGGGCGAGCGCAGCTCCTCCGGCGTACCCAGGTTCATGCGCGAGCCCAGGGGCGCGAGCGCCAGCGCCACGCGCGCGCGCCCTCGGGGGTCGAGGGAGTCCAGGGCCGGCAGCACGTGGGGCAGCGCGGCCCCGCCCAGGCGAGTGAGCTCGCGCCGCGCGAGCTCTTCACCGGGGTCGGCGCTCGCGATGCGCTGCATGAGCGTGAGCGCTCGATCGCGAACGTTCGTCGGGCGCGTGTTCACGAAGCGAGGCGGCGAGTGATCGCCGAAGAACGGGTGGTCGGCCTCCAGCTCCGTGCCATGCGGCGTGGGCCTGGGCGTGAGCAGCCAGAACACCGCCAGCGAGATCACGAACAGCGTCGGCACGATCCACAGGATCCGCCGCAGCGCGTGGCGCATCGCTCGACCTGGCTCAGCGAAGCAGGAAGAACCCGATCACCGACACCACGAGCAGCGCGCCGACCACCAGCGCGCCGACCGCGGAGGGTGGCAGCCCCGTCGTCGGGATCTGGACGGGCTCGTCGTCGAGGTTGAACACGGGGGGCGGGTTCGAGGGGTGCTTGGGCGCCGCCGGCGGCGCCTCGCCGGCAGCCTGTTCGAGCTCGACGAGGGGATTGGTCATTCCAACCAGGGTGTGCCCGACCTTCAGACGCCGCGACTCGCGTTGCGCCTCGTCCGACATGGGCCCGATGGCGACCTCGTCCAGGGATTTCACCGAGGCACGGCCAGCGCCCTCGCCCGAGCTGTCCGGCAGCGCGTACTTCGAGTACTTCACCACGTCCTGCGCCGTGGCGGCCGCCAGAGCCTCACCCTCGAAGCGGGCGACGATCACCGTGATGTTGTCGTGCCCTCCCGCGAGGTTCGCGCGCTCGGTCAGGACCTTGCATGCCTCGAGGGGGTCCGGAACGGTATTCAGGATCTCCCGGATCTCGTCGGCGCGGATCATCCCCGACAGGCCGTCGGAGCACAGCAAGAGCGCGTCGTTCTTGCGCAGATCGACGTAAGTGAGGTCCACCTGCACCGTGTCCGCCGTCCCGAGCGCCTGCAGGATGATGTTGTTGTGCTCGAAGGTCTCGGCCTCTTCCTCGGTGAGCTGCCCAGCCTCGATGAGCTGGTTGACGAGGGATTGGTCCCGCGTGACCTGGACCAGCGAACCGTTGCGGAGGATGTAGGCGCGGCTGTCACCCACCTGCGCGACGAACAAGCGTGTGTCGAGCAGCGCGGCGATCGTGGACGTGGTGCCCATGCCCCGCCGCGTCCGATCCGCGCGCGCTTCGTTGAAGATGCGAATCCCGGCGTCCTCCACGGACTGCACCAGGCGACGAGCGAGCTCGTCGCGATTCGCCGGCGCATCGCCCTGAGACAGCTTTTCGTAGATGATGTCGACGGCGAGCTGGCTCGCGACCTCGCCCGCCGCGGCCCCGCCCATACCGTCGCAGACGCCGAGGACCGTCCCCCGGCTGCCGACCAGCTGATGCCGGTCCGACTCGAGCAGGCTCCGGCTCTTGCGCGAGAGGTCCGCGACGAGGAAGTTGTCCTCGTTGTGCTCACGGATCTGCCCCACGTCGGTGCGACCGAAGACGTGGAGGCGGATTTCCGAGGACCCTTCGGCCATCTCAGCTCTGGCCCCGGCCTTGCTCGAGGCGGAACAGGTGCTGCCCGACTCGGACGTGGTCTCCGTCCGCCAGCGGGACCTCCTCGCGGATCGCCAGGTAGGTGCCGTTGGAGGAGCCGAGGTCGTTCAGTGTGAACGAGCCGTCGCGGTCCCGCGAGAACGAGGCGTGCCTCCGGCTCATGAAGGGATCCGTCGTGAACACGATGTCACCCGCCTCGCGTCCGACGACGACCTCGTCCTTCGAGACGTAGTAGACGTCCCGCGTGACGCCCTCGACCGTGCGCTGGCAGAGCCGTGCGTAACGGGGCAACATCGGGGATCCGAACACCTGCGTGTCCCCGTCCGTGGCAGGGCCCAGGCCTTTGTCGGTGGCGTTCACCAGCTCGAACCTTAACACCTCAAGCCCGATCAACACCAAGTCCCCAGAATGCACCTTGGCGGGGGCCCGGAGGCGGACGAACACCCCGTTGGTGCTGCCCAGGTCCCGGATGAAGAAGCGCCCGTCTTTCCGCGAGATCCTGGCGTGTCGCGGGGAGACGTAGGGGTCGTTCGGCAGCAGGATGGAGCCCTCGGACCGGCCGATGTCGACGACCGGTTGGCCGAGCGGGTAATCCCGGCCCGGGCTCCCATCCTGCGCCACCACGATGAGGCGCGGCTCTCGAGCCGCAGGCGCGGCGGGCCTGGGCGGCGGCGCGGAGGGTGGGGCAGGCGCTGCCGGCTGCGGATGGCGGACGGGTGGTGGCGGTGGGCGGGAGGGCGCGGAGCGTTGGCTCAGCGGAGTCTCCGGGCTGGTCGCGGGCGGCTCGCGGACGGGGCCTTCGTGCAGCCGGCCGCCACAGTACTGGCAGTAGGCCATGTGCGCCGTGTTGCTGCCACGGCAGCGCGGGCACACCACCGGCGGTGGCTCCATCGGCGCTGCCGCCAAGCCCACGACGGGTGCGCCATGAACCGGGTGTTGGGCTGCCGCCACCGGCTCCGGCGCGGGCTCGGCCACGGCGGGGACCGCACCGATGCTCGCTCCGCACTCGGAGCAGAACCTCGACCCCGCCGGGTTGCCCACTCCGCAGCGACCGCAGCGCGCCTCGGACGGCCGCGGCGCACCACGGGGCGCGAAGTCGAAGTCGGGCGCTGCGGGGCGGGCCCTGACGTCCGCCGCGGGGACTCCGCGAGGAGGCGTGGGCTCCGCGGGGCGGGCCGGGGCTTGCAGGCGATTCCCGCAATCCTGGCAGAACCTGAGGCTCGGCGGGTTGTCCCGCCCGCACCGGTCGCACTTCACAGGCGGCACGGAACCCCGCTGGCCCAGGGACGTCAAGAGCGGTGTTGCGGAGAGCCAGGAAAAGCGACCGCGGCGCGCTCACCAGCGCGGCAGGGGGCTTCTGATTTCCAGCACCAGCTCGAGGGCGACGACGTGGGCCAGGCCGAAGCCCAGGTAGCGGTCGGCGCGACGCTGGTTCGCGCTGTCGGTCCAGCCGCGGAACAGGAAGGCCCTGTAGGCTGCGCCGGCGCCCACCACGGCGGTGCGACTGAGCTGGAGCTCGAAGCCCAAGCCCAAGAACGTGGTGATGCCTCCGGTGTCGCTGGACCACTCGCTCCCGTATAGGGCGACACCGCCGCCCCCCGCAGCATACGGGGTGAGGCGCCGACCCTCGTCGAGGTAGAAACGGCTCTCCGCGCGGAGCTGCTGGAGGATGGCGAGGCGCAACAGGTTCGACGAGTCGTGTCGAGACGACTCGTACGCCCCGCCCACGTACCAAGGACCGCGCGAGCGGTAGCCCACCCGCACCGCCAGCCCACCGCCGGAGCCCAGGATACACGGGTACACGGCGCTCGCGGGACAGACGTCGCCCGGGGAGGCGACCGTTTCCGCGGCAAACGCCACGCCGTACTGCAGGTAGTCGAAGCTCGATGGCGGCAGCACGGCGCGGCGCGGCGCCCCCTCGGCGAGCGCCGGGGCGCTCCAGCCGAGAACGAGCAAACCCGCCACCGCCGCGCGCGACATGCCTGACCTATATCGCAGATCGGGCCCTCGCCCCCGCGGACGCCAGCACGACGGAGCGTGCCGACCGGCCTTGACTTGCTTCACGACCATCGTCTATTGCCGGGGTCGCTGGCTTTCGGAGAACAGAGCTGAGATGGACATCTACCTCGACAGGCGCGCCGCCCGGCAAATTCGGCTGTCCGCCCAGGAAGCGATCGAGGAGGGCGACACCGAGTCGCTCCGTGAGGACATCCTCGAGGCCTTCAAAGAGGAGCAGGTCGAGGAGATCGAACGTCGCCTCGACACCGGTGACTTCTACGAGTTCCTGACCGACGTCCTCGACGAGTGGAACGGTGACGACGTCGACGAGCTCTTCGAGCTCCTGGAGACCCAGCTGGGCGAAGTGGGGATCGACCTCAAGACCGAGGTCAAGAGCGAGGACGACGAGGAAGACGACGAGTCCGAGGGCGGGGAGAGCTTCGACGACGAGGACGAGGACGAAGGCGACGAAGACGACGAAGACGAGGACGAGGACCTCGAGGAAGACGAAGACGAGTGAGCGCCGCCGCTCAGCGACCGGGCCCGCCCAGGTCACGCACGACGTACTCGTGACAGTCCCCCTTCGCCGGCCGAGCGCTCGGGCACAGTGCCGAGGCGCAGCGCGCGAAGCGTGAGTCGGGCGCCCCCTCGACCAGCTTCTCGATCAAGTCGCACGCCCGATCCTGGTGACCCAGGTCGCGCTCCAAGCGCGCGGCCTGCCACAGCGCATCGTCCTTGAGCAGGCTGGTGTCATGCTCGTCCCAGACCCTGCGGAACTCGCGCACGGCCCGCGGCTTGTCGCCCAGTCGGTCGCGGTACAGCTCCGCGACGCGGTAGCGCGCGGCGGCGTAGCGGGGTCGTGCGTAGGACCCCTGCTTGAGCGACGACGGCTCCTTCTCGCGCAGCATGCGCTCGAGGTGCTCGACGGCGCGCTCGGGGCGACCGAGCTTCTCTTCCAGGACCGATGCGGCGAAGAGCGAGTCGTCCCAGAGCGCGCCGCGTGGGTAGGGGAAGCGCGCGGCCGTGTCGAGGAAGGCCGCCAGTGCCTCGGCGTCCCTGCCGAGCTTTTCGAGCAATCGCGCGCGGTCGTAGCGGGCCTGCTCTTGGAGCTCGCTGCTCCCGCCCCGCGAGCCGAGCTCGCTCAAGAGCGCGAGCGCCGCCTCCGCGCCCGCACGCTCTTCGCGCTGCCGCGCCAATCGGGACAGCGCCCCGAGCGCCAGGCCGGAGCGCGGGAACTTCCGGATCGCGGCGTCCAGCTCGGCCCAGCCTCGCTCGGCGTCGCCATGGCGGATCTCGATGTAGGCGTGGTCGAACGCCGCCCGGGCAGCGCGCGAGCTCTTGGGTCGATGTCGGCCGAGCTCGGCGAGGAGCGCCTGTGCCTCTTCGTGCCGCCCGGCGCGAAGCAGCGCCGCAGCCTGGCGGTAGCGCGCCTCGTTTTGATCGCGACGACGGTCTGCGGCGCGCTCGGCCTTCGCCCAGTGTTGGGCGGCCTCTTCGTAGCGCCCCGCAGCATAGGCGCGCTCGGCCGCGGCGCGCTCCTCGCTGAAAGAGCGCGGCAACGTCGGTGCACAGCCCGCCACGAACGCCAGGAGCAGCCAGCCGACGGCGCGCACGTTCATGCTCCGCGGCGACACTCGCGGATCGCCTCCGCGAGCACGGCGCCCGCGCGCTCGGCGTCTGCGGCCGATACGTCGAGATGGGTGACCGCGCGCAGCGTGGAGCGCGCGATGCTCCCCACCAAGACGCCGCGCTGCTTGGCCGCGCTGATGACGTCCTCGGCGGCCAGGCCGTCGAGCTCGATGTTGACGATGTTCGTCTCCACCGCGCCCACGCGGCAGCCGCTCTCGCCGGCGAGCCCTTGGGCCAGCGCGCGGGCCTTCTCGTGGTCGTCTGCGAGGCGCGGCAGGTTCTCGTCGAGCGCGAACAGCGCTGCCGCCGCGAGGATGCCGCTCTGGCGCATCGAGCCGCCGAGCATGCGCCGGTAGCGGACGGCGAGCGAGAGCAGCTCGGCGGACCCGACCAAGGCCGAGCCGACCGGGGCGCCGAGCCCCTTCGAGAAGCACACGCTGACCGTGTCGGCCGTCGCGGCCCAGTCGCGCAGGCTCACGCCGCTCGCCGCCGAGGCGTTCCAGAGCCGGGCGCCGTCGAGGTGCACGGCGAGCCCGCGCCGCCGTGCGTGGTCCGTGACCCGGACGAGCTGGGCAAGGGGAAAGACCTTGCCGCCGCCACGGTTGTGCGTGTTCTCGACGACCAAGAGCCGGGTGCGCGGAAGCCAGTACGCCTCCGGTTGGATGACGCTCTCGAGCTCGTCGACGTCGAACAGGCCACCTTGGCCCGCCACCGCGAGCTGCACGCCGGAGAGCGCCGCCGCGGCCCCGGACTCGAACAGCGCGCAGTGCGTGCCCTCGCCGATCACCACCTCGTCACCGCGCCGCGTCTGCAGCATGAGCGCGAGCTGGTTCGCCATCGTGCCCGAAGGAACGAAGAGCGCCCGTTCCTTGCCGAGCAGCGCCGCGACTCGTTCTTCCAGCCGCCGCACCGTGGGGTCCTCGCCGTAGACGTCGTCGCCGACCTCGGCCTCGGCCATCGCCTTGCGCATGCCCGCCGAGGGACGCGTCACCGTGTCGGAGCGCAGGTCGATGGGGGGCATGGCCGGAGAGTCTCACCTGCTTTCGGCCCGAAGGTCGAGCGCCGCGAGCAGGAGCTCGTAGGCGAGGAGCTGCGTGGCCTGTGCCAGGTTGATCGAGGGCTGATCGGCGGCCATGGGGATGCGCACGAAGTCACGAGCGAGCGCGCGCTCGGCCTCGCCCAGCCCGGTCTTCTCGTTGCCGAAGACGAGCGCGATGCGTTCTCCGCGGGCTGCGGCGTCGACGGCCCGGCGCCCGAAGTCGCGCGCGGTGAGCACGCCGGAGACGCCGCGCCGAGACGTGGTGCCGACCACCCAGTCGACACCCGCCACGGCTTCGTCGAGGCTCTCGCAGAGCGGCGCGTTCAGGAGCACGTCCTTGCTCTTCACCGCCATCTTCAGCGCCATCTCGTGGGTCGGGCTCGCCAGGCGCCCCGGCTTCACCAAGGCGAGGGACAGGAAGCCCATGGTCTTGATGGCGCGTGCGGCCGCGCCGACGTTCTCCGGGTAGTGAGGGCGCACCAGGACGAAGGTCGTGGCCGCGTGGATGGGCAGCGCGAGATCCGGGGTCGGCGTGTCCTCGGGGAAGGACTCGGACCTCATGGCGTCGCCGTGCGCGCGCAACGGAAACCCAGCGTCGGCGAGCGGGTCTCGGGATCCGCGCTCGAGCGTGACGCCCCGCGCAGCCAGGGCGCGGCGCTGGCGAAGCTCCCGCCGCGCACCACGTAGCCGCCGCTCCCGACGCCGAGCGCGGGTCCCTTGGGATCGATGGCCGGCCCCGGCGGGTAGCCCGGCGCGTAGCGATCGGAGGCCCACTCGGCCACGTTCCCCGCCAAGTCCAAGAAGCCTTCCGGAGTGCGCCCGCTAGGGAAGGAGCCCACCGGGGCGAGCTCCGCGAAGCCGTCCCGTGCGTCCGAGGTGTCCAGCCCCAAGCGTCCGTGGTTCGAGGCCCGCGTGTTGTAGAGCTGGCCCCAGGGGTAGCGCCGCCCGCGCGTCCCTCGCGCCGCTCGTTCGAGCTCTGCCTCGGTCGGCAACCGCGCGCCGCGAAAGCGGCAATAGGCCCGCGCGTCCGCATGGCGCACGAGCGACACGGGGAAGCTGGGCGAGTCGAAGCGCTTGCCACCGTGCTCGAATGGAACGGCACGGCAG
>Ga0233425_10006996_pt1 | contig 16146 bp, 13 predicted proteins | sample Watercolumn_Towu_2_FD_181712 | JGI IMG/M metagenome (GOLD analysis project Ga0233425, IMG submission 181712) | Freshwater microbial communities from Lake Towuti, South Sulawesi, Indonesia - Watercolumn_Towuti2014_140_MG | ecosystem: Environmental > Aquatic > Freshwater > Lake | place...
CTGGCTGGGAAAGGGCGCCCCGCAAACGGCATCGGAGGTCTTCACATCGAGGTTCACTGGTGAACAAATGGCGCCGCCTACTGGCTCTTCGCATTGTAGATCGGGCGGCCCAGGACATCCACGACATCGACAATGCCGATGATCACCGCATCGACAGGGGCCTCTTTCAGGCCGGGGGCCAGGCGCGCCGAACTGCCCTGGCAGAACAGCACCAATTCGCCAAGCCCCGCCCCGACACTATCGACCGCGACGATCGTGTTCACCCCGGGCCGGAAACGGCTCGGGTCCTTGTCATCCACCAACTGCGGCCGCAGCAACAGCAGTTTGCGGCCGCCCATCGAGGCGTCCTTTTTGGTGGCAACGACCGACCCTTCAACACGGGCCAGGAACATAACAGTTTGGGTTCAGCGCAACCGGATGCCGGGCGGCGACGGCCCTGTCGCAGGGCGGCGCCTGACACCGGTCCGGCGCGTTACTTGGACTGCGGTTTGTGCGGCAGCACCGTCTCGACGTCCGCGTGGGGCCGGGCGATCACGTGCACGCTCACCAATTCGCCTTTGATGGCCTTGATGGCTTGCGCGCCGGCGTCGGTCGCGGCTTTTACCGCCGCCACATCGCCGACGACGACGGCGGTGACCAGCGCATTACCCACCTGGGTCATGGGGCCGGCCAACTCGACGTTCGCCGCTTTAAGCATGGCGTCGGCGCCCTCGACGAGGGCAACCAGGCCGCGCGTTTCCAATAGTCCAATGGCTTGGGGCATAGGGTGTCTTTGTGAGTTAAGTGTTGAACGAAAAAGTCAAGGGTGAAGTGTCAACAAGCAACCGCCGAGGTCCCCGCACGCGATATGGGCATCGCGCGGGTCGAGCAAGGTTTCGAGCGATGCATCGTCTTCCGTTAGTTGTTGCAGCCGCACGCCGCCGGCGCACCCGCCGCCGCCTCGAGCAGGCGTTTGGTCTCCCGCGCAACGACCAGCTCCTCGTTAGTGGGGATGACCATAATCCGCACCTTCGAGGCCGGGGCGCTAATGATCCGTTCCTGCGCGCCGGGCTGCGCGTTGAGCGCGGGGTCCAGCACCAGGCCCAATTGATCAAGCTCACGGCAGACGGCGGCGCGCACCGCCGCCTGGTTCTCCCCGATCCCGGCCGTAAACACGAGCGCGTCAGCCCCGTTAAGCTCGAGGTGGAACGCCCCAATCCAATGCCGGATGTGGTGAACGAGGACATCGACGGCCAATTGGGCGCGGCCGTTCCCGCGCGCCGCCTCGCCGAGGATATCGCGGATGTCGTTGGACACGCCGGACACTCCCTTCAGGCCGGATTCCTTGCAGAGCAGGCGTTCGGCCTCGTCCAACCCGAGCCCGATCGAGCGCATCAGGAAAGGAAGGGCGAACGAATCCAGGTCGCCCACCCGGTTGTTATGCGGCAGCCCGGACTGCGGACTCATCCCGAGGCTGTTGCCAATGGCCACACCGTCCCGAATGCCCGTGATGGACGAACTGCCGCCCAGATGGCAGGAAATGACACGCAAACTCGGGGCGCGCACCGGACTCGTGCCACCATCGACGTATAGCCGGCGCGCGCGCTGGGCGACGTCCTCGCGCCCGAGCAGCTCGGCGGAACGCTCCGCGATGAATTTGTGGCTCGCGCCGTGAAAACCCCATCGCCGCACGCCGGCCTGGTGCCACGACTCCGGCACGGCATAGCGCATGGCGGCCTCGGGCGCCCATTGAAAGAACGCGGTCTCGAACAGGCCCACCAACGGCGTCCCGGGCAATCGCCGCGCGAATTGCCGGATGCCATTCACGTAAGGTGGGTTGTGCGCGGGCGCGACCTGGTTGAAGGCCTCCATCGCGGCAATCGACCGCTCGTCAAGGCGCACGCAGCCGTTGAGGCCGCGCGCCATGATCGTCTTGAACCCCACCGCCGTCAGCTCCGACTCGCTTGCGACGGCGCCCGCCTTGATCAACTCGGCCAAACACGCATCGATGGCGGAGGCGTAATCCGTCACCCGCTCGAAGCCGCCCCGCGCCAGCATCTGTTCACCGCCATCCGAAAAATCGAACAGGCGGTACTTGAGCGAGGTCGAGCCGATATTGGCGACGAGCACTTTCATCCACGATCAGGGTCGGGGCGCGGCGGCCAGGGCTGGGAAACGCCGGCGCCGAAGCCGCTCGAGGTCAGCGAGCCGCGCGCGGCGGTCATTGCAGCCAGCGGCCCAGAACCGCGAGCCCTTCGTGCGGGCGCGGGATGACCTGCACGCTCACGACCTGGCCCACCTGCGCCGCGGCCGCGGCGCCGGCGTCCGTGGCCGCCTTGACCGCAGCCACGTCGCCGCGGAAAAACGAGGTCACGTAGCCGCTGCCGATCTTCTCCCAGCCCACGAGCGTCACGTTCGCCGACTTGAGCGCGGCATCGCTGGCTTCGAGGAGGGCGGAGAGGCCCTTGGTTTCAATCATTCCAATCGCTTGTTGAGGCATGTGCTGAATCAGGGTTGAGGTTTGACGATGCTGCGTCGGGTCGCGCGCGGGCCCCGCGTCACTTCGCGGCCTTCGCGCCCGAGGCGCCGCTCTCGACGAACGTCTTGAGCAAGTCCTCGTGCGGGCGCGCGATGATGTGGGAGCTGATCAACTCCCCCACTTTCCCCGCCGCCTTCGAGCCCGCGTCCACCGCGGCCTTCACGCTGCCGACGTCGCCCTTGGCCAGCACGGTGATCAGGCCGCCGCCGATGGGTATGGTTTTCACCAGGGTCACGTTAGCCGCTTTGACCATGGCGTCGCTGGCCTCGACGGCGCCGACGTAACCCCGCGTTTCGATCATGCCGATTGCATCACTCATAATGTTGGTTCTGTGGTTTGGAGTTGCTAAATGGTCGGGTCCCGGGTTGGGCCCAAGAGGCTATGGAATCAGTTCGCAGGGCGTGTCGGGCTGCAAGTTGCACGCGTTGCCTTCATCCGTGTCGATATGCACCTCGAGCTTGAAGCTCGGATCAACGCGCACGAGCAGTTTCTCGAGCGTCACCCCGCACGGCCCGCCGATCTTGAGCCCCATGTTCTGGCCGTTCTTGACGCCATAGAAGCTGGCGTCGTCCGGGCCCATGTGCACATGGCGCAGAGCCCGAATTACCCCCTGCTTCATTTCGAAGAACCCGGCCGGCCCCATCAGCATGCAGCCGGGTGTTCCCTGGATGTTGCCCGAGAGCCGGAGCGGAATGTCGAAGCCCAGCGCGATCGCGTCCGTGTAAGCCAGTTCAATCTGGTTGAGGGTCCGGCACGGGCCAAGAATGCGCAGGTTCGAGATCACCCGGCTGCGCGGCCCAATCAGCGTCAGCGTTTCCTTCGCCGCGAATTGCCCTTCCTGGTAGAGCATCTTGAACACCGTCAACTGATGGCCCTTTCCAAAGAGGATCTCGACCGCCTCTTGCGTCAAATGGCAATGCCTCGCGCTCACGTTCACCACCAGTGGGTTCGGCGCTGACGCACCGTGCGGCAAGGGCTTCCCCAATCGCTCGTAAACCACTTGGCGAACCAAGTGTTCGACGACTGCGCGGGGCAGCATTGGGTTCGGCGCGGCCATGAATCTGAGGGAAATCGTGCTCCGGTATGAAAAGGAGTCAACAAAATTCTTGCAAATTCTTTCAAAATCTCCCAAAACCGTGCTCACATGCAGCCGGAAGAACGCCAGCGCCGGATCGAAGACTATCTGCAACAGGTTGAGTTTGCGTCACTTGAAGAGCTTGCGCGGCACGTTGAGGCGTCGACTTCGACCGTGCGCCGTGACTTGGCGGTGCTTGAAAGCGGCGGCGGCGTTCGCCGGACTCACGGCGGGGCTCGGGTGGTGAACCCGCGTTCGGACGAGTTCATCTTCACGGCTCGGGACACACATCAACTGGCAGAGAAAGAGGCGATCGGGCGGTTGTGCGCGGAGCTGATCCAACCGCGCCAAAGTGTGATCATCGACGCGGGGACGACGGTTTATCACGTGGCGCGTAACCTCGAGAGCAAGAAGCCCCAGATCATTACCAACTCATTGCCGGTGGCGAATCTCTACGCCTCGGCGAACCTGGTCGAGGTGGTGGTATCGGGAGGTGTGATTTACCCGCGATTGGGTGTGTTGGTGGGGCCCCTGGCAGTCGAGTCCTTCTCGCGCATGCACGCGGATGTGGCGGTGATGAGCGCCGGCGGCATCACCCTCGAGGGGGTCACCAACTCGCACGGACTGCTGATCGAGATTCAGCGCGCGATGATGAGCGCCGCCCGGCGCGTCGTCTTCTGCCTCGACCACACAAAATTTGGGCGCAAGTCGATCTCGTTTCTTTGTGCGCTGGACGGCATCCACACGATCGTGACCGACAGCGCCGCTCCCGAGGAGTTGGTGCAAGCGTTGAAGGACGCAGGCCGGGAGGTGCTTGTGGCCGCCGTTCCACCGGCCTAGCGGAGACATTCTGCGGCCCGCCGGGGCCGACCCTTATTCTCTGCCCGGCCGCCGTCCACCTCCGGGGGCGGGGGCGATTTGAGCTTGGAGCCTGTCCAGGATCGGTTTGAGCATCGCGGCGGGAAGGGCGTAGGAGGCGGTCCGCCCGGCGCGCGCGATGTTCAGACCGATGGCTTTTCCCTCGAGGTCCAGGAGCGGGCCGCCACACTGCCACGGCTGCAGCACCGTGTCGTGTTGGATGGCCTCGTCAAAACCCTCGGCGCGTTGGCTCGGCTCGCCCCCGAGCCGGTTGAGCCGGTTCTGGCGGCCGAACCCGCTGCGTCCGGGTTCGGTCTTGGGGGTCAGAAGCTTCACGGAGGCCTCGAATTCGCGGTCGTCGCGCCGCAGGCGCAGCCGCACTGACTGTCCTTCGCGGAACTCGCGCAGGCAGTTGATGAGGCCCTCGCCATCGGTGACGATTTGGTCATTGACACTGAGAATCACGTCGCCCGGCTTAAGCCCGGCGGCCTCCGCCCCCATGCCCGGCATGAGCTGCGCGATCCTCGCCCCGGGCGTGTTCACGGCGAGTTGCACCCCGATCAAGGCGCGCTTGGGTGGGATTCGGCGGGGCAGCACGCTGACGATCCCCACCGCCATCGGCCGCTCTTCGATGCCCCCGGTGATCGCCCACTGCCCGACTGCGGGCTTGTCCGCCGCCCATTCGATGGGTTTAAGGCCCTTGGCCTTGATCCGCACCAGGGCCACGTCATTCTCTTCGTCGGACGCGAGGAGTTCGGCCTGGACTTCCTTGCCGCCCGCGATCCAGGCGGTGAGCTTGCCGGGTTTGAGTTCCGAGGCCTTGGTGACGGCCAAGCCATCGGCACTGATCACCGCCGCCAGCGCAACCGTGTTGGCGTTGACGTCGATTTTGACCACCGAGTGCCGCGTCGTCTTGGCCAGCGGCCCGAACACGCGCAGCATTTCTGCCCCGCCTTTGAAGTAGTCGCGCTCGAGCGAGCCTTCGTGGAGGAAGAACTCCTGAGCGCAGATTAAGGGCGGGAGGAGACCCAGCGCCACAACGAGGGCCCGCGAGCGCGCGCCAAGCGGTGCCACCAACCGTGCACCGGCCTTCCGTTGCGTGTGGACGGGCAAGGGCATGTGACGGATCATCGCGGGCCGCCGCGCGCTTCGAGGGTAACGTTGATCACCATCGTGCGCTCGGCACGCCGAATCTCCACCCGCAAAGTGTCCCCGGGCTTCGCCCCCCCTATCAGGCGGCGAAGCGCCGCGGCGCCATCCACGGCTTCGTCCATGATGCGCCGCACGATGTCCCCCACCTGCAAACCCGCCTTGGCCGCCGGACTGTCCTCCTCGACAAACTCGAGCTGACAACCATCCGCGTGATCGACGCCCCGAGCGCCGAACCAGGGACGCGTGGGCCGTGTCTGTCCGCCCCACTGCTCGCCCTTGGTCAGCCGCTCCCAGTTTTGCCGATAAGCCCGGACCGGGACGTGAAAGTTCTCCGTGGCTCCCTCGCTGATCCTGCTATGGACCCCCACCACGCCACCGCGCATATCGAACAATGGACCGCCCGAGTCCCCGCCGCTGATGGTGCAGTCGGTTTGCACGGCATCGGCGTCGAGGCCGATGATGCGACCCAACCGGACCACCACCGCCCGGCCGGGCTCGAATCCGCCGGGATGTCCCATGGCCAGCACCCAGTCCCCCACCCGCGCTTGCCCCGCCGCGCTCATCGCGACGAACGGCCAGGGACCACGGTCGGTGATCTTCATCATGCCCGCATCCAACTCATCATTGGCCCCGAGGGTCTTGCCGCGGGCGGTCTTCCCGTCGGGGAACGTAAATCGCACATCCCGGCCCGGCGCTCCGACGACATGCGCCGCCGTCAACACCAGGCCCTCCTCAGTAATCACGACTCCGCTGCCGCTCGTCTCGCCGAGGGTGACCGCCACCACCGCCGGCGCGACTCGGCCCGACAAGCTTCTGAGGTGCCGCTCCATGCTCTTCAGTTCGTCCAATGTGCCCGGTGCAGGCCTGCGGAACACCGCCGGAACGCTCTCCGGCGGACCTTCGCCACCACGAACCTCCGGAGGCCCACTCCCACACAAAGCCAACCCCAGCAGCCCTGCGGTGAACGCCAACCTGGCGTGGCAGCCCGCAACCCGGTTCGACGGATCGCCGCCCGGGTCCTCCACAAGGCGTGACGCCAGAGTGAGAGAGCGCACCGTGGATCGAGGTCGCGCCGCGTTCATGGCAGCGGTCCGAGGAGCCGGGGCTCAAGCCCGGCGCCCGGTCACTTCGCGCCCTGATCGATCCAGGCCCGGACCAGCCCAACCTGTTCGACAGTCAGGGGCTTGGGCGGCGGGCCGAACGCGCCAGGTCCACCGGGGCCGCCGGGACCACCAGGGCCACCAAACCCACCGGGGCCGCCGGAACCGCCAGGTCCGCCCGCACCGCCACCACCACCGGGGCCGCCCGGACCGCCTGGGCCGCCTGGGCCGCCCGGACCACGACCGAACCCGCCACGCCGATTGGGGCTCGGCGGCATGGCCGTCTCGTCATCGATCCGTGCCACCGCTACGACAATCGAGCTCTTCGTGCTGTGCCCGGCGGTCAGCACGGCTCCGTCCTTCGTGCCCTTGAGCACCCCTTCCAGGCTGTCGAGCCGCAGCCCCGCCTTGGGCCGGTCGCCCGTATGGCACCGGAAACAGGAGGCCTCGAAGATCGGGCGAATGTCCTTCGCGTAGGTCAGGCCCTTCTTGGACGACGCGGCCGGGAGTTTGCTCAGGTCGGGTTCTCCGGCGGCCACGGACCGGCCGGTGGCCAGCACGCCGCAGCAGAGCAGGAGGAGGCCTCGATTCGAATAAGTGATATTAATGTAACTCATAACGCACTTTCTGCCACTGCTCGTTAAGACCCCGGCAACCCGCGGCTGGTTACACGCTTTCGCCACCGTCCGGCCCCAGGCTCCGCCTCACCGGTTCGTGGATGACCTCTCGAGCAAAAAACCGGAGTATCCGCTGGTGCTGCTCCGAGCCCGTAAACAGTCCCTCCGGGAAGCGCCGAAGCGCGGCCATCTCCTCGGAGAGCGAGCCGCTTTGTTGGAGGTCCCGCCCGAGGCCGGCCAGGTACTGCAGCCGCGCTCAAGACGATCAGCAACCGCTGCGCCTGCTGCGTGCCGAGCGCGGGGATCCCCAAAGGTTGCAGCCGATTGCCCCGAGAATCGCGACGACCGTGTTCGCGGCGTAAACGCGCCCGGCCCAGCGGCCCGCTTCTTCGCCCGCCGGCGCCGCAGCCGCCAGGGAACGGTGCCCGCGCTGGCGTGGCATTCCCGTTCGCGGCGTTGGGACGCGAGATCATTCTGGTCAGAGCGCAGGTTCAGCGGCAAGGTCCGCGACGCCGGCGACGGCGCCGGACCCACGGCCATTTCGGCCCGGTCCTCGCGCTCGTAGTAGGAGGGCTCACTGCTACCCCTGCCCGGTCTCGGCGTGGAGGGCCAACCAGATGACCGGTTCTCGCGCGAGACGGTTACGGCCAGATCAATGGGTATCGCGATGGCGGACGGAGGGCAACCGCTTCGAGTCCCTTCTCGCTGGTTTCTACGGCGCCTTCTTAAGAACGCGGCAGCCGAAAAGGCCGCCAGCCATCCGCCCGGGCAGCGCTTGGAGCCGCACCGTGATGCTCTGCTTGCCCTGAAGCATCGCGGCCGACAGCGGGAAGGTCTCCTGGTAAAACCTGTCCGGGCGATTGCGCTCGAGTCGCTGGGTGGCGATCTTCACGCCGTCGATGAGGATGTCGAACTCGCGTCCGCCGCCGTCGCTGCCCCAGAACGTGCAGGCAAGTTCCTGCGGTTGATCCGGGAGCACCTTCAGCTCGTAGGCGAACCAGCCACCATCCGTGGCGTGACGCCACCTGTGCCCTCCGAAGTCGCCCGACTCGGTGCGGTCTCCGGCCAGTTTGTGGTCGCGCTCATTCTGCTCCTCGCCCGGGTTGACGACATCGACTGTGCGGGCCTCGAGTTCGCGCTGGCGGGCTTGCTCGGCGCGAACCTCGGCTTCCTTGGCCACCCATTGTTCGGGGGTGAAGTTGTCCCAATAGACCACGTAGTGGCGATTGCCATGAATGCGAAAAAGCGGCTCGAGGCTGATGCCGCTGGCCGCCTCGCCGGGGGCCCGGAAGAAGTCGGCGGGAGCGGCGAAAGTGGAGGACCGGCCGGCCACAGGCGCGAGGCTGGCGAACAAGCGGGCCGGGTTCCCCACGATGGCGGGCAGCGGCCGGCCGGCGGCGACCTGGGCGCCGAGCACCAATGGCCCATGCATGAAGGCAAACCGGCTGGGGTTGTCGCGAAAGCCCTCGGTGCGCAGCGTGAACGGCATCGAAAGCTCGACCGTATCGCCGCTGCGCCAGATGCGTTTCACCACGGCATAACTGCCCGGCTGGCTCGAGGTGCTTTGCGCGCTGCCATTCACTGCCACGGTGAACCCGGCCAGTGCCCAGTAGGGATGCCGGAGATGCAAGGCCAGCTCGATGGGTTCCTTGCAGGTGAGGACCAGGCGGGTGGCGGTCTCGTCAGGGAAGCGGGTTTCCTGGCGGAGCCTGACGCCCTTGGCCTGCCAGTCGAGTTCCGAGGCGATGAACAGGTTGAGGTAGAGCCCGTTTTGGCCGTCGTGGAAGTAAATGCTGTCCCCGTACTTGGCGTGGTTCTCGACACCCGTGCCCGTGCAACACCAGAAGGAGTCGTTGGGAGTGTTGTACTCCTTGTGTGAACCGGAGCGCAACGGCACATAGTAGCACATCATGCCCGACTCGGGGTTTTGGGAGCAGAGGATGTGATTGTAGAGGGCGCGCTCATAGTAGTCGGCATACTCGGCCTGCGGATTCCAGCAGAACAAGTGCCGGGTGAGCTTGAGCATGTTATAGGTATTGCAGGTCTCGGTCGTGCTCGGGCCGAGGGCTTGGGAGAGCCGTTCTTTGGGCGAAAACATCTCACCGTCGCTGTGGCCGCCAATGACATAGGAGCGTTCTCTCACGACGGTTTCCCAGAAGAACAGCGAGGCGGTCTTGAGGCTCTCATCGGCGGTGAGCTCGAACTCGCGAGCCGTGCCGATGAATTTGGGGATTTGAGTGTTGGCATGCAGCCGGGTGAGGTTGTCCTGGCGCTGGGAAGCGGGGCCGATGACGGCCTGGTGATTGAAACGCCGGGCAATCCGGAGATACTTCTGATCGCCCGTGAGACCATACAAGTTGGCAAGCGTTTCGTTCATGCCGCCGTGTTCGTTGCCGAGCATGCGTTGCATCTGTTCGTCGGTGAGGCGTCCGTTGCGGGCAATGACCCAGTCGGCGAATTTCCGGGCGACCTCCAGCGCCTCCGGATTCCCGGCGTGAACATGCATGTCCAACAGGCCGGCGAAGATCTTATGCAGGGTGTAATAGGGCGCCCAGACCCGCTGAAGCCGTTCCACGCGGTCGAAAAACTCCTCCGGGTAGGCGCTAAGGTAACCGCTGCCGACGGCGGCCTGGCACTTGGCCAACTCGGCCACAATGTAATCCCCCTTCTGCTTGAAACGGGCGTCACCGGTGCTGGCGAACATGAGCGCACAGGCCGAGAGGTAATGCCCGGCGAAATGGCCGCGCAACTCACCCTTGGGTTCCTCCCAGCCTCCCAAAGGCCGCGCCGAGGAGGCGAGGCCGGCGTTCACGCGGAAGGTGTGGAGGAGGCGGCCCGGGTCCAACTCGAGCAGGTAACGCTGATCCAATTCCATCGCGTGCTTGAAAGGACCCTCGAGGAGGCGCACCTGCGTGAGGTCAAAGGCATAGGCCCTGATGGGAATGACAGGCTGGACTTTCACGGCGGAAGCGGGCGATTGCGGGGCATCCGCCCTGGCAGACCCTTGAGCCAGGAGCAGGCCACCCAGGAGGGAAACGGTGCCACGAAGCATAGGATTGAACCAGCGACTGGCCCCCCGCGGCGGCACACCTCGAGAGGCCAGGTTCGAGGGTGCGGCGGACGACCGGTTCGCCGGCGCTGCCTTGCGCGCGGCGGAGGAGAAGGGATGTTCGTCCATGGGATGGCAATGTTCGGGACGCCGGTTCATGGGTTGCGAGCCTGCCTGGTCTCGCCGGGTTGAGCGTCCAGCGCGAACAAGGTCACGCTGCAACCAGCGACGGTGAGGGTGTCAGCGATGCCTGCGACGGCCTGGCTTTCGACGCGGACGTTGGGCGGTTGATCGGGATCGTTGTAGGCCCGCGGGTCGGGGCCGGCGATCTGCCAGCGGGTGCCGCTGCCCGACAAGCGCGCCCCCTTGACCTCGAGCGCGAGCGTCACCGGCGCGCGGCTGGGGTTGACGATGCCGAGGGTCAGCGTCTTGCGGTCAGCGCTCCAGGCGGCTTGGGCGTCCACCACGAGGCTCGCGGAAGTGGCCACCGGCGTGACCCCAAAGTGCTGCCGGTAGAGTTTGAGCACCAGCCCGGTGGTTTCGAACGCGGCCGCCTTTTTGCTGGTCTTGATGCAGCCGATGACGTTCACCGTCTGCGCATAGTTGGCCATGAAGAACATGTCGCTGTTGCGGCCCATCTCGTGCAGGCCCGCGGCGATGCCCAGCGCATCCTTGAGGAAATACCGCGTTCCCAACTCCCCGAAGACGTGCGGTCCATACCAGTAATTCCACTCATCGAGCGCGATGCGAATGTTCTTGCCCTTAAGCGAGTCGAACTCCTTGCGGTAGCGGCGGTGGGCCTCGGACTTGGCGCGGACAGCGTTCGGGATTTGGAGCATGTGCTCCGCCAGGTCCGGACGCTCCTGGCAGTAGAAATGTTCGCTGATGAAGTCCATGTGATCCGCGCATTGCTGCATCATGCCCTCGCTCCACTTGCCCGCATCGCCGACCGCGATGAGCTGGATGGCCGGGTCCACGGCGCGCATGGCAGCGGCGAAGTCGTTGTGCTTCCGGGTGTACTTGTCTTGTGACATGTGCCCCAACTGCCAGTCGCCGTACATCTCGTTGCCAATGCTCCAGAACTTGACGTGGTACGGTTCGGGGTGGCCATTGTCGGCGCGGCGTTTGCCCATGGGCGTGTCGGCACCGCCGTTGGCGTACTGCACTTCTTCGACGGCAGTGCGGGCATCGCCCAAACCACTGTTCACCGCGATGTAGGGCTCCGTGCCGAGCCAACGGCAGAACGCCATGAACTCATCCAGCCCGAAATCGTTGTGTTCAATCCCGCGCCAGGCCGGGTTTTTGCGCGGCGGACGGCGGTCACGCTCACCGATGCCGTCCGTCCACTGGTAGCCGCTCACGAAGTTTCCGCCCGGCCACCGGTACACCGGGGAATCGAGCTCCTTCAGGAGGGCCAGCGTATCGGCGCGCATGCCGCGGATGTTATCGGAGGGCATCAACGAGACGGTCCCGATGCGCAGCGAGCCGGCCCCCTGGGCGGTGATCTCGAGCCGCCCGTCATCGGTGGCGCCCCCAGGCGTGAACCGCAACGGAGTCATCGAGTAATCGGCGGTCAGATTCGTGATGGTGATCGTTTGCCTGCTCGCCGGGTCGCTGCCCCAATTCAAGCTCACACTCACGGGTCCAGCCCCGGGCGAACCCGCCAGCCAGATGCGTCCGACGTAACTCTTGGCTGGTTGCAACGCCAGGCCGCCTTGGCTAATCCCGCGGGGTTGGTCCCCCGCAAGCGTTACTTGGGGCGTGTGCTCGCCCACGAACACTCCCTGCCGGGTCATCGTCAGCGCTTCCGGGCTGCCAATGACCTTCCAGGGAGAGCCGTCCGCCCCGACCGCCAGGAAAAACTTACGGTCCTCGAGCATCTCCGCCCAGATGCCTCCGTAGATGCAACGGCCCAGGTGCTCGATGAATTGGCCGAAGATGTAAGGAGAAATCGGCTCGCCACGCTGGGCCGCATCGACGTGCACCCGCGGCGGCAGAACCTCCCCCGCGACGGGGTATTCGGGCAGAATGCGCCACTCGTGGATGCCCGCCGAGAAGCGGTCCGGGAGTTGAACCTCAAGGCGCAGGGCCTCGGCGGCGACGGGATCGAACGTCGTGCGATTGAAGCGGTCTTTTTCGATGCCGAACCCACTCGGGCTGGCCACTTCCTGCCAGCGGCCATGGACGCGGGCCTGCAACCGCCACGATTGCGGGAGGCGGCACTCGCCCATTCCCGTATCGTCGAACCAATAGATTTCCATGCCGGAAACGCGAGCGGGCAACTTGAACTCGTATTGGACCCATTCACGGGTGCCCTTGCGGGGCCACCAATGGAAGAATGGGTTGGCGTGGTCGATCGAGCTGGCGGGTTCGAGTTGGTCGTTCAGGGCGTCGATACCGGTGCCGCCGGAGACCGTGACCTTGCTGCTGAAGGCGGTGGTGGGGCCCGGAAGCGGTTTGGCGGCGGCAGCCTCGCGGGCCAGCCAGACCGCCATCGGGCCGGGACGCCGATGCGCCCAGGCGTAGTACGGGATGGCTGTGAACTCGACTTTCTCTCCGGCGACGGGCTTGCCTTGCGCCTGAGGATCACGGCTCACCGCGCGAGCGTCGCCGCGGAGGACCTGCACGCCACCGAGCAGGTTCTCCCTGAATTCGGTCCGCAGGACGGCGTCATCCGGCAACAGCAGGTTCAACACGCGACCGCCCGAAATGTCGGCGCCCTCGGCACAGAACACGATGGGACCGCGTTCCAGCGCGACGCGTCCGGCATCCGCCGCGACCTTCTCGTGAGCCACAACACGCCGAATGGGCATGGGCAGCTCCAACTCGATCACGTCGCCCGCCTTCCACGTCCGGAGCAGACGCGCGAACCCTTTTTCGAGCGTCAGCGCTTCCGGCTGGCCATTGACGCTCAGTTTCACAGGTTCGTCCGTCGGCGCCAGGTTGCGGTACAAGTCCCCTGGCACCGGCTGATTCCGCGTCCAGCCCGGGATGCGGATGCGCACCGCGAACCTGGCCGGATCGCGCGGGTTCACCTCGAGCTTCACGTGGCCGTCCCAGGGGTAGCGCGTCTCCTGGCTGACCTGGACCAGGTTGTGCTCGGTCTGGACGCGCGCCCGGCTCCCGAGGAAGAGGTTCACATAGACGTCGTCACCCTGGTGCGCATAGGCGTATCCGGGCAGGGAGGGAACGAAGCGCACGACATTGGCGGGGCAACAGGCGCAGTCGAACCAGGGCGAGCGCCGCCCGCCGCGGACGGACTCCAACGGGTTGGGATAGAAGAAGCGGTCACCCTGGAGGGAGACGCCCGCGAGGAAGCCGTTGAAGACGACGCGTTCGAGCACATCGAGGTACTTGGCATCGCCATGCAGCAGGAACATGCGTTCGTTCCACAAGGCCTGGGCAATCGCCGCGCAGGTCTCGCCATACGCGCTGAGGTTGGGCAATTCGTAGTTGTCGCCGAAGCCCTCGCTGCCCCCGCGGGCGCCGATGCCGCCGGTAAGGTACATCTTCCGGGTGATGACGTTCTCCCAAAGCCGATCGATGGCCTGGACGCAGGCCGCTTCCCCGGTCAGCGCGGCCACGTCGGCCACGCCCGAATAAAGGTAGGCCGCGCGGACGGAGTGGCCGACCGCCTCGGTCTGTTCGAGAATCGGTTGATGATCCTGCGCGTACTCGCCGTAGAGTTCGCGCTGGCCCGCGCGACCGCGCGTGTCGATGAAGAACTTGGCCAGTTGCAGGTACCGTTCGTCACGTGTGGCGCGGTAGAGCTTGACGAGCCCGATCTCGACCTCCGGATGCCCGCACGGGTGGGTGTTGCGGCCGGGGCCGAACACGGCGCACACCAGGTTGGCGTTCTTGATCGCCACCTCGAGCAGGCTCCGCTTGCCGGTGGCCATAAAATGGGCCACCGCGGCCTCGTACAGGTGCCCCACGTTGTAGAGTTCGTGGCCGCCTCCCATGTCCGACCAGCGCTCCCTCCCGCCGGGCGGCATGTAATCAGGGCCGCACAACGTGCGCGCGGTGTAGAGGTAGCCGTCCGGTTCCTGGGCGGCGGCGATCTTGCTGATGAGTTCGTCGAGGTACTTGCTCAACCCGGCGTCCGGGTAGGTGGCCAGCGAATAAGAGGCGCCTTCGATGACCTTGAAGACGTCCGAGTCGTTGAAAAACAGCCCCTGGAATTTGCCGGCCTTCAGCTTGCCGGCCGCGGCAAAGTTGTCGATGCGGCCGGTTTCCTCGCATTTCCCGAAGGCGTAGGGGATCGAGGTGACGCGGTTGGTGGCCAGGCGCGGTGACCAGAAGCTGTCGGCCAACTGCACGTCGGTAAACGGCACGGCCCGCACGGGATAATCAGCCGCCGCCACCGTCATGAGGCGGCCCAGCAGGAGGCCAGCCACGCATCCGCCGAGCAACCAATGGGCAGGTTTCATAAGCATCGACCCGGACAACCGCGCATGAACCACAAGAAAAACTTAGGATACAACCGAGCCAAGTAAAGCAGAACATGGCGCGGGCGGGCGCCCGCGGCCACACGCCCCTCGGGACCGCGAAAGCTGGCGCCGACCGGCGCCGGCGGTATCAGAACCGCACGGCCTCGAGATACCGAAGGCTCTGCGGTATCTGTTCGGCGGCCGTGGGCGATTCGTCCTCGATGAAGTAGTACTTCACGCCGACTTTCCTGGCGGCGCGCAGGACGGCCGGCATGTCGATCTGGCCGGTGCCCAGCACGACGTCGTTGCTCACGTCGGTGTGGCCTGTGAGTACCCCGGTCTTGAGGCCCTTCTTCATGTCTTTGAGGTGCATGAGTTCCCAGCGGTCGGGATATTTTTCCAGCAACTTCACCGGGTCCTGGGCCGGGAACACCACCCAGAAGATATCCATCTCGTGGGCCACCAGGCCGGGCTTGGTCTCCGCCATGAGCAGATCGAAGAGCGTCCCTGAGCCGTGCGGTTGGAATTCGTACCCGTGAACGTGATAGAAGAACTTCAGCCCATGTTTCGCCAGCGCCTCGCCAGCCTTGTTGAAGACCGAGGCGGCTTCGCGACACGTCTTCTCCGTGAAATCGCCCTCGTGCGGAATCCAGGCGCAGCCGACATACTTGAGGCCCAGCGCCTTGGCGTCGCTGGCGATGCTTTCGATGTCGTCGCGCAGCTTCTCGTAGGGGAAGTGACAGCCGATGGGGTTGAAGCCGTGGGCATCGAGCATCTCCTTGAACTTCTTGGGGGGCAGGTCGTAGGTTCCCGCCACCTCGACATCCTTGAAGCCGTAGGCCTTTACTTTCGCCAGAGTGCCGGCCACGTCTTTCTTGAATTCATCCCGGAGGCTGTAGAGCTGCAGCCCCACGGGCCCCCTAAAACTGGGGCCAACACCGATCCCGGCCTTGGGCGCATCGGCGGCGGAGAGCTCGGGATTGACGAGGGCGCCCGCCAGGAGGCCCAACAGCGACAGGCTGGCAGTGAAAGTGATGTGATGCATGAGCGCGGTCTAGCAGCAAACATGCCGTGGCGCAAGGCCGATTGGAGAGCAGCGAGAGGCACGGCAGGTCGCGGGGCATCCGCCCTCAAGATGCACTCGCTTTGGGGCCGGCTGCCGACTATAACCCCCCCGTGATCAAGCCTCTCGCCATCGTCCACGTCATTCTCGCGCCGTTGGCCGCGTGGTGCCAGACCCCGGCCTCGCTGCCGGACATCCCGGCCAAATTCGAATCGGTGACAGCCGCGGCGGACTACGTGAGGCGTGAAGAGATGGTCCCGATGCGGGACGGCGTGAAGCTTTTC
>Ga0233425_10006997_pt1 | contig 16145 bp, 14 predicted proteins | sample Watercolumn_Towu_2_FD_181712 | JGI IMG/M metagenome (GOLD analysis project Ga0233425, IMG submission 181712) | Freshwater microbial communities from Lake Towuti, South Sulawesi, Indonesia - Watercolumn_Towuti2014_140_MG | ecosystem: Environmental > Aquatic > Freshwater > Lake | place...
CATAGACTTTGATTGACCAGAGCGCCGGCAAGAAATGTCCTGCCGACACTAAACAGCAACATGAAATCACGACTTTCTGGATGAGAACTAGCTAGAACCGCCAGAGCTTTGCCTGGCGCACCGACTTAATATGAGGCCTTTTTTCTGAGTTCATACCTCCGGTTGCCCCCGTTATCCCGGTGCCCCCTCAACCCCGACCAGATTAAGCCTCCCCGACTTGACAGAATTCCCGGTGTTGGGATATTTTAAACCATATTTTGCGCAGATATCGGGATCCCTTCCGCACCGGCCTTTCCCTAACTTAGGTTGATATTATGGATTACGAAGCGGTCATCGGCCTGGAAATCCACGCCGAACTTTTAACCTCCAGCAAGATCTTTTGCGGCTGCGCCACTACCTTCGGCGCCCCGCCCAACACCCAGGTGTGCGAGGTCTGCCTGGGGATGCCGGGGTCGCTCCCGGTGTTGAACCGGCGGGCCCTGGAGTTCGCCCTGAAAATGGCCCTGGCCACCGGCTGCCGCATCAACCCCGAATCGGTCTTCGCCCGGAAAAATTACTTCTACCCGGACCTCCCCAAGGGCTACCAGATTTCCCAATACGAGCAGCCCCTGGCGGAGCACGGCCACCTGGACATCCGGGTCAACGGCGGGGTGAAGCGCATCGGCATCACCCGCATCCATATGGAGGAGGACGCGGGCAAGCTCATCCACAGCGAACACCGGCCGGTGAGTTTCGTGGACTTCAACCGCACCGGCGTGCCCTTGATCGAAATCGTCAGCGAGCCGGATCTGCGCACCCCGGAAGAGGCGGTGGAGTATTTCAAGAGCCTGCGCAATATTTTGCTTTACCTGGAGATCTGCGACGGCAACATGGAGGAGGGGTCGCTCCGCTGCGACGCCAATATCTCGCTCCGGCCCGCGGGCCAGGCCGCGTTCGGGACCAAGGCGGAACTCAAGAACATGAACTCCTTCCGTTTCGTGCGCCAGGCCCTGGAATACGAAATCAAAAGGCAGCGGGCGCTCTTGGACGCAGGCAAGGAAATCGTCCAGGAGACCCGCCTCTGGGACGCGGCCCAAGGCCAGACCTTCTCCATGCGGGGCAAGGAGGAGGCCCATGATTACCGCTACTTCCCGGACCCGGACCTGGTGCCGGTGAGAATAGATGACGCCTGGCTGGAGTCCTTGCGGCAAGGCCTGCCGGAGTTGCCCGCGGCCCTGCGCCAAAGGTTTCAAGAACAGTATGGCCTTCCGGAATATGATGCGGAAGTCTTGACCTCTGATAAAACCCTGGCCAACAATTTTGCGGCCTGTCTCAAGGATTACCCTCTCCTCACTCCCAAGCAGGTGAGCAACTGGTTTCTTGATGATCCGGCTTCCATGTCAACTATTACGCCTTCGGTCTCGGGGGATTTGCTAACATTGGTGGAGGAAGGCAAAATCAATCGTAACCAGGCCAAGGACGTGTTAAAGGAAGTGCTGGCCACCGGCAAGACCCCGGAGACTATTGTCAAAGAAAAAGGCCTGGAGCAAATCAGCGACACCGGAACTTTGGAAGCCGCGGCCCAGGCCATTATCAATGCCCATCCCAAGGAAGCGGCGGACTTTAAGGCCGGGAAGACCAAGGTCATGGGCTTCTTCGTGGGCCAACTGATGCGGAAAACCAAGGGCCAGGCCAATCCGCAGCTGGCCAATGAAATCTTCCAAAGATTGCTTGGGAAAATGTGATCGATCCGGCAAAAGCCGAAGCGGAGAGAGGCCATGCAGACTAACAAAATCGAAGTTTCGAAAAGTGGCCACGGAAAAACGATGTACATCCCCTTGGCACCGGACCAGAACAGCTTAAGAAGTTTAAGGACAAGTTGGAGGAACTTTTCTCAGAGTTGGTGGAGAACCGAGAGACCTCTGGAAATCCAAGAAACTAACGAATCCTTGAGAAAACGGCGTTAAAGTCCCCCCTCCCTTGAGGGGAGGGGGTTAGGGGGAGGGTGGCGTCTTAGAGGAGCGACTGTTCAAAGACACCACCCCCTCCCTAACCCTCCCCCCTCAAAGGGGGAGGGAACTTTAGGCGACACCGTCGTCTTTGGGCAATTGATACGATTTCGGAGTTGAGGGAATCCAAAACCGAAAACCAAAAACCGGAGTTAAAATGACCGCATACTGCAGCATCTGTTGGGATATCAACAAGGTCAAGCTCCTGGACCAGCGCCGGCTGCCCCGGGAGGAGATCTACCTGGAGATCACCGATTACCACGAAGTCATCGAGGCCATCCGCACGCTGGCCATCCGGGGCGCGCCGGCCATCGGCGTGGCCGCGGCCATGGGCGCGGCCCTGGGGGCTTTGGCCTTAAAGACCGAGGACCCCCGGGAGTTCGCCGGCCGATTCGACCACATCTGCCGGGAAATCGCCGCGGCCCGGCCCACCGCGGTGAACCTCTTTTGGGCCCTGGACCGGATGCAGGGCCTGGCCCAGGCCCATGCCGGCGAGCCGGTGGGTCTATTAAAAGAGCGCCTGGTGGCCGAGGCCCAGACCATGCTCAAGGAAGATGAGACCATTAACCGGCGTATGGCCCAAGCCGGGCAGGTGGTGATCCGGGAAGGCATGCGGGTGATCACCCATTGCAACACCGGCGCGTTGGCCACCGGGGCCTACGGCACGGCCCTGGGGGTGCTCCGGGCCGCGTGGGAGGCGGGGAAGCGTTTTTCCGTGTGGGTGGATGAGACCCGGCCGCTCCTTCAGGGCGCCCGCCTCACCACCTGGGAGCTGGGCAAGATCGGCATTCCCTATACCCTGATCCCGGACGGCGCGGCCGCGGCCCTGATGGCCAAGGGCTTGGTGGACCTGGCCATCGTCGGCGCGGACCGCATCGCCGCCAACGGCGACACCGCCAACAAGATCGGCACCTACGGAGTGGCGGTGATGGCCCATTATCACGGCATTCCTTTCTATGTGGCCGCGCCCCTGTCCACCTTTGATTTTTCCATCCCGGACGGCAGCCATATTCCGGTGGAGGAGCGGTCCGGAGCGGAGATCACCCACCTCTGGGGCCAACCCGTGGCCCCCGCCGGCGCCCAGGCCCTGAATCTGGCCTTTGACGTCACCCCCAGCGACCTGATAGCCGGCATCATCACCGAAGGGGGAGTGGCCCGGCCGCCTTACGCCAGCAGCTTAAAGGCCTTGAGGAAGGGTTAAGAGATCGTTTTTCGTTTTGCGTTTTTCGTTTAAAACAACAAAAGCTCTATAAGGAAAGGGGTAAAATTGGGACACTGGATTTCGGCAACGTATCCCCCCCTCACCCCGGCCCTCTCCCCCCCAGGGGGAGAGGGAGAAAACATATCCCTTAAGTCTTAATTATTGGAGGCTTACAAGGGCGTATCCTTTCCACCACTATCCCTATCCCAAGGGCTGGCAGTCGCTTAAGGTTTTACATCTTTTTATATGCCAAGAAATTCCCTCTCCCCCCAGGGGTGGGAGAGGGTTAGGGTGAGGGGGGGTAGGATTAAACCTCACCAGATTTATGAACTAATCTACTTATCAGGTTTGTGAAAGAAAATGGTTACAAAGATGGCGAAGTTGACTTTGATACTCACCGGCTGGCTTTTTCTCTTGTCGGCCTTGCCGGCTGCCGCCGCCGGTCCCTTTACCATTCACCCTCCGGCCGCCAGGAGCGGTATCGACCCCCAGGCGGTGACGGTGGTGGGCAACCTGCAGCGCCACGTGGTGCAGAAGGGGGACGATCTCCTGGAGATCGCCCGCCACTACGGCCTGGGCTACTCGGAGGTGGGGGTGCTCCACCGCAACTGGGACCCCTTTCTGCCTCCCGCGGGCGCGGAAATGGTGATCCCCACCAGGTGGATCGTACCCGACAGCCGGGGCCGCCAGATCATCGTCAACACCGGGGAGATGCGCCTCTACTTCTTCAAGACCCCCACCGAGGTCTACACCTTTCCCATCGGCATGGGGGTGCTGGACTTCAAGACCCCGTCGGGGACCTTTAGAGTGGTGGAAAAGAAGGTCAATCCCTCCTGGCATATCCCCAAGTCTCTGCAAAAGAAATACGGCATGGCGGTGATGCCGCCGGGGGAGGACAACCCCCTGGGGGAATATAAGCTCACCCTGTCCTGGGGTGATTACGGTATCCACGGCACCCATATGCCCCTGGGCGTAGGAAGGCTGGTGAGCCACGGCTGCACCCGCATGTACCCGGAACACATCAAGAAATTATTTCCCATGGTGCCCAAGGGCGCGTCCGTGGAATATATCTACGAGCCGGCCAAGATCGGTTTCCTCCGCGGCCGGGTCTTTCTCTCAGTGCACGAGGACGTCTACATGAAGATTCGCTCCATGCTGCTCCATGTCCTGGAAATGTTGGAGCAGCGCGGTTTGAGCGATCAGGTGAACATGACCAAAGTGATGCAGGCGGTGGAAGAGCAGACCGGCATGCCGGTGGAGATTAGCGGCGGCTCCGGCGGCGGGGTGGCTCCGGGGAATGCTCCCGAGTATTCTCCGGGGTACCGGCACCGGCATCCACCCATTTAGCCAGTTCTCCAGGCGAATCCCTAGATACTAAAAGGCGGGGAGCAGGCCCGCCTTTTCTTTTGCCCGGCGTTGAAAAGCTGTAAGTTCAAGGTTTAAAGTTCCAAGTTCAAAGTTAAGGACCAGGAACCAAGAGGGATTCCCGTAAGTTCTGGGTGAGCTGAGGGATCATGAATGACAGCCTCGAAAAGTTCTAAGCGATAGCCGGAGCCTCTCGGCTTTGCGGATAATCTTTTAAACCGGCCCCAGATGATTGGGGTAACGCATCTTGCATTTGCTCATGGGTCGGGACTCCTGGTATTAACTTTGAACTTTGAACCTGGAACTTTGAACTGTCTTTAAAAAGACAGAAGGTGTGGCGAGCTGAAACTCGAACCACACCCTCTCTTACAACCGGGGCTAAAATCCCCAATGAATTCAGGATGAATTACATGGCTTTTTTAGCTTTTTTGGCCTTTTTGGCTTTGCCGCCTTTTTTGGCCTTTTTGCCCTTCATCATTTTGACTTTCGCACAGACTTTTTCTGCTGCGTCTTCCGCCCGGGCGGCAGCCGCTTCAGCCTTGTTGGCAGCGGCGGAGGCCCGCGGTACGGGGACTTTGGCATCCTGTGCAGCCGCTTCCGCCTTTACAACCGACGCGGCAGCCCGATCTGCAGAAGCTTTGGCCTGCTCCATGTACATTTTGCACTGATCATAGTACTTTTGGCAGCAGCCAGCACCCCCCAGCACCAGGGCAAAGACCGCGAGGAGCGCCAAGGCATAGCCTTTGCTCATCAACGCCTTCCTCATCGATTACCCCCTTTCGGAGAGCACTTTCGTCTCTCCTAAAATTTGCTGAGTCTACCCCAGGTGCTACTTCCGCATCTTCTTCATCAGGCAGGCCTCTGCCTTGGCAGCAGCAGCCTCAGCCCGATCCGCCGCGGCTTCAGCTTTGTCAGCCGAAGCTTTAGCGTCCGCAGCCGCCATTTCGGCGTTGCGAGCCGCGCTGTCCGCCTTGGACGCCGAGGCCGCCGCCTGATCGGCGTACATCTTGGCCTCATCGACGTTCTTTTTGCAGACGTCGCAGCAGCCTGCTCCCATGGCGAGGACAAAGGCCATGAGAATCGCGAAAGCAAAACCCTTCCTTACCAATGCTTTCCTCATCATCTATCCCCCCTTTTTAAAGAGATGGTTAAAGGTTAGTAAGATGCCCACATTTAATAATAGTGGCTGTAAAATATCAAGAAAAATTATGGCCTCCCGAAAATTTTTTTTGCCCGGGAGAACAATAATTTTTCGAACTGCCTTTATTATCAATAAATTTAGCCTGTTACCACTGCCCCTCTTATTGGCCGTATCGGGCCATTTCTCCCCAATTCCGGCCGCTTTGCAGTTCCACCACCAACGGCGCCTTAAGAGGGATCACTCCTTCCATCACCCGGCGCACCACCCGGGAGGTGGCCGCCAGTTCTGGCGCCGGCACTTCAAACAGAAGTTCATCATGAAGCTGCAGCAACATCCTACCGGACAAACCATTATTTTGCAAGGCCGGTTCTATCTCCAGCATGGCTTTTTTAATAATATCCGCGGCGGTGCCCTGGAGCGGGGTGTTGATGGCGGCGCGTTCCGCCTCCTGGCGCAGGATGCGGTTGCTGCTGCTGATTTGGGGAATCTGGCGGCGCCTTCCTAAGAGCGTCGTTACCCGGCCCTGGCGCCGGGCTTCCTCCAGGGTCTCCTCCAGGTAGGCCTTGACCCGGGCGTGGCGCTGGAAATAGCGGTGGATAAAATCCTGGGCCACCCGGTTGCCCACTCCCAGTTGCTTGGCCAATCCAAAGGCGCTCATGCCGTAGATGATGCCGAAATTGATGACCTTGGCTTGGCGCCGCATCTCGGAGGTCACTAACTCCGGATGGATGCCGAAGACCACGGCCGCAGTCTGCCGGTGGATGTCCACCCCCTCCCGAAAGGCCTTGAGCAGGCCGGGGTCTTCGGAAAAATGCGCCAGCAGCCGGAGTTCCATCTGGGAGTAATCGCCGCTCAGAAAGACGTGGCCGTTTTGCGCCACAAAGGCCTGGCGGATCTGGGCCCCCATTTCGCCCCTGACCGGGATGTTCTGCAAATTGGGGTCCCGGCTGCTCAGCCGGCCGGTGGCGGCCACGGACTGCAAAAAGGTGGTATGCACCCGGCCTGAGTCCGGATCGGCCAGGCGCAGGAGCGCGTCCACGTAAGTGGCCTTGAGTTTCCCCAGGCTGCGGTATTCCAGGACCCGGGCGGCGATGGGGGTCTCAGGGCCCAGGCTCTGGAGCACCTCGCTGTCCGTGGAGTACGCGGTTTTGCCCTTGGTCTTCTTTTGGGGGGCGATCTTTAATTTCTCGAAGAGAATGCGGCTCAATTGCTGGGGGGATTGGATGAGAAAGGTTTCTCCTGCGGCCTCATAAATTTCCTGCTCCAACCGCTGCATGTCTTTTTCCAGGTCCTGCCCGAAGCGCTGGAGCCTTTTCCGGTCCAACAGAATGCCCCGGGCCTCCATGCGGGCCAGCACGGACAGCAGGGGCAATTCCAGCCCGGCGTACAAGTCCCAGAGGCCTTCTTTTTGTAAGTCCGCCGCCAGCAAGGGCCAGATGCGGAGAGCCGCGTCCGCGCGTTCGCCTCCATAGCGGCAGGCCAGATCCGGGTCCAGATCCGCGGCGGCGATGGGCCGCCCCGCCAATTCCCGGGGGCCGGGCAGGTTGAGGCCCAGATAATGCAGGGCCACGTTCTCCAGATTCTGTTCGTAGCGCACCGGGTTCATAAGGTAGGAGGCCAGCAGGATGTCCCCGCTGAGGCCCGCAGGCTCCGGCGCATACCGCCCCGCGGCCAGCATGGCGGCCTTTAAATCTGCCCCCACCTTGCTGATGCGGGCATCGGTCCACAAGGGGCTTAATCTTTCCCAAACTGCTCGGGGCGGCAGGCCGTGGCCAAAAGGGATATATGCTCCTTCTCCTTCCCGCCAGGCCAGGCCCAACCCCGCCGCCGGGGCCAAAGCCGGGTGCTGCTCGCCTAACACGAAAAAGAGGGCCATGACCCCGCTTTCCCGGATAGCTGCGGCCACCCGGTCCAGGTCTTCCCGGTTTTGCACCAGGGAGAAAGCCCCTGCCTGGGCCGCGTCAAACCCCAGTTCTTTATTGAATTTGCTGAATTCCAGCTCCACGAAAATCCTGCGCAAGGCTTCCCGGTTCAAGGGGCCGGGTTGCAAATCTTGGACCTCCACCTCCAGGGGCACCGCGGCCTCCAGCAGCGTCAGCTTCTTGCTCAAGCGGGCCTGGTCGGCGAATTCCCGGAGACGGGTTTTTAAGGCCTTTTCTTTAATTTCCTCCACGTGGCCCAGGAGATTTTCCAGGCTGTGATATTTGGCGATCAGCTTAAGGGCCGTTTTTTCCCCGATGCCCGGGACTCCCGGGATATTGTCGCTGGCGTCCCCGGCCAAAGCCCGGACGTCCACCAACTCCTCCGGCGTGAGGCCGAATTTTTCCTTGATGGCCTGCGGGTCGTAGCGCACGTCCTTCATGGGATCCCACATGGTCACCCCGTCCTGCACCAGGGGCAGCAGGTCCTTGTCCCCGGAGATGATCTCCACCTGGAATCCTTGCTCTTTGGCCCGGCGCACCAAGGTGCAGATGATGTCGTCCGCCTCAAATCCCTCCTTGATCAAGGCCGGCAGGTTCAGGCCGGCGATAATTTGGTGGATATAAGGCAGTTGCATCGCCAAATCATCGGGCATGGGCGGGCGGTGCGCCTTGTATTCTGCGTATTCCTTATGCCGAAAGGTAGGCCCTTTGGCGTCGAAGGCCAGGGCCAGATACCGGGGCTGCCGCTCCCGGAGGACCTTGAGCAGCATGTTGGTGACCCCGAACGCGGCGTTGGTGGGAAAACCCTTGGAATTGGTGAGGCCCCGGATGGCATGAAAGGCCCGGTAGATATAGGAACTGATGTCGATGAGGTCCAGGAGCGGCTTTTCTTGGGACATAGGCAGCTTATACCGCTCCCGGATTGTTCTGTCAATGAGAGGATGGCGGGGGGGCAGGGGAAGAACTGTCAGTTTTCAGCCGTCAGCTTTCAGCTAAAAAAATCATAGGGCGCCACCTGCCTCTTTGTGCGCCCGCAGCACGGCGTTGATTTTGGTCTGGTATCCCTTTCCCTGGGCTTTAAACCATTCCAAAACGTCGGCGTCCAGGCGGATGCACACGGTCTTTTTCGGCAGCCGCAGCTCGGCGGTCTCAAAAAATTCCTCTCCCTGCTCCGGGATGTCAGAGAAATCAATATCCTCGTCCCGCATGGCATCAATGGCCGCCCAATCGGTTTCGGAGCGCTTTTTCGAACTTCTCTTTCTCATACTTGGATGCCTTTCTCAGGGAAATCACCCTGATGACACCGGGCTGAGGTTCGGTGAATACCACCACCATCACCCGGTTTTTGATGAGTCCATAGCCAACCTGTCGATCTTCCCCATAATCGTGACGCAAATCCGATTTCACCATCATGGGACCTTCAAACATTTCGGGAGCATCGTCAAAATCTGCCTTATGCTTGACGATATTCGATAGACGCTTGTCTTCATCCCACTCAAATATCACAGCCAAAGTGTATATACATCCGCTTTTATTGTCAATACACCCGGATTAACCCCTAAATCCCCCTTTAGGAAAGGGGGACTTTAAAAAGCCGCTCCCATCCCCCGCAGCGGTAGGGCACGTCTTACGCGCCATTATTGGTGCGTGGAACGCACCCTACTCCCCCCTCAGGTGCGGCATACGCTACCAAATGCCTCCTAATCACCAGCAGTTCCCAGAGCAGCAGCGGGAGTTCAATGGCGGACGGCACCGCGGCCACGGCGGAGCCCCCCTGCCAGATGGGTTTGCCGTTGTCGCCGATAACCGTGATGCGTTGCAGGTTGGCCACGGTGATGGTGCTGCCGCCGCTCCCGGCCTGGAAGAGCACCCGGCCCTGATAATCCTTTAAAGTAAAGTTTTGGCCAAGTTTATTAATGGTCAGGGTGTTGGAGCCGCCGCCGCCCAGGATGGTCACCACGTCGCTGCCGGTGCTGACGTCGTAAGTTATGTCATTCCGGCGGGGGCCGCCGTAAATCTTGAGGACTTCGTCACCGGTGCCGCCGTCAACAAATATGAAATTGTTACCGGACCCGCCATACACCTCGATATAGTCGTTTCCATCTTCGCCGTAAGCGGCCATTGCATTGTCGCCCGGACCGCCCACCTGGATAATCGTATCGGATCCCCCACCTCCCATGACATTCATATTATTGCCGCCCAAGCCGCCGTACTGGTAGATGGTGTCATTCCCGGTGCCGCCGTCGCTGGTCATGGTGCTGGCCTGATCCCCGCCCACCTGGAGAAGCCAGTCGTTGCCCGCGTCCCCGCCGATGTACTGGGTGACGCCATCAGTGCCGCCGTACTGGATGATCTTGTCCTTGCCGGTGGCGCCGAAATCGGTCTGGGTCGCCACCCCGCTTTGGCCCCGGGCGTCATTCACCCTGACATAATCGAATTCACTGTCAGGGGGGGCGTGGGGATGGGGGGCGGCGCGGGGACCGGCACGCCGCCGTAGGCCGGGGAGAGCGGCGCTAAGGCCGCCAGCAGGACCATGGCGAAAAAGAAGGGCTTTGCTACCAAGGGCCGCATTTCCGCACCTCCTGAAAGCCAAGCTTAGGCGGCAGAAATGAGAAGGAGAGGCTTGGACTTCTGTTCCACAAACCTGTTACAAGTTATTAGCACAATAACACAAATTCCATCCAAAAAAAACCAAAGGTTTTTTCCCGTCTTTTTCCGAAAACCGAAAACCGAAAACGGTATTAAACGACCAGGCGCAAAAATTCCTCGATGGCATCTCGATCCACCGGTTTCCCGGTTTCCTGAAAGCGGTCGTAAAGCAGGGAAACCAAATGGGCCTTGCGCACCGGATTCAAGGTTTTCTTCTTCTTCAAGAGCGTCCCTTCAACTCCGGCGATGATCTGCGCCAAGACCGCGGTGTCCACCGCGGCGAATAAATAAGGATCGGTGAGGCCAGACGCTCCGGGAACGGGTTTGGTAAAATCTTCTAGATTCTCTTTTAATTCTCCTCGCATTTCCCCCCAGAGGAGCCACTCCCTGGTCTTGTTTCCTATGGAGGCGATTATATCAATGGTTGCCGCGGGAGGCACCGCCTTGTGCGATTCATATTTAGAGACCTGGGCCTTGCTGATCCCCAGCAATTTCCCGAAACTCTCCTGGGTCAGAGGGCCGCGCACTTCTCTGATCCTGTCTGCCAGGCCTGGGAAAGTTTCGTGAGAGAGTAGTTTTTTTCTTGACATTATGGAGATTATTAACTATAAGAGAAAATATGTGTGCTTACAAGATAAACCAACATACTGAAGAAAGGAAGGTTTATCAAGGAATTAATGCGGCAGGGCCGGGGCCTCTGTCGGCGGGGCGCCATCTAGTCCACCCTGATGCGGGCGTCCAGGGCCAAAATGCCCGGTTCCCCCGGAAAGACCAGCACCGGGTTGAGATCCACTTCCTGCACCCGGGGAAATTGCAGCATGAATTGGGACAGAGCGGCCAGGGCCCGGCCCAGGGCCTCCAGGTCGGCGGGGGCTTGCCCCCTGATCCCCGCCAGCATCCTGCCGACCCGGGTGGCCCCGATCTGGGCCCGGGCCTGGGCGAGGTCCACCGGCGCAATCCTGAGGGAGACGTCCTCCAGAACCTCGGTGCCCACTCCCCCGGCGCCGAAGGCCAGGACCGGCCCGAATACCGGGTCCCGCCGGGCTCCCACCAGCAGTTCCCGGCCGCCGCTGACCTGCTCCATGACCACCACCCGCCATTCTTCGCCGGGAGGCAGAGACTCTCCCGCGATCCGGGCCAGCCCGGCGAACCCCGCGGCCACCGCGGCCGCGTCTTTCAGGTCCAGGAGCACGGCGCCGGCCTCGGTTTTGTGCACCAGGGAGGCCGCGGCCAATTTCAGGCAGACGGGATGGCCTATCTCTGTTGCTGCCGACACGGCCTGTTCGGCAGTGGCGGCCGAACGCCAAGGGGCCACAAATATTCCCAGGGCGTTGATGAGCGACAGGGCCTGGGGGAGGGACAAAAAGCCCGGTGGTTCAGGCAAAAGGGGAGCCACCTTCTCAGGGTCAAAGAGGGGAGGGGTTTCTCGGGCCGCGGTTTCTCCCCCCGCGGCCAAATAACGGCCGGCGGCCAGGGCTTCCACCGCCTCTTCCGGGAAATGAAAGACCGGGGTCCCCAAGGTTTCCCGGAAAAACTCCTCTTCCTCCAGACTGACCAGGATGGTGACCGCCAGGGGTTTGGCCGCGTTCCGGGCCTGCTCCAGGCAGTGCCGGGCCATCTGCCGGCCCCGTTCCACTTCAAACTCCGCCATGGGGCCGTAATTCAACAAGATGGCATCCACCTCCGGGTCCCGGCAGAGCGCGGCGACTATTTCTTCATAAACCGCAAAATCGAAGATATCCCCCAGGTCGATGGGGTTGGTGGGCCGGATAATTTGGGCCCGGGAGCGCAGTCTCACGAGTTCCGCCAATTGGGGGGACAAAGGCGGCAGCTTAAAACCCCACTTGCGGCAGGCATAGGCGGTGACCACCGCCTCGCCGCCGGTGCGGGAGAGGACCACCAGCCGAGAACCTTTAAGGGGGGGTTGCCCCGCGAGTTTGGCCGCGTTCAGGAATTCGGTCTGGCGTTTAATGGGCAGCATGCCGCTTTGCCGGCAAGCGGCCTCGAAGACTCGTTCATCCGTGGCCAGGGACGCGGTATGGGAGTGGGCGATGAGAGCGGTCTCCTCACCCACGTTGGGGGCATGGATATAAATGGGTTTGGCTGCTCTCCGGGCCAGGGACATCAATTCCCGGCCGTCCCGCAGCCCCTCCAGGTAGAGATAGACGGCCTGGGAGGCGGGATCCTCCAGGAAATAAGACAAAACTTCATTTTCCGCCACGTCCAGCCGGTTTCCCAGGCTCAGGAATTTGCTCAGGCCCAGGCCTTCTCTGGCCATCCAGGCAAAGAGGTGGGAACCCACCCCGCCGCTTTGGGAAATGATGGCGATCCGGCCCTTGATGGGCGGGGGACTCAAGGAGGCGAAGGGCAGGGCCAGGCCGGTGGCCATGTTGATGAGGCCCAGGCCGTTGGGACCCACCAGGCGCAGGTTATAGCGATGCAGCAAGGCGCGTATCTCTTCTTCCATCGCCCGGCCTGCTTCGTTCAGTTCGGAGAAGCCCGCGGATTCCACCACCACCCGCTTGATGCCCAGCCGCCCGCAGGTCTCCACCGCCTGGGGGACCACTTTGGCGGGAGTCATGATAACGGCCAGGTCCACAGCCTGGGGCAGGTCTTCCAGGCGGGGGTAAATGGGCAACCCGGAGACCGAGCCGCCCCGGGGCCCCACCGGCAGGATTTTTCCCCGATAGCCGAATTTCAGGAGATTGGCCACGATGCCCTGGGCTAGGTTGAAGGGTTTGTCGGAAACACCCACCACGGCCACGCTCTGCGCATTGAAGAACTTTTTCATAACTCTGAAGTATAAGTATTTTCCAGGCCTTGGGGATAGTATAAAATGAAGAAAATGGCCGGCTGGGTGATTTTTTAAAACCCGCCGTGAGAGGAAACGACTGGGATACCGGCCCGAAATCCCCGGTGCAGCCAGGGTCCAGGTAAGGGGACACGAGTCATGCCCTATGAGAAATGCCGCGAGGTGAACCCGGAGTTCTGGGAGGAGCTGAGCGGGCTGGCGCCCGGGGAAGTGACGGGACGCACGGCCGCGGTCTTTCGAAACGGCCGCTATTACCTGCCCTTTCTGGACCGGGAAATGTTAATCGACCCCCGGGAGCGCCTGATTCTGGTAAACGACGCGCCGGGCGCGGACCCCGGCTTCCGAGCCTGCCTGACCGCGTTGCTCTACCTGCTGCGGTTGGATATCAGCGCTTTGGGGCCTCCCACCAGCCCCCTGGAGCTTGACGGCGGCGCCACCTTCTTTCGGGGGCACCATGGATTGCCGCATCTTCCCCTGGAAGAACGCTTCGGCCAGGATGCGGCTGCTCTTGCGGCTGCGTCTGAGCGCCTTCGTGGCGAAAAACGGGCCGCGGGGGATGCGGCCGCGGGCTTGCGGGTCTTTCCCGGACTGACGGTGGAGGTGATCCTCTGGCAGGGGGACGAAGAGTTTCCGGCCCAGGTCAGCTTTACCGTCCCCGCCCATTTGGACCGGTTTTGGCATCTGGACGCGGTCTGGGGATTGTTGAACCTGGTGGTCCAGGAGATTTTGCAGGCCGCCGGATAAGGATTAAGTCGCCAATCATCTATTCCAGATATGAACTTAGGTTAAATAACAAATATTTCCATTCTATTTGCTTTGTTTGTTTATAAAACTAATTATTGATTAACTGCTTTTAGGTAAAACCTGGCACGATAACTTCCAGGATATATTGAGTAATTTAATTAATGTTTAAACGTTATATTTTCTTGCTCTCCGGCGCGGGCAGTTAATTATCAAGAAGATAATGAAATATTTTTCTCTACAAAATTTCCTGCTAGTTTTTCTCATATCCCCTCCCCGATTCCGCCCTGGGAATCGAAAATTTCGACTTTATCAGATAATTATTTATATCGGTTCAAGTGGCCGAATTGTATAATCGCCAAGCCTGGTTACGATGTAATACCCACCAATTTTTTCCTTGCAAAAAATTCTTTAATCGAGATTCTATATTAACGAACCAGGATATAATCACAGGGGCAGGAAAAAAGTATGGCGCATCTTTATAAGAAGATAAAAAAAGGCCGGGAATATTTTTATATCCGTGAAACCCAGCGGGTATACGGCAAACCGACCACGGTGAACCAGGTCTACCTGGGCACCGCGGAAAAAGTCCAGGCCCTCCTTACGGGACAAGATGAAAAGGCCCAACAGGGTTTCTCCCCCAAGGAGTTCGGCTCGATTTTCGCTCTCAATGAAATTGACCGGGATCTGGACCTGGCCGGTCTGGTGGATGAGCTTTTACCTCCCAAGAAACGCACCAAAGGCCCCAGTCTGGGGGAGCTTTTCTTCTATGCCGCACTCAACCGGGCCATCGATTCCACCAGTAAGAGAAAACTGGCGGCCTGGTACGAGGCCACCGACATCCTGCGCATCCGGCCCATGCGCCTGGAATCCCTGAGCTCTCAGAATTTTTGGAACCATTGGAACCGGGTGAGCGAAGAAAACCTGGAAGAAATTATCCATCGGTTTTTCAAAAAGGTGCACTCCCTGGTGCCTTCCAAAAAGGAAAATCTCTTACTGGAGATCAGCAGTTATACTTCCACTTCCACCGCTCAAGAAGATGCGATTCCGTCAGCCCAGCGCAAAGGGGTCAAAGCTCCGCACCAGTTCTGGCTGGCCTTGATCACGGAAAGATCCTCCGGGGTGCCCATATATTATCAGGTCATCACCAAGGCCATGCAGGGCAAGGAATCCCTGGATCAGGTTTTCAAAGATATCCTGGCCAAGATCAAAGGGATGGGGATCGCGGTGGAGGATCTCACCGTCATTTTGGGGAAGGGCACGGATTCTCCGACCCTTATTGACCTGATCGATTCCCAGGAAGACCTGCACTTAATTGCGGCCTACACTCCCGACTTTCTCCCCGAAATGGCCGCGGTGCCTTTACGGGAATTTTCCCTTTTGCCTTGCAAATACAACCGCCGCCTCGTTGCCGAAGGCGCGTCCCAGGACCAGATCCGCTATTATGAAACCCGGGCCACCGTCTGGGACCGCCCCCACAAAGTCGCGGTCACCTTCGACCCCCGGGCCTTTAACAGTCAATTTGAGGAATTCAAGGAGAAAATCCAACGGGTGCGGCAGGAATTTGCCGGGCTGCAACGGAAGTGGCAGCAAGGGGAACTCCCGGAGGAGACCCCCAAGTCCCTGGAAGCCCATCTGCTTCAGGCCTGCCAGTATCTCCAACTGCGGCCGGATCTCTTCAAGTTGGATTTCTCCTCCAAAGGCGGCTCACCGGCCTTCTCTTTGGAACTCCAGGAAAAGGTGGTGGAAGAAGTGCTCCGGGGGCTGGGCAAGACCATTCTGATTACCGACCACGAGGATTGGTCCAGCGTCGAGATCAGCGAGGCCAATATCGACCGCTGCATCGTCGAAGAGCAGATCCGCCAAACCGGCATTACCCTGGAAGAGGTTCTTCTCCCCCAATATCACTGGACGGAATCCAAGCTCCATGTCAATATTTTTGTGTGCATGGTCGCTTTGACCTATCTCATTCTTCTGTTCAGGCGCCTGCATGACGCGGGTTTTCTGATCACCCCCAAGGAATCCATAAAGGAATTGAGAAATTTGCGGACCGCGGTATTCTGGGAGCCCGGAGAAGAAAAGCTCAGGAGGAGACTGGTTCCCCCCAGTGACAAGCAACTGGCCATTCTCCAGGCCCTGGGCTTCCGGGTTGAAGAAGGCAAGGTTATTCCCACAAAATAACTTCTATATCAAATAATATATGAGAGTGTTAACATAAGATACATTATGTGTTATAATGCCTCCTGAAATCATCCAGGAGGTGGCCCATGGACCTTTCGTGCAAAAGATGTGGCAGCACCTCGTATATTAAACATGGTTTTGTGCG
>Ga0233425_10006998_pt1 | contig 16143 bp, 9 predicted proteins | sample Watercolumn_Towu_2_FD_181712 | JGI IMG/M metagenome (GOLD analysis project Ga0233425, IMG submission 181712) | Freshwater microbial communities from Lake Towuti, South Sulawesi, Indonesia - Watercolumn_Towuti2014_140_MG | ecosystem: Environmental > Aquatic > Freshwater > Lake | place: Indonesia...
CGGGTTTCGAGCCTGAGACCAAAACGCTTCCGCAGGCTACACCCGCTAAGTTCTCCGCACAGCCGGTCATCCAGACGAGCAGCAAGCCTGTGGTGGGCTTCAGCGAGCTCCGCATCAAATCGCAGTTCATGCTGCAGGACAACGGCAGGCATGGGCAGCCGGTGGTGGAAACGGCCACCGTGGTCCAGGAAAATGTGCCGGATATTGCCCTCAGCCAGGAAAGGGTGGATGAGGCCATGAAAACATTTGCCGAAAAGAAATCCAAGGAAGGCCTGAAACAGCTGTATGCGACCTTAACGTCGAGCAAGATCCTCCTGGAAAACAACACAGTGGTGATCATGCTCAGCAATGAGGTGCAGCGCACGATGCTGACGGACATCAAGCAGGACATGCTCGATGAGCTGCGGAGCATGCTGACCAACAAGCAGACGCAGCTGGAGATCAAGGTATCGGAGATCATGGGCGAGGTGAAGGCCTATAAGCCGCAGGACAAGTTCAAGGTGCTGGCGGAGAAGAACCCGGCGCTCAATGAGCTGAAAAAGCGCTTCGATCTGGATATTGAGTATTAGGTCAATGCTCTGCAAAGCAGGACGTATTTCCATTAAGATTTATAAATAATGATTTGGGCGTGCCGGCGCAAAGCACTTCGACATGCTCAGTAACCAAACAGGCGCGTCAGGCTTTTCGTTGCAATCTTTTTGCCGTGCTTCGACTGCGCTCAGCAACCGGCAAAAAGGATTTTCACTACAATCCTTCACGCGGGCTTAAGATAATCATAAATTCGTCTCTCTTACCGAAGGATGCTGCGCCAGGGATCGCAGCGGAAATCCTTTTGCCCGGCTACGCTTAGTAGCCGGCAAAAGATTGCAGCGCAGAGCCCGCTCGGGCGCCCACATGTTCCTCAGAACCAAATGATGTGCGTGAGTATCTGTTTGTATGAATATTAAGTTTTTCCTATAAAGCGGCTATTATCAGTTGACCAGTAAACCAATTCCGTTTTTTTGCTACTTTTAATTTGCCTGTTGCTACCGTTTTATAGTTGCAGCAGCTCCAACGATTTTTGATATGGCAAATGTGAAAAAAATTGACCTGGCCCTCCAGGGCGGCGGCGCTCACGGCGCTTATACCTGGGGTGTGATAGACCGCCTGCTCGACGACGAGCGAATAGAAATAGACGGGATCTGCGGCACGAGCGCGGGCGCCATGAACGGTGTATGCACGATCTACGGACTGAAAAAAGGCGGGCGAAACCTCGCCAAGCACCTGTTGGTAAAATTCTGGCATAAGATCTCGGAGGCCGGCAAGCTCTCGCCTTTGCAGCCCAGCTGGCTCGATAAGATGATGAGCCCCGGCAACATGGATTTTTCGCCCAGCTACCGCCTGTTCAGCATCACGGCCGAGAATTTCACACCGCGGCAGATGAACCCCATGCAGTACAATCCCCTGGAAAAGATCCTGAACGAGGTGATCGACTTTACCGAGCTGCACAAAATGAACCCGCCCAAATTGTTTGTGTGCGCCACCAACGTGAAGACCTGCGAGGCGCGCGTGTTCGGGCATTCGGAGATCACCGCCAAAACCATCCTGGCCTCGGCCTGCCTGCCTTACATGTACGAGGCGGTAGAGATCGACGGCAACTACTACTGGGACGGCGGCTACATCGGCAACCCGCCCATCCAGCCGCTGATCGACCATACGGAAGATACCGACGATATCCTGCTCATTCAGATCAATCCTAAGAATATCAAAACGGTGCCAACGAGCATCGAGGACATCAAGGACCGGGTGAACGAGCTGAGCTTCAACTCCTCGCTGATGCTGGAGCTTAAGCTGATCAGGTTTCAGCAGGAGCTGGTAGCGCAGGGCATTACGCTGGGCGGCAAACTGAAGCCCGTGTACCTGCACAACATCAGCGCCGACAATGAGCTGGGCGCCCTCAACCTGTCCTCGAAATTAAATACCACCTGGGATTTTATGATGTACCTGAAAGATCTGGGCTACAAAGCCTGCGATGCCTGGATTAATGAGAACTATGAGCATATCGGGGTGAGGAACACGATGCGGTTGGAGTAGGGGGCAATGGAACGCGGATGACGCTGATCGGGCGGTTTACCGCCCTTTTTTTATCATTTTTCTTTTGTATTTTTCGAAAGCTAATACATTCTATAAATTTCAATTCGCCATGCTTAAGGAAAACTCTGAAACCATTTCGGCCGTTCTTTCAGAAGAAATTGATCTAGCAGTATTAAGATTGAGAAATACAAGAAATAGAACCAGTATTCTACGATGGTTGGGGAATTTCGAAGGTACAGATTATCTAATGGCCTTGGATTTGTTAATGCAGTTTACTTTCGTAAGTGAGCTTGAACTTATTGCAGATTGTGAAGCTTTTGTAACTGAACTTAATTGTGAAATAGAACCAAATAAAAAAATGTTTTTTAAACCTGTGGCTAAATATGGTAAAAGCGCCACATTGATGACATATTATCTGGCAAAGTCTAATACTTTTAAAGCACTTGTTAATACTGGCAGAGCACAATTTATTCGTGATCTCTCTCAACTTCAAACTACGGATTTTGATGAGAATAGTGTAATTGTATTTTTTGACGATTTTTTTGGTACAGGTGGTTCTTTAATAAAGTCGATACAATATTTTAAGAAAAGCGCGAATAACAGCAAAAGGAAAATAAGTGCGGCTTTTGGTGCCTGTATATACTATACTCACGATGCTGAGTTAAATATAAAAAAGCGATACCCATATTTGAAACTGAAAGGGAAAATTCATGACAAGTATTTTGATGCAAAATCAATAAACTACCCCACCGAAAGCCAAATGCAAAAATGTAAAGATTTGTTTGCGGGATATGCTCAAAAAAAGCGTCTTTTTTATTCAAAGGGAATAAATCACAAACTTGGCTATAAAGATTCGCAGTCAAATATCTCTTTCCCCTATATGCCTCCAAATAATACTTTGCCGATTATATGGTCTGGCAAATCTGGTTGGAGACCTCTTATTCCAAGAGATGCGGAAAACATAATACTAGAAGTAGACCGAATTAAAAAAGAATTAGCCTACGCAACAGCTAAACTCCATTTAAAAATACCCAATGATAAGGAGGCCCTTATTTTCACAACATATGATCAAACTAAGCTAATTATTTTTGGCATATTACGGTTGCGTAACTGGCCAACTGATTGGGCTAGAATCGCGATAATTTTAGGTTTGTCGTTCATTGAATTGGATAAATTTATACTTATCGCTTTCGAGTTGGGTTATTTAGATGAAGCAAATGAGTTAACTGAAAAGGGAAAAGCAGAACTCAATAAGTTATTGGATATAATAACTGACAAAAAAAATAATGAAAATAAAAAATTGCCATTTATACAAGTAAAATATGTATCAAAAGAAAATTCCAGAGAGTGAAATGTTTTAATTAGCGTATCTAATGTTTCGGCATTAGGCTCGGGTCATTAGGCCCGGGTATTGCAAAGGCTACTAAATGAAAAATGGATCTGATAGCCGGAGTGAATATTTTCCTGGTTTCTGATTATAGTGTAATTAAAATATGGATCTCTCTGGAAATAGTTTTAAAGATTATGCGCTTGAATTAGGGCGTAGCGAGGAGTTTATTGAGCAGCTTGAAGTGTATACTGCGATCTTAAACACGAAGGGCTTACCTGTAATTTTTTCTCCTACTCATTTGGCGCTCTCTATGGGCAAAGAATATGAAGAGCTTGCAGAAACAATAGAGAACAGAGAAGCCTTTTACAAGTTGTTTAAATTTAAAAAGAAGCATTCAAAAGGCTATAGAAACATATTAGCACCGGGCGGAGAGCTAAAAAGGATCCAATATTGGATTAAAGAAAATATTTTGGATAAAATAGTTTTTCCTGAATATGTGACAGCGTATCAAAGCAAAAAGTCAATTTATAATAATGCATTGCCACATGTAAATAAGGAATTAATAATTAAGTTTGATCTTAAAAATTATTTTGATACGATAGACCAGGCCCGTGTGTATGGGTTATTCCAAATTTTAGGATATAACAAGTCTGTTTCAGTAGATCTGGCAAAACTTTGCTGCGTGTCTCAAGAAACATTAGCAAATGGTACAATCAATGAGATTGTTAAGAGCATTAATAATTCAGATAGCATTTCCATTTTGCCCCAAGGAGCACCATCGAGCCCTGCTATCTCTAATCTTGCTGCAACCCTTCTTGATTATCGTTTATTAAAGTACGCATCAAAACATAATTATGCCTATACAAGGTATGCTGATGATCTTACATTTTCGGGTAGCAAAGAGCAAAAATTGAAAAAGAACGTTATAAAGAGGATTATTACGGATTCAGGATTCTTACTTAATGAAAGAAAGGGTAGCTATGTATACAAAGCAAACCGACAACTCGTAACAGGATTAACTGTTAATACTAAGGTAAGTGTTCCAAAAAAGAAACGTCGGATGATAAATACACACATACATGATTGTATTCGGTTTGGCCCCTATAATCATTTAAAAAAGTGTAAAATGGATTCGAAATCAAATTACAGAGAATGGTTATTGGGAAATATCTTATACATCTATTCAATAAATCCAAAAGCTGCCAAGAAAATGAAAGCCAATTTTGATAAGATAGACTGGCTCTTTGATGCAGAAGCTAATAGCGAACAATTGACAAAAGAAAATTAAATCTACAAATCTTATGAAAAACACTTACGATGTAATTACTATTAACAGCGATCATTCAATTGAATTTGGCAAAGCACCATGGGACAGTTCTGTTGATACAGTCCGTAGAAGAAAAAACAATGCTGGTGGAACATATGATCCAATTAGTTCCAGTGAAATTCCAATTAATGAGGGATTTTTAGATATTGGAAGATTAGTTTGTGAATGTTTAAAAAGGGATTTGATTCCTAAAGCAGATATGGCTGATTTGCTTAGAGAATTAACCGCTTCATCGGCTAGACAAGGTTACAACTTCACGATTATATAATTTGTTGTTAATGCTCCTGTTAACACCTTCCTGATTTTTCTATTTTTAAGGTCAGAAATTCCCTATCTTTACCCTACTCAAAAAATGAAAACCTCCATCTCTCACCTCCCTGCTACGAAGCAAGCCGAGATCGGGCGCATCAAGGATGCGCTGATCCCGAAGTATGCGGAGATCGAGATGATTATCCTCTTCGGTTCGCATGCGCGGGGCGACTGGAAGATCGACGAGTATGTGGAGAACGGCATTACCTATAGCTATAACTCCGATTACGACCTGCTGATTGTTACCAACAACAGCGAAAAGGCCAATGTGGATACCTATTTGTTTTCCATTATTGATAAGCTGGAGGCGCTCAACTTTGAAACCGCGATTCATATTGAGCTGGAAACGATCGATTTTGTGAACCAGCAATTGCAGGAAGGCAATTACTTTTTCGACGATGTGAAGAAGGAAGGCATTGTGCTGTTTGATACCAGCCGCTTTAAGCTGGCGAACAAAAGAGATTTAAGCCCTAAAGAAGTTCAGGAGATTGCCCAGCGCGATTTTGACGCATGGTTTACAAGTGCTAATGAATTTTTTGGATACTTTAAAATGGGATATGACCAAGGCCAATATAAATCGGCTGCCTTCCAACTTCATCAGGCCACGGAGCGTTATTACTCCGCTATCCAGCTCGTATTTGCGGGCTACAAACCCAAAACGCATGATCTGGAAGTACTGGGCCGCCGCGCCAAAAGCCTGAACATGGAGTTTGGCAAAGTGTTCCCCAGGGCCAGCATCCTGGAGCGCCAGCGCTTTATGCTGCTGCGCAAGGCCTACGTGGATGCCCGCTATAAAATAAACTACCGGATCACCAAAGCAGACCTCGATTACCTCGGCGAGCGCGTGGCGCTGCTTCGCCAGCTCACGGAGCAGCTCTGCAAGGAAAAGATCGAGAGTTTTATGAAATAGCCGACGCTCAAAAAAGTCTTTTTTCTTGAAATAGAATAAAGTTCGGAGCAGCGCGCAGGCCGGCAAAACACAGAGGCGATGAGCTGTGAATTTCGGTTTTTATAGATTTGTCCGAAAAACCTTTAGTGTTTTTCGGCTAACAAATCATAAAAACTGGAAGAGCGGGTAGGATTTGTTTTGCCTTGATTTTTCTTTGGTTCTTTCTTTGTTATTAAGACAAAGAAAGAACGAGTTAAATTTGTGGTACAACATACTGCTGAAAAATGAAATTAACTGGAAGGAAATTCTGTAATTTTATTTTAAGTAAAATGGATCATGGTATTTGATTTACCGGACTGTAGAGTATTTGAGGATTGATTAAATAAAATTCATTGTCGGCTTGCTGCCCTAAGGAGGAAACATTCTTAAACGCAAGCTTCAATGAAACCAACAGCCAGGCAAAACGGAACCGATTTCACGCTCGATCCTTTGCAGGACGAGCAGCTCCTTCATTATTTATTCAGCCCTCTGGAGATCAAAGCCTTCTCCGGCACGCACGATCCTGTTGCGTCATACGGCCGAGGCTATCGGCTCGCCATCCCGGATCACATCAACCAGGAGCTGGCAAAGATCGGGCAGCATAAGCTCCGGCTCTTCACCGGCTTTATTACAGGCCTTACGCAGGAGTATATCAAAAGCGATCCGGCGCTGGAAAGCTTTCTCTACCGGCCGCTGATCGAGCATGGCTTGCCCACGCGCCTCTATCACCTCCTTCGGGCTAAAGAATGCCATAACATGGAAGATGTGATCAAGCTTGGTATGCCGGGCATTCGTTCCCTGCGTGGTATCGGCAAAGGCTCGGTAAAAGCCTTACAAACGCTCCTGGAAAAGAATGCCTGTGGCGGGCTCTTATAGCAAAATCCTTCGTGCCTGCGCCTATACCTCCATGCGCCGGGGTAGCATGTAAGCGCTGTGCCTTAAAAGAAGCCGTCATCCTATGGCGGGATGTTTGTTTGGCTTATGCCGATAGCGGACGAGGGGATAAAGATCTGGTATTCAACCCTTGCAGGGTTGCGATGGAACGGGCTTTTTTTGTTAGTCGTATTAAAGCCCTCCGGGCTTTTGTTCTGAATCCTTGTTCTGATCCCTGCCCGTTCGTTCAGGCGGACGCTCAATCCGCGTCATCAGTGTTCCATCCCTTGTTGGCTTCGAGAGCCTCAGCCAACAGTTATAACTCTTCTGTCTGAATCCTTGTTCTGATCTGCTCTACCGATAGCTATCGGTACCGCGTCATCAGCGCCTGCCCGGCTGCATAGACTGGTTCTGTTGTTCTGTCACTTCGAGTGACGTCCCGCCTGTTCCTTTCGGGACGTTGTATCGAGAAGTGTTTCATGAAAAACCTCTTCTTAGTCGTTCTCGATACATTCTGCTCCGTAAAAGAACCACGGAGCAGAACACTCGAACTGACTCAGATTACCCTGTCACTTCGAGCGAAGTGGGGAAGCGTTCCTGGGGCATCTCTCCGTTCTAAATCCCTGCTCTCATCCGCTCAATCTGTGTCATCTGCATTCCATTTGTTCTCCGTTCCGATCTGCCTGATCTGCGCTATCTGCGGGCCATTCTGTTCTAATCCCTGTTCTGATCCGCTCAATCCGCGTTATCAGTGTTCCATCCCTTGTTGGCTTCGAGAGCCTCAGCCAACAGTTATAACTCTTCTGTCTGAATCCTTGTTCTGATCCGTGTCATCCGCGTCATCAGCGTTCTATTACTTATCCTAAAAGCTACAGAATATAGCAAGCACCTGCTATCATAACCTGTACTTTTGAGGTAAATAAACGCACCATGATTGCCTCAAAAGCCAAAACATCTTATTTCTGCCAGAGCTGCGGCGCCCAATCGGCCAAATGGGTCGGGAAATGCAACAGCTGCGGCGAATGGAACACCCTCGTGGAAGAAGTGATCCATAAGGAAAGCAAGAACGACCGCCTGCAGCTCTTCTCCTCCTCGAAGAACGACAAGGGCCAGTCCAACAAATCCGTGCTCCTGCAGGAGATCGGCATTGCCGAATACCCGCGCATTCCCGTGCCGGGGCAGGAGCTCACGCGGGTGCTGGGCGGCGGCATCGTGCCGGGAAGCCTGGTGCTGTTTGGCGGCGAGCCGGGCATCGGGAAATCCACGCTGATGCTGCAGCTGGCCCTGCGCCTGAAAAACCTGAAGGTGCTCTATGTGAGCGGCGAGGAAAGCGAGCAGCAGATCAAGATGCGGGCCGAGCGCATCGGCATTACCACCGAAAACTGTTTTATATTACAGGAAACCAATACGCAGAATATCTTTACGCAGATCAACACCGTGCAGCCGCAGCTGGTGGTGATCGATTCCATCCAGACCATTCACACCAGCTATATCGACAGCAGCCCCGGCAGCGTGAGCCAGGTGCGCGAATGCGCCTCGGAGTTCCTGCGCTTTGCCAAGGAAACCAATGTGCCGGTATTTATGATCGGGCATATCACCAAGGAGGGGAGCCTGGCCGGCCCCAAGATCCTGGAGCACATGGTGGATACCGTATTACAGTTTGAAGGCGACCGCAACCACATTTACCGCCTGCTGCGCGCCACCAAGAACCGCTTCGGCAGCACCAACGAAATGGGCATTTATGAGATGCACGGCGAAGGGCTGAAAGAGGTGCTGAACCCCTCCGAGATCCTGATCACCAACCGCAAGGAAGCCACCAGCGGCGTGGCCATTGCCGCCACCCTGGAAGGCAACCGCCCTTTGCTGATCGAAACGCAGGCCCTGGTGAGCACGGCCGCCTATGGCACGCCGCAGCGCTCGGCCACGGGCTTCGACCTGAGGCGCCTCTCGATGCTGCTGGCGGTGCTCGAAAAGCGCTGCGGCTTCCGGCTCGGCGCCAAGGATGTGTTCATCAACATTGCCGGCGGCCTCAAAGTGGAGGACCCTGCCATCGACCTCGCCCTGATGTGCGCGGTGCTTTCCAGCAATGAGGACCTGCCGGTGCCTCAGAACGTGTGCTTTGCGGCGGAAGTAGGCCTCACAGGGGAGATCCGCCCGGTGAGCCGCATCGAGCAGCGAATTTCCGAGGCGCAGAAGCTGGGCTTCGAAACGGTATATATCTCTTCCTATAACCTCAAAGGCCTCGATCTGAGGCATTTCAAAATCGAAGTGGTGGCGGTGACTAAAATGGAGGACGTTTTTGCACGGCTCTTCGGCTAGAAGCCTTTACAGGCAAGGCTTTCGTAGGAATGACGGCTCTTTTTCCCGGTGAGGGGGTTAAGGGGGCATATCCCCTTTTTACAGGAGGAAGCCTTTGGCAGGATTCTCTATATTTGCTTTATGAAAAAATCATGGTTTGTTCTTCTGCTCCTGATCCTTCATGGGAATATCCTTACTCCTGTGCAGGCCCAGACAGACATTGTGGACTCTCTGAAGCGGATTGCTCTGAGGGTCGGTTCCGATTCCGCCTCCAGGCTCTATGTCAGGATTGCCAACATCTTTACCGGGATCAATTCCGACAGCGTCCGGAAGTATGCCGCCATTGCTGCGAAAACAGCGCCGGCCAATAAGATCACCCAGGGCGATGTCCTGATCCAGTTCGGGAACAGCTATCATATGGAAAATAAAATGGACAGCGCCCTGAAATATTTCAACAGCGGCCTGATCCATTTTACCAAAATGGGAAATGAAAAAGGCATCGGGAAGGCCTACCAGAGCTTTGCAGTGGTAAAACGCTCGCTGAACGATTATAAAGGCGCTATCGAAGACAACCGCAAAGCCCTTGAGATTTATGAGAAATTGAAGTGGGACCTGGGCATCGTCAATGTCAGTAATAACATTTCCAACATGTATGTTTCGCTTCACAACTATAAGGAAGCACTCGCTTATTCCAGGAAGGCTTTCGAACTCTCGAAAACACTTGGCGACAGCTCGAAATATTTTAATATGATGATGCAGCTCGGCGTGCGGTACAACGATATTCACATGCCGGATTCGGCCATCTATTACCTGTCGGGCGCCAACAATTATTTTGAGCGGAACGGCTTTTATGCGTTTCTCATGGTGCTTAATTCCAATATGGCCAATGCCTATTGGGCAAAAAACAAAAATATACCCCAAACCAAGCGCTATTTATATAAAAGCCTGAATTACTCCAACCTTTCGGGCTCCACGGATAACCTGGTGCCTTTATACCGCGACCTTTCGGTGTGCTACATCCTCGAAGGAAGAAAGGACAGCGCCGAGTTTTATCTGTATAAAACCCTGGACATGGTGGATACCCTTAACAACCAGAGGGCCCTGCAACAGACGCTCGATCTGCAGACCAGGTACGAAACAGAGAAGAAGGAGCTGCAGATCCAAAGCCAGTTGCTGGAGCTGGAGGCCAAGGAAAAACAGAACAAGCAGAAAACGCAGATCATCTGGCTTGGCGCACTGGCCCTGGTAGCGATCGCCGTATTTGGCTCCATTGCCTTCGTTAATTTCCGCAAGACAAAAAAGCAGAACCTCATCATCGAAAATCAGAAGATGCAGGTAGAGCTTAAGAACGAAGAAGTCACGCAGCAGAAGGAGCTGGTGGAGGAAAAGCAGCGGGAGATCATCGACAGCATCAATTATGCGAAGCGGATCCAGCAGGCGGTGCTTACCGGCGAAGAGGTGTGGAACAAAGTATCGAAGGAGCATTTTATCCTGTTCAAGCCAAAAGACATCGTGAGCGGCGATTTTTACTGGGCCTATAATACGCCCAACGGCCGCTCGGTCTTTGCCCTGGCAGACTGCACGGGGCATGGTGTTCCCGGCGGCTTTATGAGCATGCTTGGCAACAGCTTCCTCAACGAGATCGTGGTGGAGAATAAGATCTTCAAGGCCGATGAGATCCTGAACCGCCTGCGCGCGAAGATTATCGCCGCGCTGGAGCAGAAAGGCATGACGGAGCAGAAGGACGGAATGGACATCGCCCTGTGCGTGTGGAATAAGCTCGACAATACGCTCGAGTTTGCCGGCGCCAACAACCCATTGTGGCTGCTGAGGGGGGAGGAGCTCATCGAATACAAAGCCGACAAGATGCCGATAGGCACTTACCTGGAAACGCCGCTTCCTTTTTCGAGCACGGTGATCAACCTGCAGAAGAACGATACCATCTACCTGAGCACCGATGGCTATGCCGATCAGTTCGGTGGTGAGAAAGGCAAGAAATTTAAATACAAGCCCCTGCTGGAGCTGCTGGCCCGCATCAACCCGCTTGCCACAAAGGATCAGAAAACGGAGCTGGACAAGGCTTTCCAGGCCTGGAAGAGCCACTACGAGCAGGTGGACGACGTGAGTATTATCGGCATTCGTGTTTAACGAATGGCTGATAAGACAATCCCGAATGCTTTCGGGTTGAGGATTGTCGGCATTCGTATGTAGGAATGCTTGATGGGTGGCTGTCACGACGTGCCGTGAGAACCGAAGCCACCCGGGCGCATCACCAGCTCTTAAACGGATGGATGCTCAGATTGGAATTGGCGTAGCGCTGGTCCTCTGTGACATTATGGCCCACCCAATCGGGGAGGCTGTACGCCTCATCTTCGCTGCTGAGCTCTATTTCGGCAAGCAGCAGCCCCTCGTTATGGCCTTTGAACTCATCCACCTCCCAGGTCCTGCCTTCAACGTCTACATAGTGCCTTGTTTTTTCCACCAGCCGGCTGCCGAAGTGGCGCATCAGCTCCAGGGCATCGCTGTGCGGGATCTCGTACTCATACTCCAGCCTGGAGGCGCCCTGGCTTTTGCCTTTGATGGTCATGTAAGCGCTGTCGTTCATGGTGCGTACCCTGATCGTTTTTTCGGGATCGGTCAGGAGGTAAGCCTGCTGCAGCGTCACGCTTTTGTGCGGAGCTACCCTGGCCCAGGCCTCGGGCTTCACCAGGTATTTATGTTCGATTTCCAGGGCCATGATTGCGGGATTAAAAAAGCCCTCACAGGTTATGGTGAGGGCTTTGTGTTTTCAGGTATTAAATTACTTAGCCGGTTGTGGCTGTGTCGGCACCGTCACGGTAACGATCGTGGCGAGTCCCGCTTTGGCCTGTGCATGGTTCGGGTTCAGCTTGAGGCATTCCTCCCAATAGTACTTGGCTTTGTCGTATTTGCCTTTCTGGTAGTAAGCGCCGCCCAGGTTGTAGAAGCCCTCGGGGTTCAGCCTGTCGAGGATGATCGTTTTCCTCAGCTCATAGATGGCGCTGTCCAGCTGCCCGCGCTGCGCCTTCTGGTAGCCGCGGTTCAGGAGGTCGTTATACATCACAATATAGTAGTTTTTCAGGTAAGGGTTGTTAGGATACAGGTGCTCGGCATGCTTCCAGTAGTAAAGCGCATCGCGGTCGCGGCCCAGCTTGTAGCTGCCGAGGCCTAAGTTGAGGTAGCCGTTCACATAGCGCGGGTGGAGCTCTACGGCATGCTTCAGGTATTTGATCCCTTTCTCCAGCGACTCGGTGCGCTTGGCCACGAAGTTCTTGGTGTCGGACAGGTCGATGTAACGTGCGCCCGCATTACCCAGCACGAGTACGGAGTTCGGCACCGTTTCCACGTCCTTTAAGAAGAGGGTGATGTCGTTCTTCCAGTCCCAGTTGCGCTCCCAGGTTTTGCAGCCGTACAGGAAGGTCATCACGCCCAGCAGGCCCAGGAAGCCGACGCGCTTGGCCGTTAAGGACATCGATTCCGGAAGCTTCTCGAAGCCTTTCAGGATGAGCCAGGCGAAGGCAATGGCGAAGCCGATGGTGGAGTGGAAGAGCAGACGTTCGCCCATCGTGGCGCCGATGTCCATTAAGATGTTGCCGATCATTAACAGGAAGGCGAAGTAGATCAGGATGGCGAAGCCGAGGATATGCTTTTTGTAAGCCAGCCACAGGCCGGTCAATCCTAAGCCGATGTGCAGGAATAAGGACAGCAGCGTATCCCAGCTGGTCCAGTTCCTGAACTCGATGGTATTGTACGAATAGTCGGAAGACAATGGATGCGGGAACCAGCAAAGCACAAAATACTTGAGCAGCACGAATACCTTGGTGGCCCATTGCTCGGCCTGGCTGGCCAGTAAGTACGGGTTATTCAGGATCTCCGTGTCCGGAACGCCCGGCTTCAGCTTCACGGCCACAAGCCTCATGCCCAGGTAGAACAGCGTGACGAAGTAAAGCCAGCTCATGAGGGTCTGGAAGTTCTTTTGCTTGAGCGATTTGCTGATGATGAACACACCCACCACGAGGTACAGGAAAGGGAAGAGCCAGTAGCTCATGTTCGGCTTGTGGTTCGGGTTCGGGTTAATGTCCGATTTGTATTTGATGTAAAGCATGAACACCGCCGACAGGAAGAAGGCCAGCAGGGTGAGCCCAACGGTCATCAGGTGAGGCTTGATGTCGTACTCTTTCTTGTAGAAGATATACATGCCCGCAGGGATGAGGGCCAGCAGCGTTACCGCATACTCCTTGGACAGGAGCGACAGGAAAAAGCAGAAGGACGCCCAGAGTAAAAGCTCCGATTTGCTGTACTTCTGGTTCTTAAAGAAGGTCAGGTACGAGCGGTAAATGATCATGCCGGCAATAGCGATGGACGGCGCCATCACCGCCACGCCGCTCTTCCTCATGAGGTAAAGCATGAAGCCCGAGATCACTACCACGATCACGAAGTAGATCTTTTTCAGCTCCGCGGAGGTGCCGTCGAAGAAGCCCGGTGTTTTGAGGTACTTCTCGTACTCGGTATACTTAAAGGAATAGAAGAAGGTCAGGGAGATAAAGATCAGGGAGAAGATCTCATCCCGGCTTTTCACGTTGGCAATAACCTCCGTATGCAGCGGGTGCATGAGGAAGAGCAGGGCCGATAAAAAGGCGAGGTCCTTATAATCGCTGAAAATGCAGGTGCTCAGGAAGAGGTAGAACAGCATGATGCCGATGATGAAGGTCACGATGTTCACACCATGCCTGATGGACGCATCTTTTACCTGGCAGTCCACCTCGTTGATGATGCCGTCGTCGTTGATGTCCTCGCTGTCGAGGTCCGGCTTCCCGTTCTCGTTCAGGTCCCAGCAGTTCACGCACTCATTCTGGTCAACCACACCGTTGTTGTTGAGGTCGTTCCACTTGTTGTATTCGGCTTTGTAAGGATCGGCGTTCTTGTCGATCACACCGTTCAGGTTTTTATCTTCGGTGGCCGTGTAGTTCCCGGTCGGGTAAACGCCGATGATCTCCTGCTCCATGGCGAAGCTCACCACGGAGAGCGGACGGTAACGCCCGCCTGCCAGCTGATCGGTGGCATGCATCTTCCGGTAAAAGCTCTCGTAGGCGTCCTTGGTAATGATGTCCTTGATCCCATAAGACCCTTTGATCACGTGGTCGTTCTGGTGAATGATGATCCCGTCGTCGAGGGCATATTCGTTGTGAAGCGACGTCAGGTTGAAAATAAGGCCCAAAAGTATAATAACAATATAGGGGATTTTCTGATTTTTGAAAGGGAAGAAACGGAAGCCATTATCCAGTTCGGTAAAAACAGGTTGTTTGTCTGTTACGGTGTTTTTTGCCATATTTATAGGTTATTACACAAATATACTTAAATCCTGAAAAAAATGATTTTCAGCCTACAAAAAATCCTTAAAATGAGTAAATTGCTTTACGAATGCTGACGTTCAAGCGCCCTTTGAATTTATACCTGCTGCTCGCTTTTGCGCTCCTGTGCGCTTTGGTGGCAGCGGTCATTAATCACACCAACAGCTATACCACCACCGAGCTGGCCGCGATGGCTGAGTTAAAGCTGCATCAGAAAGAGCGGCAGGCCCGGGACTACATCGGCGAGGTGGGCAAAATGCTGAAGGATACCAGGCCGAACGAGCTGTTTAAGGTCTATAACGGGAGTATCTCCGACCTGTATAAGAACGAAGGCATTGCGATGTATGTGTATAACAACGACAGCCTCGTTTTCTGGTCGGACAACCAGCCGGCCGTCGACCTGTACGAATATGCCAGGGCATCCAACACCCATTACTTTACCACCGAATCGCTGTCCGAGTTCCGCACCGAGCAGGATACCAGCCGCTTCAACGTTCAGCTCATCAGGATCCGCAACGGCTGGTATGAGTGCATCCGCCAGAGAGACAGCGCCAATCCGAACTGCACGGTGGCAGCCCTCATCCTCATCAAAGCCGAATACGATTTTGAGAACAGCTACATCAATAATAATTTCAGCAGGTGGATCGGCCTTCCGGCCAATACCATGCTCACCACGGATTTCAACTATGCCAATCCGGCCATTAAATCCATGTTCGGGAAAACCCTGTTTGAGATCAGCAGGAGCGATGGCGTTTTTAAGGACAGAAGCGTCAATACCTACGCCATCATCCTGGCGATCCTTTCCGGATTTTCCTTTTTCTTTTTCTTCTTTCTCTGCCTGAGGAATAAGATCAAAAACAAGATCGTGCTTCTGCTGGTCTTCTCGTCGGTGTGTTTTATTGCGCGCACCGCCATGATCTGGTTTAAGTTTCCCGCCATCTTCTACAACAGCATGCTGTACGATGCCAACGTGTTTGCGAATGCCTCGTCCTTTTATTTTTCGTACATGGGCGATGTTGTCTTCAACAGCGTTCTCATCTTTCTGGTGGCCGTGTTCATTTACAAGCTCGATTATGATTTTACCAGGAGGAGCAAGGCATTCAACCTCACGGCGCTCTTCTTCGCGACGTTCTATACGCTCTACCTGTACTTCAATATCCCTATCCTGATCGACAGCCTTGTCAACAACTCCACCATCTCCTACAACATCAACGACCTCTTCAACTTCAGATGGCTCAGCCTGCTGGGGCTTCTGTCGGTGGCCCTGCTTTTCTTCTCCTTCTACCTGGTAGCGGAAAAAACCATCATCAGCCTCCTGGCCAATGACAAGCTTAATACCTTTTACAACAGCCTGTTCTTTATCACGGTAGGCCTGACGGCGCTCATCGTGCATTACCTGCACCTGAGCTATTCCAATTACCTGTGGCCGGTGCCCCTGCTGGTGATCTCCTATTTTCTGAGGAAGTACAAAGCCTCCTACAATTTCATCAATACAGGGCTCATCATCCTGGTGTCTACGCTCATCGCCTTCACGCTGTTCAATAAGTACGAGGAGCTGAACAAGCAGCGCACCTACGATGCCCTGTCGCTGAACCTTACCGACCGGCAGGATGTGATCGCGGAAAACGAGTTTACA
>Ga0233425_10006999_pt1 | contig 16139 bp, 14 predicted proteins | sample Watercolumn_Towu_2_FD_181712 | JGI IMG/M metagenome (GOLD analysis project Ga0233425, IMG submission 181712) | Freshwater microbial communities from Lake Towuti, South Sulawesi, Indonesia - Watercolumn_Towuti2014_140_MG | ecosystem: Environmental > Aquatic > Freshwater > Lake | place...
CTTTCATTTGACCTTCAAGGTCCGATCGCACGGCGATCCAACGCCGGCGTGGTTACCTTACCACACCGGCACCGCGGAGCCCTCCCACACATGCCTTGTCGGTCTGAGGCGTAGCCTCGTTAGAACTCATGGCCGAAGTTGTCGCGGTAGCGCTCCTTGAATTCCTTCAAGGTAAACGAGTGATTCTGGGTGCCGGCGGTCTCCACCTTGATGGCGCCCAGCAGCGAGGCGATCCGGCCGGTCACCGCCCAATCCAGCTCCTCCGTCAGCCCGAACAACAGGCCGGCGCGATAGGCATCGCCGCAGCCGGTGGGATCGACCACCGCCTTGGGACTGGCGGGAGGTATCTGCAGGCACTGGCCATCGGTGTAGATCAGCGAGCCGTTGGACCCCTTGGTGATGATCAAGGCCTCGACCTTACCCGCCAAGCGCTCCGGGGTCAGCCCGGTGCGCTCCTGCATCAGCTGCGCCTCGTAGTCGTTGAGGGTGATCCAGCTGGCCTGGTCGACGAACTCCAGCAGCTCCTCGCCGTTGAACATGGGCATGCCCTGGCCGGGATCGAAGATGAACGGGATGCCCGCCGCCGCGAACTGGCGGGCGTGCTGCACCATCCCCTCCTTGCCGTCGGGGGCGACGATGCCCAGCCGGATGCCGCGATTCGCGGGCACCTCGTTGAGGTGGGAAAACGACATGGCGCCGGGATGGAAAGCGGTGATCTGGTTGTCGTCCATGTCGGTGGTGATGTAGGCCTGACCGGTGAAGGCTTCGTCCACCACCCGGATGCAATCCTGGCTGACGCCGCAATAGGACAGCCATTGGGCATAGGGTCCGAAGTCCTTGCCCACGGTGGCCATGATCAGCGGCTCACCGCCCAGGAGCTTCAGGTTGTAGCCGATGTTGCCGGCACAGCCGCCGAACTCCCGGCGCAAGTCCGGCACCAGAAAGGACACGTTCAGGATGTGTACCTGTTCCGGCAGGATATGATTCTTGAATTGGTCGTGGAACACCATGATGGTGTCATAGGCCATGGAGCCGCAGATCAAAGCAGTCATTGGATGGGAAGTCTCTACACGGTTGATGATTCTTGATGGGACCGTCAGGCCTGGTAAGCGACGTCCGGCTGGCGCGCCGCCCGCACCTCATCCAGGCGCCGCACAGGCAGGGTGTGAGGCGCCGAGCGCAGCAACTCCGGATCGGTTTCCGCCTCCTTCTTGAGCATGCCCAGGATCTCGGCGAAGCCGTCGAGGGTTTCCTTGCTCTCGGTCTCGGTAGGCTCGATGAGCAAACACTCCTTGACCAGCTGCGGAAAGTATACGGTGGGCGCGTGCACGCCGTAATCCAGCAGGCGTTTGGCGAAATCGTAGGCGCTGACGTGGTGCTCGCGGGCCGGCCCGCGCAGGGTCACGATGAACTCGTGGGTGGCCCGGCGCTCCCCGAAGGCGGGCTCGAAGCCGGCCTGCTTCAGCCGCGACGCCAGATAGTTGGCATTCAACACGGCGAACTCGGCCACCCGCTCGACGCCGGCCTTGCCCAACATGCGGGCATAGACATAGGCGCGCAGCAATACCCCCAGGTTGCCGCCGAAGGCAGTGAGCCGGCCGATGCTTCGGGGCAGATCCGCCTCCGACAGCAGCCGGTATCCCTGATCCCCGCGCGCCACCACCGGCAGCGGCAGGAACGGCTGCAGCGCGGCGCTCACGCCCACCGGACCGGCGCCCGGCCCGCCGCCGCCGTGGGGCGTGGCGAAGGTCTTGTGCAGGTTGAGATGGATGACGTCGAAGCCCATGTCGCCGGGGCGGGTCTTGCCCAGGATCGCATTCAGGTTGGCGCCGTCGTAGTAAAGCAGCCCGCCGGCGCCGTGGACGATCTCGGCGATCGCCCCGATGCGGCGCTCGAACACCCCCAGGGTGGAGGGATTGGTCAGCATGACGCCGACGGTGCGCGGGCCGACCAGACCCCGCAGGGCGTCCAGGTCGACGTCGCCGGAGCCATCGGTGGGGACTTCCCGCACCGAGAACCCCGCCATGGTGGCGGAGGCCGGATTGGTGCCGTGCGCCGCATCGGGCACCAGCATCTCGGTGCGCTCCAGATCGCCGCGCGCGCGGTGATAGGCCCCGATGATCGCCACCCCGGCGAACTCGCCCTGGGCGCCGGCGGCCGGCGCCAGCGAAACCGCGGCCATCCCGGTGATCTCCGCCAGCATCTCCTGCAGTTCGAACAAGCAGGCCAGGGTCCCCTGTCCCGCGCCTTCCAGCGCCAAGGGATGGAGGCCGGAAAATTTGGGCGAGCGCACCAGGGCATGACAGGCCTTGGGGTTGTATTTCATGGTGCAGGAGCCCAGCGGATAAAACTGGGTATCGATGGAGAAATTGCGCTGGGACAGCCGGGTGTAATGGCGCACCGCGTCGAGTTCGGAGACTTCCGGCAGCGGCGGCGGTTCGGCCCGCAGCAGATGGGCCGGCAGATCGTCGGCGGCGGACGGCGCGGGCGGTAGCTGGGCGTTGGCCCGGCGTCCGGCGCGGGAGATTTGGAAGATCAGCATGGCAAGGACTCCGGGGGATCGATGGCGGCGCGGGCCGCGGTCCGGCCGCCCCGCAGCAAGGACGGCAACACATCCATCCGGTTGAAGCTGCGGGCGCCGCAGGCCGCCAGCGCGTCCCCGTTGCCCATGGCGGCATAACCGAACACCCCCATGCCGGCGGCGATTCCCGCCCGCACCCCCGGCACGCTGTCTTCGACCACAGCGCAGCGGTGAGGGGCGACGCCGAGGGTCTCGGCGGCATGGAGGAACAAATCCGGCTCGGGCTTCCAGCGCCCGATCTCGTAAGCGCTGAAGATGCGCCCCTCGAAATAACCCAGCAACCCCGTCAATCCCAAGCTCAGTTCGATTTTGTCGCGGGGGCCGCTGGAGGCCACGCAATAAGGCACATCGAGACCTCGCAATACCGGCTCGACGCCCTCCACGGCCCGAAGTTCGGCCTGGAATGCGGCCACCATGCGCCGCCTGGCCCGGTCGACGAAATCCTTCGGCACCGGCCGGCCCAGCCGCTCCTCGATGTAGGCCACCGCATCGGCCATGCGCCCGCCCATGAACTGCGCCAGCGCCTCCGCCAGCGTCAACTGCAGGCCCAATTCGGCGGCACAATCCACCAGCACCTGGTTGCCCAGCTGTTCGCTGTCCACCAGGGTACCGTCGCAGTCGAAGATGATGGCGTCGTAGTTCATGCTAGGCTGGGGCAGTGTGCAGAATGGCCGCATCGTAGCCGAGCCCGGCGGCAACGTCCACGGAGAGCAAGGCGGTTTCACGACGCCGAGTCAGGGAACTTTCGTCACCCGGCAGTCGTCGCAACTCGACGACAGCGGTAAACTTGGGCTTTACCCATCGCGCCGCTGTCCCCGATCGCCACCCGATGCACGAACTGTCACTCTGCGAAGGCATCCTGAAGGTGCTGGAGGAACAGGCGGAAGCCCAAGGGTTCCGCCGGGTCCGGACGGTGATCCTGGAAATCGGGGGATTGGCGGGTGTGGAAATCGAAGCCTTGCGGTTCGGCTTCGACTCGGTGATGACCGACAGCCTGGCCCAGGGCGCCAGGCTGGAAATCGTCGAACTGCCGGGCCAGGCCTGGTGCATGAACTGCGCGGCGGCGGTGGCGATCGCCCAGCGCTACGACTCCTGCCCCCGCTGCGGCGGCTACCAGCTGCAGGTCACCGGGGGCGACCAAATGCGAATCAAAGAACTGGAGGTGGAATGATGTGTACCGTATGCGGCTGCGGCCAAGGCGAAACCGTGGTGGAAGGCCATGCCCACGGCCACGACCATCCCCATGACCACAGTCACGGCCATTCCCACGAGCACGATCATGACGCCGACCATCATCACCATCACGGGCACCACCATTACGGCCTGGGACCGGCCCGCGCCCATGCGCCGGGGCTGTCCCAGGCCCGCATGGTGAAGATCGAGCAGGATATCCTCGGCAAGAACAACCAATATGCCGCCGCCAACCGGCGCCATTTCAACACCCACGGCATCCTGGCGCTGAACCTGGTCTCCAGCCCCGGTTCCGGCAAGACCACCCTGCTTACCGCGACCCTGGAAGCCCTCAAGGAGGAGATGCCCATCGCCGTCATCGAGGGTGACCAGCAGACCAGCCTGGACGCCGAGCGCATCCGCGCCACCGGCGTGCCGAGCCTGCAGATCAATACCGGCAAGGGCTGCCACCTGGACGGCCACATGGTCGGCCACGCCCTGGAGTCGCTGAAGCCTTTGGACACCAGCGTGCTGTTCATCGAGAACGTCGGCAATCTGGTGTGCCCGGCCGCCTTCGAACTGGGCGAGGCGCACAAGGTGGTGATCCTTTCGGTCACCGAAGGCGAGGACAAGCCGCTGAAATACCCGGACATGTTCCATGCCGCCGGGCTGATGCTGCTCAACAAGGTCGACCTGCTGCCCCATCTGCGATTCGACGTCGAGCTCTGCATCGAGTACGCCCGCCGCATCAATCCGGCCATCAAGGTGCTGCAGGTCTCGGCCTATTCCGGCGAAGGCATGGCGGCCTGGCTGCAGTGGGTCCGGGCGGCGCGGCAGATGGCGCTGGCCGGGTTCCAATAGGTCTGCCGTCGGAATAGCCGGAAAACTGCATGAGCCGTTGTTTTCGCGTGATCCCGTTCCTTGCCCTCGCCGGTTTCCTCGGCAGAACGGCGAACGCCGGCGATTTCATGGGCCCTCCCATCCCCTACCGCTACACCTCCATCAAGACCGAAGCCTGCCATCCTCCGCAGGGCCGCCAACTGGCGGCGTTCGAGGAGCGCGAGGTGGGCGCCAAGGAATGCCAGGGCTTGGACGGCTGGCAACTGTTCCTGGTGTACACCGAGGACGCTTCCTGGGTGGAAATCGCCCGCAACGGCGCGCTGTGGAGCACCCGCGAACAGATCGCCGGGCCCAGCCGCTTCGGCAACAGCCCCAACGTCGGTTCCGACGGGGTCGAATGGCTGCCGCCGGAAGGCGAGGCCGATACCCTGATCTTCCATCTGGAGGCACGGGAACCGCCCACCGCTAACGGCCCCGGCAAACGGATCTCACGAGTGGCGGTGGTGAGTCTGACGGGTGAGGCTCCGCAATTTTGCGGATTGGTGAATACCAACGAGCAGGCCAAAATCGTCGCGGAGAAAAGGGATAGCTGCAACAGCGGCCTACAGAGGCATCCGTGGCAATAAGCAGAACGAACCTGCACTGCCGAACTCCTGCCGGTACCGGTCGAGCCCCGATGCAGGCCGAATCCCGTCCACGAAGCATAAAGGTGCATCGATGCTGGCTCAACGCATGATCATGACGACCGATCCGGAAGGCCGACTCCCCAGCCTGCCGGCGCTACCTCCCAATCAGCGCATCGAAGCCATCTTCCTCGTGCTCGACGAAACGGAGTCCGACGCGCCCCGCGTCTTGCGCCAGCCGCCGCCGGAACTGGAAGGCAAACTCAAGGTCCACGGCGATATCATGGGCAGCGCGCCGTTCCAAGACTGGCTGCCATCCGAATGATCGTACTGGACACGCACATCTGGCTGTGGTGGGTACATCGGCAGTTCGAGCGTCTAACTCCGGCCTTGCTTCAGCACGTCGAGCAGGCCGACCGGCTGGCGATCGCGGCGATTTCCTGCTTCGAGGTCGCATGGCTCGAACGGCATGGCCGCATTGATCTGTTGATCCCGCGCCGGGACTGGTTCCGCCTGGCCCTGGAGGGTGCAGGCATCGAATGTCTGACATTGAGCGCCGCCATTGCCAGCCGTGCCGTCGATTTGCCCGAGCATCACCGTGATCCGCAGGACCGGATCATTATCGCCACAGCACTGGAACACCAGACGCAGCTGATGTCTTTGGATCGCGAGTTCGTTCGCTACTCCGAGCTTACCGGATCACTATTGAGCTAACCCATGTGCCTAGCCCTCCCCGCCCGAGTCGTTTCCGTCAACGCCCTCGACAATAGTGCCGTGGTCCTGCTGGGAGAGGTGAGCAAGGAAGTCTCCCTGGCCCTGGTGGATGAGGTGGCGATCGGCGATTACGTGTTGATCCATGTGGGCTACGCCCTCAACAAGCTCAGCGAGGAGGAAGCCCGGTTGACCCTGGACCTGTTCGCCGAAGCCGGGCTGGCGCCATGAAGTACCTGGACGAATTCCGCCAGAAAGACCTGGCGATGACCCTGGCAGGGGCGATCGCCAGGGAGGCCGACACGGCAAAGGATTACCGCTTCATGGAATTCTGCGGGGGCCATACCCATGCCATCTTCCGTTACGGCATCCAGGACCTGATGCCCGCCAACGTCCAATTCATCCACGGACCGGGCTGCCCGGTGTGCGTGCTGCCGGCCAGCCGAATCTCCGGTGCGATCCAGCTGGCGGCGGAGCACGGCGTGATCCTGTGCAGCTATGCCGACATGCTGCGGGTGCCGGCGGGCGGTACCAGCCTGCTCAAGACCAAGGCGGCCGGCGCCGACATCCGCATGGTGTATTCCACCCAGGACGCCTTGAAGGTGGCCCGGCAGAATCCTCAGCGGCCGGTGGTGTTTTTCGCCATCGGCTTCGAGACCACCACCCCGCCCACGGCGGTGGCGCTGAAGCTGGCGCGGGCGGAGGGGCTGGCCAACTTCAGCGTGTATTGCAACCACGTGCTGACGCCGGCGGCCATGCGCCACCTGCTGGGCGCCCCCGCCAGCGGCCAGCGCATCCGGCTGGACGGATTTCTGGGACCCTCCCACGTCAGCACGGTGATTGGCAGCCGTCCTTACGAATTCGTCCCGGAGGAATACGGCAAGCCGGTGGTGATCGCCGGCTTCGAGCCGCTCGACGTCATGCAGTCGACCCTCATGCTGATCCGCCAGATCAATGAAGGCCGCTGCCAGGTAGAAAACGAATACACCCGGGCGGTCAGCCGGGACGGCAACGCCAAGGCGCAGGCACTGACCGCCGAAGTGTTCGCCCTGCGCGACAGCTTCGAGTGGCGCGGCCTCGGGCAGGTACCGGACAGCGCCCTCAAGATCGGCCAGGCCTATGCCGAATTCGACGCGGAATTCCGCTTCTCGCTGCGGGAGGAGCCGGGCGGCGAGGTCAAGGGCTGCGAATGCCCATCCATCCTGCGCGGGGAGAAGCGCCCCACCGATTGCAAGCTGTTCGGCACCGTCTGCACCCCCGACAATCCCATGGGCTCCTGCATGGTGTCCTCGGAAGGCGCTTGCGCCGCCTACTGGAGCTATGGACGCTTCCGCGCGGCGCACTGAACCCCCTCCCTGATCCCCATCCCACCGCCTTATCCCTTTCATTCCGGATGAGTTTCCGCCCGCGGACGGATCGGCCGGTTAGTACGCGGGCCGGCTATACTAACCATGCGCGCCGGATTTCCCGGGCGTTGGATACGGAAGATGAGCAGGCGCTCCTGCCGAAGGAAGCGGGGCCTCTCGCAGCGCTGCATGATTTGCCGCAGGCCCCGCCCGGCGGTGCTGCGGCACCGGCAAGCCAACCTCCGTTCAGCCGTGTCGATCGCTCCCGATGAGTCCGCGCAACCCCAAAGCCCTGGTCGCCGACGACGATGAAACCCTCAGGATCCTGCTGGGCCAGGCTCTCGCCAATTGGGGATTCGAGGTCATCTCCGCAGAGGATGGCAGGCAAGCCCTCGAACTGACCCGGACCCGGCATCCCGACGTCATCTTCATGGACCTGCTCATGCCCGTCATGAACGGCTACGAAACCAGCGCAGCCATACGCCAGCTGCCGGAAGGGGCCGACATCCCGATCATCATGGTCACGGGGCTCGACGATCTGGATTCCATCGACGCCGCCTACCAAGCCGGCGCCACCGACTTCATCACCAAGCCCATCAATTGGCCGCTGCTTCGGCATCGGCTGCAGTTCGTGCTGCGCGCCAGCCGCGCGCACCGCGAGGTGCGTGCCAGCGAACAGCGCTACGCCCTGGCCGCAAAAGGCGCCAACGACGGCTTGTGGGACTGGGACCTGACCCGTAACCGCATGCACTACTCGCAACGCTGGAAGGAAATGCTGGGCTACGACGAGGGGGCACTCGGCGACGATCCGGCGGAATGGTTCCGAAGGGTCCACCCCGACGATTTGCCGCGCCTCAAGAACGACCTCGAAACCCACTTGGCGGGCCTATCCCCCCACTTCGAGAACGAACACCGCATGATCGCCGCCGACGGCAGCCACCGCTGGATGCTGTGCCGCGGCCTGGCGGTGCGCGATGGCGGCGAACAGCCCGTGCGGATGGCGGGTTCCCAGAGCGATATCACCCGGCGCAAGATCGCAGAGGCACAGCTGGCCCACGATGCCTCCCACGATGCGCTGACCGGCCTGCCCAACCGGCTGCTGTTCAAGGACCGGCTGAAGCACGCCATCAGCATGGCGCAGCGGCGGACGGATTACACCTTCGCGGTATTGTTCATGGACATCGACCGCTTCAAGCTGGTCAATGACAGCCTGGGGCACCGCTTGGGCGATCAGGTGATCCTCGACGTCGGCGCCCGCATCAAGGCCTGCACCCGCGAAAACGATACCCTGGCCAGGCTCGGCGGCGATGAGTTCACCTTGCTGATCGACGATCCCGGCGGACCGGAAATCGTCACCGAGCTGATCGAACGCATCCAGGCGGCGGTCGCCGAACCCTTGCCGATCGACGGCCACGACCTGCGGCCCAGCCTCAGTATCGGCGTGGCGTTCAGCACCGACCACTGCCGCTCCGTCGACGAAATGCTGCGCGATGCCGACACCGCCATGTATCGCGCCAAGAAATTGGGCAAGGGTCATTTCGCCTTCTTCGACGGCGAGATGCATATGCAGGCCTTGAACACCCTGATGATCGAGGCGGAAATTCGCGCCGGGCTGGCCGCCGGCCAGTTCCTGCTCCGCTACCAGCCCATCGTGTGCATGGCGACCCACCGCACCGTCGGCGTGGAAGCCCTGCTGCGCTGGCAGCATCCGCAACGGGGCGAACTGGTACCGGCCGATTTCCTGAACTCGGCGGAGGATTCCGGCCTGATCGTTCCGGTCGGCCGCTGGGTACTGCGGGAAGCCTGCAGACAGATGAAGGTCTGGGAGCAATCGGTCGAACTGCCGGACGACTGGTTCGTCAGCATCAATTGCTCGCAACGCGAGTTCTCCCAGCCGGCTTTCGTCGCCGACATCGGACGAGCGCTGGAGGATACGAGGCTGTCGCCGGCCCGGCTCAGAATCGAAATCACCGAACAGGTCATCACCGCCAACCGGAAACTGGCGGACGCCAAACTGCGGGAAATCCGCCGGCTCGGCATCCGCATCGGCATCGACGACTTCGGTTCCTCGGCGTCCACCTTGAACGGACTGGAGAACCTGCCGATCGACTACCTCAAGATCGACCGTTCGTTCCTGCATCCACCGGGCCGCGCCAACGACCGGTTCGAGCTCATGAAGGCCGTGGTGGACCTGGTCCATAAGCTGGACATGTCGGTGGTGGGCGAGGGCAATGAGACCGGCGACAAGGTCGCGCGGCTCAAGCTGTTGGCCTGCGAGTTCGGCCAGGGCAACTATTTTCTCGAAGCGGTGCGGGCCGAAGAGGTGATACCCCTGATCCTGCACGGCTTCGTCGCAGGCAAAAAGCCGCGGTAAGCCGATGACGGCCGATCGAGACGATCCCGCCATGACCCGCACGATCCCGGAAGCGCCGGGGTCCGATGCTGATTCCGCGGCCTCTCCCGGCGAACCGGCGCCGCAACGGCCGCATCCTCGGACCGCCCTGGTGGTCGATGACGAGGAAACCACCCGGGTCTTGGCGCGTTCGGTCCTGGAACGGATGGGTTACCGCGTCGCCGAAGCGGAACACGGCGAACAGGCGCTGGCCCGGTTCCTGGAGGCGCCCCCGCAGCTGGTGGTGATGGACGTGCTGATGCCGCGGATGGACGGCTTCCAGTGCTGTAGCGCCATCCGCCGCGAAGCCGCCGGATCCGACGTGCCGATCGTCCTGGTCACCGGGATCGACGACACGGATTCCATCGAACGCGCCTACCAAGCCGGCGCGACCGACTTCGTCCGCAAGCCCATCAACTGGGTGCTGTTCCGCCACCGCATCAATTTCGTGGCGCGCGCCGCGCAGGCCTTCGAGGACCTCAAGCGCAGCAGGGTCCGGCTGGTTCAGGCGCAAAAACTCGCGAAGCTCGGCTATTGGGAGTGGCATTTGCGGCCCGGCACCATCGAACTGTCGCACGACCTGGCGATGCTGCTGGGACTGCAGGAGCTGCCCGGAGACCTCATGGAAAACCAGTTCTGGCAGGTCATTCCGGAGTCCGCCCGGGAACGCTTTTCGCAGGAGCTGCTGGCGGCGATCCGCGAACAGCGCGGCTTCGGTCTGGATTTCCGCATGCCGATGGGCAACGGGGAACGGATCATCCATGCCGAAGGCGAAATCGCCAGCGATGCCGCAGGGCTGCCGGCGCTGATGCGCGGCATCATGCAGGACGTGACCGAACAATTCCGCGCCCAGGAGGAAATCAACCGGCTGGCCCATTACGACCCGCTCACCGGCCTGCCCAACCGAACCCTGTTCACGGAGCAGCTGCGGCTCGCCCTCGGCCGCGCCGAGCGGCAACAGACGGCCATCGGAGTGTTGAGCGTGGGACTCCGGCGCATTGAGCAGCTGCGGGAAGCCATGGGGCCCATCTTCGCGGACATGGCGATCCACGAACTGGCGCTGCTCGTCCGCGATTGCCTGCCGAGTCCGGACCGGACCAGCAATTCCCATGTCGAAGTCGGCCGGTTCGGAACCCACGAGTTGGTGCTCCTGGTCGATCCGCCCGACACCGCCGCCGGCGAACTGTCCCGCATCGCCCAGCGCATCATCGACAAGCTGGCGCAGCCGTTTCACGTCGGCTCGCAGCCGATCCAGGCGGGCTGCGCCATCGGCATCGTGTGTTCGCCGGACGACGGCAAGGATCCGGAAACCCTGCTCAAGCACGCCCATGCCGCCATGAACGTGGCACGCAGGAAGGGCGAGCGGGTTTATGAATACCACACGCGGGAAATCCAGCGCAGCGTCATGGAACGCTTCCATCTGGAGGGACAACTCCTGCTGGCGTTGCGGGAACAGCGGCTGCAGGTCCACTTTCAGCCGCAGCTGGCCCTGAACGAGCGGAGCATCCTCGGATTCGAAGCGCTGGCGCGCTGGCATCACCCCGAGCTCGGGATGATACCGCCCGACCGCTTCATCCCCATCGCCGAAGATTCCGGTTTGATTGCCGAACTGGGCGAACAGGTGCTCCGCAAGGCGCTGACCGAACACCGATCCTGGCCGGCCGCGCCCCACGGCCAGCCGCTGCTGCTGTCGGTCAACGTCTCGGCGCACCAGCTGTGGGGCAAGGATTTCATCATGATGGTGCGGAGCGTGCTCGACCAGACCGGCGTCGACCCGGCCGTACTGGTGCTGGAACTGACCGAAAGCGTGCTGATGAAAAACTCCGACGACATGATCAGGATCTTGCGCCAACTCAAGGACATGGGGATCAAACTCTCGATCGACGACTTCGGCACCGGATTCTCGTCCATGAGTTATTTCAAGCACCTGCCGATCGACGAGCTGAAGATCGGCCGGGGTTTCATCCGCGACCTGCAGCCCCACGGGCGGGAACTGGCCATCGTGCGATCGGTCATTGCCCTCGGCCACAATCTCGGCCTCAAGGTCGTCGCCGAAGGGGTCGAGACGCCGCAGCAACTGCGCATCCTGGAAGCCGAGCGCTGCGACTGGGCACAGGGCTATTTGATCGGCAAACCCCTCGACAGCCGTGCGGCCAGCCTCCGCATCGAGGATTCCCGGGCACTGGCCGGAATCGGTTGAACCGCCGTGCGTCTCGAAACCCTCCTCACCGCTGCGGTTCGCCTTGGGCTCGGAGCAGCCGTTTGGACCTCCCTGGCCATGCTCGTGGTACTCCGCTGCGGCTTTGCGGCGGAACCCGAAGACGTCACCCAGCTGGACATCGAGCAGCTGATGCAAATGACCGTGACCGGTGTGGGCAAGAAATCCCAGAAGCTGTCGGATGCGGCCGCCGCGGTCTATGTGATCACCCAGGACGACATCCGCCGCAGCGGCGCCACCAGCATCCCGGAGGCACTCCGCCTGGCGCCGGGCATCCAGGTGGCACGGATCGACGCCAACAAATGGGCGATCACCGCGCGGGGATTCAACGGCCACTTCGCCAACAAGCTGCTGGTGCTGATGGATGGACGCAGCGTCTACACGCCCACCTTCGGCGGCGTCTACTGGGAAGCCCAGGACACGGTGCTCGACGACATCGACCGCATCGAGGTGATCCGCGGGCCTGGCGCCACCGTATGGGGTGCCAACGCGGTGAACGGGGTCGTCAACATCATCACCAAGACCGCCGACAAGACCCGCGGCGGCCAGCTCGGCATCGGCGGCGGCAGCGAGGAGCGGGTGTTCGGGACGGCCCGCTACGGCTTCGCTCTCGGCAACGACATCCGGGGCCGGGTCTATTTCAAGGGTTTCGAGCGCGACCGCTTCCGCGTGCGCGATCCGGCCAAGCCGGATGCGTCCGACGCCTGGGCCATGCAGCGGGGCGGTTTCCGCCTGGATCACGACAGCAAGTCGGGCGACATGCTGACCCTGCAGGGGGACGCCTACAGCGGCACACTCGACCAGGTGTTCGGCCTCAGCGCGCCGCCGGCACCGCAGATCCTGTACGACAGCGCCCATATCTCCGGCTGGAACATCCTGGGCCGCTGGAAGAAAGCCCTCGCCCTCGATTCGGAATTCAGCCTGCAGTTCTATTACGATCACGCCGAGCGGAACGAAGAACACCTGCGGCAGGTGGACGATACCCTCGACCTGGACTCCCAGCACCGCTTCGCCCTGGGGGAACGCCAGGAGATCGTCTGGGGCCTGGGCTACCGCTACATCGGCGACAGCCTCAGCAGCAACCGGCTGTTCCAGTGGCGCAAAGGCAACCGCAACCTGCAGCTGTTCAGCGGCTTCCTGCAGGACCAATTCACCCTGCTGCCCAATACCCTCAAGCTGACCGTCGGCAGCAAGCTGGAACACAACGACTTCACCGGCTGGGTGGTGCAGCCGTCCGCCCGCCTGTCGTGGACCCCTTCCACCCGGCACGCGGTCTGGGGGGCGGTTTCGCGGGCGGTCCGCACCCCCAGCCGAATCGAGCAGGACAGCCGCTTCTTCGGCCTCAATCCCCTCCCCCCCTTCGGTGGGGGAAACCCGACACCGTTTCCGGTGTATTTCTCGGCTCGGGGCCGCCCCGGCTTCCAAGCGGAAGATCTGGTGTCCTTCGAAATCGGCCACCGGTTCATGCCGTCACCCTCGTTCTCCCTGGACACGGCCCTGTTCTACAACGTCTACAACCGGCTCCGCAGTTTCCGCGGCAGCACCCCGGCGCTCACCGGCGCGGGTTACGTAGACCAGCCCATCGACTTCTACAACGACATGCGCGGCACCACCTACGGTGCCGAACTCGTCGCCAAATGGGCGCCGGCGGCCTGGTGGACCCTGGAAGGGCAATACAGCTATCTGGGCATGGACCTGCGCTCGCGGCCCGACCGCTTCGCCAATTCTTCCACCACCGAAGCCGCCGACCCCCGGCAACAATGGTCGCTGCGTTCCGGTTTCGACCTGCCCCACAACCTGGAACTGGATTTCCGCCTGCGCTATGTCGACCGCATCACCGCCGGGGTGCCCATGCCCGGCTTCGGCACCCCCATCCCGGCCTACCTGAGCCTGGACGCCCGTCTCGGCTGGCGGCCCCGCCCCGACCTGGACCTGTCGCTGGTGGGACAAAACCTGCTGGACCACTCCCACCCGGAGTTCTACCAGGAGTCGTTTCAGGGCGCCTTGTCCGAAGTTCCGCGCGGCTACTACCTTAAGGCGAGTTGGCAGTTCTGAGGGTTGGCCGCGGCATGAACGCATCCTTGCGACTCCCGATCACGGTTCCCGCCGCCGCGCTGCTGGGCCTGATGGCCTTGGCGGCCCCTCGCCTGCCGGCTGCGGAGGCATCCCCACGCGAGTTGCCGGACCTGAACCTGGAACAGCTCATGGGGATGGAGGTCACCAGCGCCGCCAGGAAGAGCCAGAAGCTCTCCACGGTGGCCGCCGCCGTCTATGTCATCACCCAGGAGGACATCCGCCGCAGCGGGGCGACCAGCGTCGCAGAGGCCCTGCGCCTGGCTCCGGGCATCCAGGTGGCGCGCATCGATTCCAACAAATGGGCGATCACCGCGCGCGGCTTCAACGGCCGCTTCGCCAACAAGCTGCTGGTGCTGATGGACGGCCGCAGCCTGTACAACCCCAACTTTGCCGGCGTCTACTGGGAAGTACAGGACACGGTGTTGGAGGACATCGACCGCATCGAGGTGATCCGCGGCCCGGGCGCCAGCCTGTGGGGCGCCAATGCGGTCAACGGGGTCGTCAACATCATCACCAAGACGGCGAGCCAGACCGGCGGCGGCCAGCTCAGCGCCGGCGGCGGCAGCCAGGAACGGGCCTTCGGCAGCCTGCGCTACGGTTCACGGCTCGGCGACCACACCCATGGACGGGTCTATTTCAAAGGCTTCGAGCGGCAACACTTCCCTCATGCCGACCCGGCGGACGCCGGCGGGTCCGACTCCTGGCAGATGCAGCGGGGCGGGTTCCGGCTGGATTACGACGGCAAATCCGGCAATCTGCTGACGCTGCAAGGCGATGCCTACAGCGGCCGGCTCCATGAAGAGCTCGGCCTCGGCGCACCGCCGCCGGTTCCGGCCCATCTGCACGACACCGCCCGGGTATCCGGCTGGAATGTGCTGGGCCGCTGGAAGAAGGCGCTTTCGCTGGAATCGGAACTCAGCCTGCAGTTCTACTACGACCACGCCCAACGCGATGAGGCCTACCTTCGGCAGGTCGACGACATCCTCGACCTCGACTTCCAGCACCGCTTCACCCTCGGCGAGCACCAGGAGCTGATCTGGGGACTGGGCTACCGCTACACCACCGACCGGGTCAGCGATAGCGGGGTGTTCCGCTGGCGCGACCGCAGCCGCAACCTGCAATTGTTCAGCGGCTTCCTGCAGGATGAGATCACCCTCATCCCCGAAACGCTGACGTTCACGCTGGGGAGCAAGCTGGAACACAATGACTTCACCGGCTTGGTGGTACAGCCATCGGCCCGCATGTCGTGGACCCCGTCCACTCGCCACGCCCTGTGGTGGGCGATCTCGCGGGCGGTGCGCACTCCCAGCCGCACCGAACGGGACTCCCGTTTCTATGTGACCAATCCGCTGGGGCCTGGCTTTCCGGGGAACCCCATCGGCATTCCGATCTATGTTTCGGCCCAGGGAAACGCCAGCTACCGGGCCGAAGATCTCGTGTCGTTCGAAATCGGCCACCGGTTCCTGCCGTCCGCCACGGTTTCCCTCGACACCGCGCTGTACTACAACATCTACAACCGCCTGCGCAGCTTCCGCATCGGCAGCGCGTCCCTACCGAACCTGCAATACGTCGATCAGACCACCGAGTTTTTCAATGACAACCGGGGCACCAGCTATGGCGTGGAGTTGGCCGCCAAGTGGCTGCCGGCGCCCTGGTGGACGCTGGAGGCCCAATATACCTACCAGCGCAGCGACCTGCACTGCCCCCGCTGCTTCATCGACAACACCGGCGCGATCGAGGCCGCCGATCCCCGCCAGCAATGGTCGCTGCGCTCCGGCTTCGAGCTGCCGCAGGACCTGGAACTGGACCTGCGGCTGCGCTACGTCGACCGCATCGTTGCCGGCCCCCCGGTACCCGGCCTGGGGGTATCCATACCCGCCTACCTGAGCCTGGACGCCCGGCTCGGCTGGCGGCCGCACCCATCCCTGGAACTGTCGATCGTCGGCCAGAACCTGCTGGACTCCACCCATCCGGAGTTCTACTCCGAATCGTTTCAAGGCGCTCTGTCGGAAGTACCGCGCGGCTATTACCTGAAGGCCAGGTGGCAATTCTGATGGCTAACGAGGCTACGCCTCAGACCGACAAGGCATGTGTGGGAGGGCTCCGCGGTGCCGGTGTGGTAAGGTAACCACGCCGGCGTTGGATCGCCGTGCGATCGGACCTTGAAGGTCAAATGAAAGCC
>Ga0233425_10007000_pt1 | contig 16138 bp, 13 predicted proteins | sample Watercolumn_Towu_2_FD_181712 | JGI IMG/M metagenome (GOLD analysis project Ga0233425, IMG submission 181712) | Freshwater microbial communities from Lake Towuti, South Sulawesi, Indonesia - Watercolumn_Towuti2014_140_MG | ecosystem: Environmental > Aquatic > Freshwater > Lake | place...
TCGCGATCCACAAGCTGCCGTCCGCCTCGGTGAACGTGGCCTTGGGGCGCCCTCCTCCCAGGCTGGTTCCTGGTGCCAGTAGCTGCCTCAGCCAGGACTCGTACTCGGGGCGGTCCTCGGCGTGCGGCTCGTCGAGCGCGAGCGCCATGGCCTCGAGCTCCCGCAGGCGCGCCGCCGGTGGCGCTGAGAGCACGTGGTGGTCGAGGTAGCGCGTGCCATCGGGCTCGCGAAGCCGCAGCGCTCCCATGCGCGTCGCGTCGGAGACACCCAGAGGGAAATCCCACTCGCCGAGGCGGCGTGGCTTCCTGCTCTCCCTCCGCGCGTCGAGCGCCTCGCGTCGCTCCATGAGCACGCGACCCCAACGGTCCGGCGAGGTGTCGCGGAATACGCCGAACGTCCCGCGCTCCTTGCTCGCGAAGAAGTCTCCCGGGTGGAGCGGCAGCTCCGGATCGATCGCAAACCCCTTGGCGCTCGCCAGCCAAGCGTCCGTGTAAGCGAAGCGCACGACCTCGACGCCCTTCCTGGCTTGGCGTGAGAGCGTGCCGATCTCGAGCTCGCTGCCGAAGCGCGCGTCGTCGAGCACCACCGTGACGCGGTCGGGTGTCACGCTGGCTGCTTCCGTTTCCGACGGGGTGCGCCCTTCTGCTCGAGGTCCTGCAGGCGCCGGCCCACCTCGTCGTCGGCGGCGAGTCGGTCGATGTCGGCGCCGAGGCCGAGCACCTGCAGGATGCGCAGTACCGTGGCCAGGCTCACGCCGGTGTCGCCGGACTCGAGCTTGCGCAGCGTCGGGATCGAGATGCCCGCGCGCACGGCCAGCGTGTGCTGCGTCATCCGGCGCCGCCGGCGCGCGAGCGCCAGGCGTTGCCCGAGGGCGCCGAGCTGCCGGGCCCCGGCGGGAAACACGGGCGGCTGCCGCTTGGCCATGCAAAATAAAATATTGCTTTAGAGGATAAAAGCAAACTTTATATTCTGTCGCTCGAGCCTGACAGGCCAGCGGGCGCCGCGCCACGCCGCGCTCACTGAGTTCGGGTTCGGGAGCGTCACCCCGGGCCCCGAGGAGCTCCCGGCGGAAGCGCTGAGCAGGGCAGGGCGCGACGTTCGGCTGGTCGAGGGTGAGCTCGGCTCAGTGGAGTGTCAGGGCCAAGGACACGGTGGGGATGGAGAGTGTGTCTTCTTCGTCGGGGCCGTTCCCGGAGTACTTCACCTTGGCGTAAAGGAAACGGACCTCCGGTCCGAGGCTCCACTGCTCGCCGATCCAGAAATCGTAGCCCACTCCGAGAGCAAAGCCGCCTCCCGTCGTGTCCTCGCTCTCGTACTTCGTGCCGCCGACCTCGTAGGTGGTCTTTGCGCTGACATAGGCCAGCACACCCTGAATGTAAAAGCCGCTCTTGGGATCGATGTAGTACTGCACGAACGGGCCGATCGCGCTGACGCTGACGGTCGTGTTCTCGGCCGTTTGGCTCTGCCCGCTGACTTCGACCTTTGGCTCGGCGAAAGCGTGGCCGAGCAACGCGCCGCCGAGAACCAACCCGGACGCCGGAGTGCCGCCGAACCAAAACGAGACGTTGGCGCCGCCGCCCGTGATGTCGATGTCCTGTGTCGTCCCGTCGCCGACCTTCCCCGCGCCGTTCAAGTGCGCATACCCCAACGCCGCGCGGAAGAAGAACCCATCGTGCTCGTGCACGCCGACGGGTTGTGGTGGCGGCGGCGGAGGAGGCTGCTGCTGCGGGTAGCCGTAGTACCCGGGCGGCGGAGCGCCTTGCGGCGGCGGGGCGCCGGGCTGACCGTACGCCGCCGGCGGCGGCGGGGCGCCGGGCTGACCGTACGCCGCCGGTGGCGGCTGCCCCGGCGCGGGAGCGGGCGCGGCGGTCGTCGGAGGGGGCGGAGGCGGCGGAGGCGGCTCACCCGCGGGAGGCGGCGGAGGCGGAGGAGGAGGCGGCGGCTCGGCGCCTTGTGCGTACGCCCCGAGCGAGACGCTCGACACAGCCAGAACCCAGAGAGCCTTCCGCCATCCCAATCGCATGTCCAAGTCCTCCGGCGCCGCAGAATCGCGCGCCGCACCGTGCGTCGTCAACCGAATCCGCCGGCGGTCGGCTAGCCTGTGACGCGGTCATGATCGGCGAGGTCGTGGGCGGTCGTTACCGCGTGCTCGCGAAGATCGGCGAGGGCGGACACGGCATGGTGTACCGCGCCGAGGAGGTCGGTGCGGGGCGCGAGGTCGCGCTCAAGATCATGCACCGCGAGCGCGAGGGCGGCGCGCTCCAGCGCTTCCAGCGCGAGGCCGAGCTGGTGCAGCGATTGTCGCACCCGAACAACGTGCGCCTGCTCGACTGGGGCATTCACCAGGGCGAGCGCCCCTTCAGCGTGTTCGAGCTCCTCGAGGGCGAGTCGCTGCAGCAGATCTTGAAGCAGAAGGGCCCGCAGCCTCCGGCTCGCGTGGTCCGGATCACTTCCCAAGTGTTGAGAGCGCTGACCGAGGCGCACGCCGTCGGCATCGTCCATCGCGACATCAAGCCCGCAAACATCCTGGTGATGGCGAACGCCGACGAACCCGACTTCGTCAAGGTGCTCGACTACGGCATCGCGAAGTCGCTGCGCGAAGGCACCAAGGCGCTCACGCGTCAGGGCGAGGTGCTCGGCACACCGAGCTACATGCCGCCGGAGCTGATCGAAGCGCGACCCATCGGGCCGTCGAGCGACCTCTACTCGCTCGGGCTGGTGATGGCCGAGATGCTCACCGGGCGGCGCGTGTACACCGGTTCGCCCATCGACATCTGCCTGCAGCAAGTCTCACCCAACCCGGTACCGCTGCCGCCCGAGCTGGCGGCGTCGCCCCTGGGCGCGGTGATCGCGCGCGCCACGGAGAAGCCCATCGAGCGCCGCTACGCGAGCGCCGCGGAGATGCTAGCCGCGCTGGAGCAGGCGAGCGCCTGGGCCGACACCGTGGCCTGGGTGCCCCCCGACTACCGGCCGTCGAGCCCTTCGTTTCCCGACCCCAGCCTGCCGCGCGTCTCGTTGGCGGCGCTCCCCGCGCCCCGCGAACGCGTCGCAAGGCTCGTGCTCGCGATCGCGGCCGCCGTCCTTGCGTTCGGCGTGGTGCTGGCGCTGGCCGCGCGCTTCTGGCGCTAGAGCCGCGCGGGGAGCTGCTCGAGCGCGGCCTCCACCAGCGGGTGCCGGGGTCGCGCGCGCCACACGGCCAGAATCGAGAACGACGTGCCGGGGCCGTGCTGGCGCTGAGCGACGACGCCTTCGAGGCGCGGGCCCGCCTCGTCGATCCACGGCACGACCGAGAAGCCGAGCCCGGCGCTGACGAAGGCGAGGATGGCGTCCACGCTACTCGCGGAGATGGTCCGCGACGGCGTGCCGAAGTGACGCTGCACGGCGTCCATCTGCAGCGCGTAGTGGGGCAGCGACGGGTGATAGCTGACGAACGCTTCGCCGCGCAGGCGATTCGGATCGCAGTCGGCGGGCAGGACCAGCCAGGCGTGGCTGATCGCGACTTTGCGCGATTCGAAGCCCGCGGGCGCTGTGTCGAAGTAGTCCACGACGAGGTGCGTCGCGCCGCTCTTCAGGCGCGCGAGATCGGGCAGCGCGACCTCCTCGACGTCCACGTGGATGTCCGCGCGCGCAGACCGGAGGGCGCGGAGCCAGGGCGGGAACAGCTGCCGCAGCACCAGGCCCGAGGTGTCCACGCGCAAGACGCCGCCGAAGCGCTCGCTCTTGATGGCGTCGGCGACGGCATCGGCCTCCTCGAAGAAGGGCGCGCAGAAGGCGTACAGCCGCTCGCCTGCCGCGGTCAGGCGCACCTCGTCCTTGGCTACGCGCTCGAACAGCGTCACCCCGAGCTCCTGCTCGAGCTTCTTCACCTGCTGGTGCACCGCGGGCTGCGTGATGGGGTACGGGAACGCCCGGGCGGCGCGGGCGTAGCCGCGCTGCCTGGCGACGTGGAAGAAGCCTTCCAAGCGGTTGAGCTGCACGCTTGATCAATTAGCACCACTTATCGATTGAAGCAGAACTAATTCGGGCACGTTCTCAGTGGCCGCGCGTAAGAACGACCCGAGGTGAGCCATGAAGCTTCGGAACGTCTGGGTCCTGATTGGCGCGGTGCTGGTGGTGGCGGGGTTCTGCCTGGGGTGGTTCGGCTTGCGCGGCTTCGGCGCCGGGTTCTTCGTCAACGGCTGGCAGGTCATCGCCTTCGCCAAGGATCGCGGCCTGGCCTACGCGTTGCTCTACCTGCTGCCGATCGGGGCGGTGCTCGCGGGCTTCGTCGCCTGGGTGGACCGGCGCGCGGCCGGGACGCTCGCGATGCTCGTGGGCGGCGCGTTCCTCGGCTGGGGCGCCATCGAGGTGCTGCGCCTGCTCTACCACACGACCTTCGCGGGCCTGTGGATCACCGCGCTCGGCGCGCTGGTGCTGTTCGTGGCGGGTGTCGAGACGCGCTCGGCCGCGTAACATCGCCGAACCCGATGAGCACCCTCCCCCCCACCGACAATCCGCTCCGCGCCGGCGTGCTCGAAGAGCTCAGCGTCGACCCCTGCGTGCTGGTCATCTTCGGCGCCAGCGGCGACCTCACCGGTCGCAAGCTAGTGCCGGGCGTGTACGCTTTGGCGAAGAACCGCATGCTGCCGAGCGCCTTCGCCCTGGTGGGCTTCGCGCGCCGGCCCATCAGCGACGACGAGCTGCGCGAGAAGATGCGCGGCGCCGTGGACAAGTACGCGCGACAGAAGCCGGTGGACGGTCTGGTCTGGGACGACCTCGCGCACGGCATGCGCTACGTCCAGGGCGCCTTCGACGACGCGGCCGCGTACCAGCGCCTGAAGACGACGCTGGAGGAGCTCGACCGCGAGCGCGGCACGCGGGGCGGGCGCACGTTCTACCTCGCCGTGCCGCCGGACGCGGTGCGACCCATCGTCGAGAACCTGGTGAAGGCGGGGCTGTGCCCGCCGCCGGGGAGCGACGGCGCGCCCTTCGCGCGTGTCATCGTCGAGAAGCCGTTCGGCGTCGACCTGGCCTCGGCGAAGCAGCTGAATCGCGACCTGCTCTCGCTGCTCGACGAGCGCCAGGTGTTCCGCATCGACCACTACCTGGGCAAGGAGACGGTACAGAACCTGTTGGTCCTGCGCTTCGGTAACACCATCTTCGAGCCGATCTGGAACCGGAACCACGTCTCGCACGTGGAGCTGACCGTGGCCGAGCACATCGGCATGGAAGGCCGCGGCAAGTTCTACGAGCAGACCGGCCTGATGCGCGACATCGTGCAGAACCACGCCCTCCAGCTGCTCTCGCTGGTCGCCATGGAAGCGCCCGTGGCCTGGGACGCCGACGCGGTGCGCGACGAGAAGGTCAAGGCGCTGCGCGCGCTCCGCCCCGTCCGCAGTGTGGAGGAGGTGCGCGCCCGCACGGTGCGCGGACAGTACGCCGCGGGCGTGGTGCGGGGCGACGCCGTGCCCGCGTACCGCGAGGAGCCCGACGTCGCCAAGGCGAGCGAGGTCGAGACCTACGTGGCCGTCGAGGCGCGCGTCGACAACTGGCGCTGGGCCGACGTGCCGTTCTACCTGCGCGCGGGCAAGCGCCTGGGCAAGCGCGTCACCGAGATCGTGCTGCACTTCAAGCCGCTGCCGCACCCGCTCTTCGACTCGAGCGCGATGAGCCTGCGCCAGCCGAACTCGCTGGTCTTGCGCATCCAGCCCGACGAGGGCATCGCGCTGCGCTTCGCCACGAAGATCCCCGGCCAGGGCGTCGCCATGCGCGACGTGGCCATGGACTTCCGCTACGGCACCGCCTTCGGGCACGAGAGCCCGGAGGCGTACGAGCGGCTCCTGCTCGACGCCATGCGTGGCGACGCCACGCTGTTCACGCGCCACGACGAGGTCGAGGCGCAGTGGTCCTTCGTCGATCCCATCCTGAGCGCGTGGCGCGCCAACGAGGCTCCGCTCGCGAGCTACGAGGCCGGCGGCTGGGGGCCCGCCGAGGCCGACGCGCTCACCGCGCCCCACGGCTGGAGCAAGCCGTGACCCCGCGCGTGAGTGACGCGCTCGGGCGCATCGAACGGGAGCTCGCGGCGCTCTGGCAGCCGGACCCCACGGGCAACATCAAGCCCCACGCCACGACCCTGAACCTCATCGCGCTGCACGGCCAGCGCGAGTGCTCGTTCCAAGAGACGCTGGAAGACGTCGCGGCTCGGCTCGGCGCGCGCACCTTCGTGGTCAGCGTGGACGGGCGGCTCGAGCCGTGGGCGCTCGAGGGCGACGTCTCGGCGGTGTGCCGGCTGGAGCCCGGGACCACGCGCGAGGCGGTGTGCGCGGAGCGGGTCACGCTTCGCTTCGGCGCCATGGTGGGCAAGCGCGCGGGCTCGATCCTGGAGTCGTTGATCGAGAGCTCCTTGCCGACGGCAGTGTTCGCGGGCCCGGGCGCCCCCGCGGCGGTGCTCGACGCGCTGTGCAAGACCGCCGGCGCGGTGGTCATCGACAGCGCGGAGCTCGGCATCGCGCGCGCCGCGGAGCTCGCCGCCGGAGCGCGCGCGCAGATCCACGACCTCGCCTTCATCCGCACGCGGCGCTGGCGCGAGATGCTGGCAAGGGTCTTCGATGATCCGGCGTTGCGTCCCGCCCTCGGCCGCGTGCGCTCGCTCTCGGTGATCCACGCCGAGCGGCCCGATCACGACGGCGCGAGCGCGGAGGCGGAGCTGCTCGTGGCGTGGCTCGCGGCTCGGCTCGGATGGCGCCCGGCGTTCACCGATTCGCGCGGGGCGGCCGTCGACGTTCGCATCGACCGTGAGGCGCGTTCGGGCGTCATCCCCGGCTGCATGCTCGAGGTGGAGCTCCGCGCCGAGCTCGAGGCCGGCGAGCTCGTGGCGCGCGTCGAGCGCGACGCCGACGGTGAGCATCTCGCCTGGCATGTCGCCGCGCCGGGCGCACCCGAGCAGCAGCGCCGCTACGCCACGCCCCGGCGCGACGACGCCGAGCTGGTCGAGCGCGCCATCCGGAGCTTCAACGCCGATCGCCTGCTGCGCGAGACTCTGACCTTCGCGCGCGCCTGGAAGGCGCATGCCTGAGATCCTCGAGGTCGCGGACGCTGCCGAGCTCGCCGCGCGCGCGGCGCGGCTGATGCGGGCGATCATCGAGGAGGCGATCGCGGCTCGAGGCGTCGCGAACGTCGCGCTCTCCGGCGGGTCGACCCCCGGGGAGAGCTACCGCCTGCTCGCGAAGAGCGGCCTCGATTTCACGCGCACCCGCTGGTTCTTCGTGGACGAGCGCTGTGTGCCGCCCGAACACGAGCGCAGCAACTACCGCGCGGCGAAGCGTGATCTCTTCGACCCCGCAGGGGTGCCGCCCTCGCAGGTGTTTCGCATGATCGACGCGAAGGGGTACGACGCGCTGCTCGCGCGCGAGCTCGGTGGCCCGTTCGATCTGGTGATCGCCGGCCTGGGCAACGACGGCCACACCGCGTCGCTCTTCCCGGGCACGGGCGCGGTGCGCGATCCGGCGAGCGTGGTCACGGTCGAGCCCGGCGGCGGCCTGGAGCCTCGCATCAGCCTGGGCCGGAGCACGCTGCTCGCGGCGCGGCGCATCCTGATCCTGGTCAGCGGCGCCGGGAAGCGCGAAGCCCTCGCGCAGGCCCTCGCGCCCGGGGACGAGGACGAAGTCCCCGGGCGCCTCTACCTGGCGGCGCCCGCGGGGGTGGCAACCGTCATCGCGGACCGCGACGCCCTCGACAGCTCTGGGAATGGACGCTAGTTCAGCCGCGCCATGCGCATCGCAGTCGTGGGTTCCGGATACGTGGGGTTGGTCGCCGGCGCGTGCTTCGCCGACGCGGGCACGGACGTCGTGTGCGTCGACGTGGACGAGGCCAAGCTCGACAAGCTGCGCCGTGGTGAGGTGCCCTTCTTCGAGCCGCGCCTCGACGACCTGGTGAAGCGCAACCACCCCGAGCGGCTGCGCTTCAGCTCGAACCTGGCGGACAGCATCGCGGGGCGGAAGGCCGTGTTCGTGGCCGTCGGCACCCCGCCCAACGAGGACGGCTCGGCGGACCTGCAGCACGTGCTCAAGGTCGCGGAGGACGTCGCCAAGGTCGCGACCAACGATCTGGCGCTGGTGATGAAGAGCACCGTGCCGGTCGGCACCAACAAGAAGGTGCGCGAGGTGGTCGCGAAGTACGCGAAGCACCGCATCAGCGTGGTCTCGAACCCGGAGTTCCTGAAGGAGGGCGACGCGGTCAACGACTTCCTGAAGCCGGACCGCATCGTCGTGGGCACCGACAGCGACGCCGCCTACGACACGCTCGCGCGGCTCTACGCGCCGTTCAACCGCCAGCGCAACCGCATCCACCGTATGAGCCCGGAGAGCGCGGAGATCGTGAAGTACGCCGCCAACGCCATGCTCGCGACGAAGATCTCGTTCATGAACGAGATCGCGCGGCTGTGCGACGTGGTGGGCGCCGACGTCGAGGACGTGCGCGTCGCCGTGGGCAGCGACGAGCGCATTGGGCTGCAGTTCCTCTACCCCGGCCTCGGCTTCGGCGGCAGCTGCTTCCCGAAGGACCTGCGCGCGCTGGTCCACACCGGCCAGGAGCTCGGCGTCAGCATGGGCGTGGCGTCGGCGGCGACGGTCGCGAACGACGTGCCCGTCCGCCAGTTGCTCGAGCACATGGAGAAGGATCTCGGCGGGCTCGCAGGGAAGACCGTGGCGGTCTGGGGCCTGGCCTTCAAGCCCAAGACCGACGACGTGCGCGAGGCGCCCGCGCTCCGGCTGATCGAGCACCTGGTGAACAAGGGCGTCACGGTGCGCGCGACGGATCCGCAAGCCCGCGAGACCGCGCTGGTCAGCCTGAAGCAGGCCGGCATCGCCGAGAAGGTCGAGATCTCCGCCGACTACTTCGAGATCTGCCGCGGCGCCGACGCGCTCGTGGTCGCGACCGAGTGGAACCAGTACCGCGCTCCCGACTTCGAGCGCATCCGCGAGCTGATGCGCGGCCGCCACGTCTTCGACGGGCGTAACTGTTTGGTGCCCGAGAGCGTGAAGGACGCGGGCCTCCGCTACCGAGGCATGGGGCGCCCCCCGATCGGCTGAGCGTCAGCCCCGCGCCGCAGCGAGCAGCTGCTGGTGCTTGCCCTCGGCGTAGCCGAAGGCGTCCTTGAGCGCGCGCACCGCGAGCCCCTGTTTCTCGCCGATGCCGCCGTCCTTCCACGCCACCGCGCAGGCCACCAGGTAGAGCGCGTCGCGCAGCTCTTCGTCGCTGATGATGCCGGCGATCTCCGCGAAGCGGGCCTTCTGACCCTCCTCCTCCACAGCGCCCTTGACGCGCTCGAGCATGTCCACGACCTCCTCGGCCGGGATGGCGCCGTCGGTGAGGCCGACCAGTCCCTCGACGATCTCGCCGCTCTCGGCGTCCGACAGCTTCCCGTCGGACGCGGCGATGATGTACGCGGTCTCGGTCAGCGCGCCGACCCACATCGCGCGCTGCGCGGCAGCCGACTGCTCCGCTTGCTCCGCGGCTGCGGCCTCTTCACTGCCCTGCTCCAAGAGCTGCTGGAAGGCCGCGTTGTTCTGCACCTGCTGCTTGATGTTCCCGAGCGCGCGTTGGATGCCCATGATGATTCCCTCGCTGAGAAGAGGGACTCGGGGTAGGCAGGGGCAGGCGCGGAGTCAAGCGGCGGGCGCGCTCACTCGGCGGGGCGCCCGAGCACCAAGATCCCGATGGGCGGCAGGGTCAGGAGCACGGAGTCGGCGCGGCCGTGGATGGGGACGGGCTCGGTCGAGACGGCCTTCGGCGTCTGGACCGCGCTGCCGCCGAACTCGGGATCGTCGCTCGACAGGAGCTCGATCCACTCGCCGGGCTCCGGCATGCCGAGGCGATAACCCTCGCGCGGTACCGGGGTCATGTTCATCACCACGACGACCTGCTGGTCCCCGTTCCGGCGCACGTAGGAGAGCACGCTGTTCTCGTGATCGGCGCAGTCGATCCATTCGAAGCTGCGCGGGCTCGGGTCGTTCTCCCAGAGCGCAGGCGTCGCGAGGTACAGGCGGCCGAGCGCCTCCAGGTAGCGCCCGAGCTTGCGCCGCTCCGGGTCGTGGTCGACGAGGTGCCAGTCCACGCTGGAATCGTGGTTCCACTCGCGCTCCTGCGCGACCTCGGTGCCCATGAAGACGAGCTGCTTGCCGGGGCGCGTGTACTGGTAGCCGAGCAAGAGGCGCAGGTTGGCGAGCTTCTGCCAGTGGTCGCCGGGCATCTTCGAGTAGAGCGAGCCCTTCCCGTGCACGACCTCGTCGTGGGAGATGCTGTTGATGAAGCGCTCGTGGAACTCGTAGATCATCGAGAAGGTGAGCGCGTCCTGGTGGTAGCGTCGGTGCACGGGGTCCTTCTCGAAGTACTTCAGCGTGTCGTGCATCCACCCCATGTTCCACTTGAAGGTGAAGCCCAGCCCGCCCTCGCGCGCGTCGCGCGTGACCCCGGCCCACGAGGTGCTCTCCTCGGCGATGGTGAAGGCGCCGGGCACCTCCTCGCGGATGATGTGGTTGGTCGCCTTGATGAACTCGATGGCGTCGACGTTCTCCCGGCCGCCGTGCTGGTTCGGGATCCACTGCCCGTGCGGCCGGCTGTAGTCGAGGTAGAGCATGGAGGCGACCGCGTCCACGCGCAGCCCGTCCACGTGAAGCTCGTCGAGCCAGTAGAGCGCGCTCGCCAAGAGGAAGTTGCGGACTTCCGCGCGCCCGAAGTTGAAGATCAGCGTGCCCCAGTCCGGGTGCTCGCCGCGACGCGGGTCCTCGTGCTCGTAGAGTGCGCTGCCGTCGAAGCGGCGTAGCGCGAAGTCGTCCTTGGGGAAGTGGGCCGGAACCCAGTCCACGATCACGCCGACCTCGTGCTGGTGGCAGTAGTCGACGAACCAGCGGAAGTCGTCCGGGGTGCCGTAGCGCGCGCTCGGCGCGAAGTAGCTCGTGACCTGGTAGCCCCAGGAGCCGAAGAAGGGGTGCTCGGCCACCGGCATCAGCTCGATGTGCGTGAAACCGAAGCGCTTGCAGTGCTCGACCAGCTTGGGCGCGGCCTCGCGGTACGCGAGCGAGCGGTTGCCCTGCTCTGGAACACGCATCCACGAGCCCAGGTGCACCTCGTAGATGCAGATGGGACGCCGCGTCGGGTCCTGCTTCGCGCGCTCCGTCATCCAGCGTCCGTCGCCCCACGCGTGTCGGGAGCGGGTGACCAGCGACGCGGTAGCGGGCGGCAGCTCGGCCCGCTGTGCCAGCGGGTCGGCCTTGAAGCGCAGGCCGCCCTCCTGCGTCTTGATCTCGTACTTGTAGAGCGCGTGCTCGCCGACCCCGGGCACGAACAGCTCCCACACGCCGGACGCGCCCAGGGAGCGCATCGGCAAGAGGCGCCCGTCCCAACCGTTGAAGTCGGCGATGATGCTCACGCGGCGCGCGTTCGGCGCCCACACCGCGAACGCCGTCCCAGCCTCGCCGTCGATGCTGCGGAGGTTCGAGCCGAGCACGTTCCACAGCTGCCGGTGGTTGCCCTCGCCGATCAGGTGGAGGTCCACCTCACCCAACGTCGGCGTGAAGCGGTAGGGGTCACCGCGCTCCCAGGTCTCGCCGTCGCTGAAGTGGAAGCGTAAACGGTAGCGGAGCGGCAACGACACGCCGGAGAGGAACGCCGCGAACAGGCCGCCACCCAACGCCTGCGTCTGCTCGACGGCTCCGCCCTCGAACAGGCACTCGCAGCGCTTGGCGTCCGGGTGGTAGGCGCGCACCACGACGCCGTCGCGCCCGCCGATGCGTGCCGGGTGTGCCCCCAGGATGCGGTGCGGCTCGTGGTGGTCCCCGTGCATCAGGCGCTCGGCGTCTGCGGCCGAACCGCGCAGCGCGGCGATCTGCTCTCGGTCTTCCATCGCGGCGCGCTGTCTAGCACAGCGCTTTTCGCGCAGCGATCAGCGACGCCGGGCGCCCCAGTTGAGCGACCACTGAACGTGCTGCCCGTCGCCCATGGGGCCGTGCGGGCGGTGCTCTTCGCTCTCGCCGTGAGCGTTCTCTACCCGCCAGCGCTGGGCGCCGAAGACGAAGCCCAGCTCCCGCTCGCAGAGCTCGCGCAGCGCCAGAGCGTCGCGCGCGATGCTGGTGGCCTCGCGCGGGATCTGCCGGCTCAGCGTGACCCGCAGCCGACCCTCGGCGAGCGCGACACGCACGCTGCGAGTCACCGGAAGCGTGGAGGCGTAGAGCTCTGCATTCAGCGCTCGCTCCCTCGCGGCGAGCAGCGCGTCCACCTGGGCCGCGCTGCTCGGCGGTCCGCCGAAGCGGCGGCCGGACACGCGGAGCTCGCCGCCTTCGCTCCTGCACTTGACGCCCAGCAATTCGAGCACCTCCCGGCAGCGCACGACCTCCTCGGCGCGAAGGCCGTCGGCTGCCAGCGCGGTGCAGCGCCCCAAGACTCGGAGGGCCGAGCCGTAGTGGAGCGTGACGTCGACGAGCTCTCGGCTCGAGTCGCGCAGGCACAGGCTGGTGTACTGGTTACCCCCCGCCGTGCCGACCAGCGCGAGCAGGCGCTCTCGGCTCGGCGCGCTGGCGAGCCCCAGGTGCACATCGAGCCGCTCGACCACGCCGAGGCCCGCGCGCTCGACGAAGGCCGCCTCGACGGCCACGAAGGGGTGCTCGGGCGGCGGCTCGCAGAGCTCGATGCCGAGCACGCCGACGGGGTCCGTAGTCTGTTCGAGCACGGCGTGCTCCGCGCGGGTCACGAGACCCAAGAGCCCGTCTTCCGCTCCGCTCTCGATCTCGATCATGTCGAGTCCGGCTCGTGGCTCAGGAGCACGACGGAGTGCGCAGCGAGCGGGATGGACGCGCCGCGTGGCGCGCGGTGCGCGGTCTGGGACGTGTTCACGACCTCCTGCCAGCGCCCCGCCTCCGGCAGCCGCGGCAGGGTGAACTGCCGCGTACGCGCCGAAGCGTTCATCAGAACCAGCAGCGTCTGCCCGCGGTTGGGCCGCCCGCGCTCGTCGACCTCGTCCGAGGCCTGGCCGTGGATCAGCATGCCGAGCACGCGGTTCTTCGCGTCGTGCCAGTCCGTGGCGTTCATCTCGGTGCCGTCCGGCCGGAGCCAGTGCACGTCCTTCGTGCCGTGCTCGGTCACGGGGTCGCCGGCGAAGAAGCGCCGGCGCCGGAACACCGGATTCGAGGCGCGCAGGCGGAACACGGCTCGGAAGAACTCGAGCAGCTCGCGCTTCTCGGGGGTCATCGCCCAGTCCACCCAGGTGAGCTCGTTGTCCTGGCAATAGGCGTTGTTGTTGCCGCGCTGAGTGCGCCCCAGCTCGTCGCCGTGGGAGATCATCGGCACGCCCTGCGAGAACGCGAGAGTGGCCGCGAAGTTCCGCTTCATGCGATCACGCTGCTTCAGCACCGCGGGCAGGTCGCTCTCGCCCTCCGCGCCCCAGTTCTTGCTGTGGTTCTCCAACGCACCGTCGCGGTTCTCCTCACCGTTCTGCTCGTTCTGCTTCTTCTCGTAGCTGACCAGGTCGGTGAGCGAGAACCCGTCGTGGCAGGTCACGAAGTTCACGCTGGCGTGGGGCCCGCGGTCGCTGCCCTGGAACACGTCGCTGGAGCCCGACAGCCGCGCCGCTAGATCCGGAACGAGCCCCTCGTCACCACGCCAGAAGCGTCGCACCGAGTCGCGGTAACGGCCGTTCCACTCCGCCCAGAGCGGCGGGAAAGCGCCGAGCCGGTAGCCGCTCGGGCCGACGTCCCAGGGCTCCGCCACGAGCTTCACGCGCGAGAGCACCGGGTCCTGCTGGATGGTGGCGAAGAAGCGCGCAAAGCTCGAGAACTCGGTGGGCTCGCGGGCCAGCACGGGCGCCAAGTCGAAGCGGAAGCCGTCGACGTGCATCTCCTCCACCCAGTAGCGCAGGCTGTCGAGCACGAGCTGCAGGACGCGCGGGTGGGTGACCTTCAAAGTGTTGCCGCAGCCCGAAAAGTCGAGGTGACGGCGCGGGTCGTCGGGGCTCAAGTGATAGTAGGCGCGGTTGTCGATGCCGCGGAAGCACACCGTGGGGCCGAGCGCGTCGGCCTCGGCGGTGTGGTTGTAGACCACGTCGAGCAGCACCTCGATGCCGACCCGGTGGAAGGCCTTCACCATGGTCTTGAACTCGCTGACCTGGGCGCCGCGGTCGTGTGAGGCGAAGCGCGCGTCCGGCGCCAGAAAGCCCAGCGTGTTGTAGCCCCAGTAGTTGTCGAGCCCGAGCTCGCACAGGTGGCGCTCCGAGACCCGCGCGTGTACGGGCAGGAGCTCGACGGCCGTCACGCCCAGCTCGAGCAGGTGATCGAGGATGGGGTCCGAGGCGAGGCCCAGGTACTTCCCGCGCAGGTGCGGCGGCACGTCCGGGTGTCGCGCGGTCATGCCCTTGACGTGGCACTCGTAGATGACCGTGCGGCTCCACGGGGTCTGCGGCGCGCGGTCGTCCCCCCAGGTGAAGGCGGTGTCCACCACCACGCTCTTCGGCACGTGGCGCGCGCTGTCCTCGCGGGAGAAGCTGCCGTCGTCGAAGCCCGCCGCGGCGTCGTACCCGAAGATGCTTCGGTGCCATTCGAGCTTGCCGGCCAGCGCCTTGGCGTAGGGGTCCACCAGGAGCTTGTGCGGGTTGAAGCACAGGCCGCGGTCGGGCTCGTAGGGACCGTGCACGCGGTAGCCGTAGAGCTGTCCTGGGCGCACGTCGGGGAGGTAGGCGTGCCACACACGGTTCTCGCGCTCGGGCAGGAGCACGCGCCGCTCGGCGCCTGCATCGTCGAACAAGCACAGCTCCACGGCCTCCGCGTCGTGGGAGAAGAGCGCGAAGTTGACGCCTTCACCGTCCCAGGTGGCGCCGAGGGGATGGGGGTCGCCGGGCCAGACGCGCACGTTCGGAAAAGGACCCTATCAGGCCTCGGCCTCGCTCCGCACGACGCGCAGCAGGTGGCCGACTTTGTCGCCTGGATCGAGGCGGACGTAGTTCCGAGAGCCGTGCCAGGTGTAGCGCTCGTCGGTCAGGAGGTCCACGACCTGGTAGGGCTGGTGCTCCCCGAGCCCGAGCTCGTCCACCGGGACGTGCACCCAGGTCTCGTGGGTGTTGTACGGATCCGTGTTGACCACCACGATCAGATCCTCGCTCGGCGAGCGCTTCAGGTAGGCCAGCACCGGGTCGGACTCGGTGTGGAGGAAGCGCAGGTTGTCCAGGCGCTGCAGCGCCGGGTGGTCGCGGCGGATGCGGTTCAGCCGCGCGACGTCCGCGCGGATGTTCCCCGGCGCCTGCCAGTCGCGCACCTTGACCTCGTATTTCTCCGAGTCCAGGTACTCCTCGCTGCCACTGCGTACCGGGGCGTTCTCGCACAGCTCGTAGCCGCTGTAGATGCCGTAGGTCGGGCTCAGGGTGCCCGCCAAGAGCAGGCGGATCCGGAACGCCGCGCGGCCACCGTGCTGTAGGACCTCGTGGAGGATGTCCGGTGTGTTCGCGAAGAAGTTCGGCCGGTAGTACTCGGCCATCTCACCGAGCGCCAGCTCCGAGACGTACTCCTTGAGCTCCCAGCTCGAGTTCTTCCAGGTGAAGTAGGTGTAGCTCTGCGTGAAGCCGAGCTTGGCGAGGCCCTGCATGCGCTTCGGGCGCGTGAAGGCCTCGGCCAGGAAGATGACCTCCGGGTGCCGGCGCTGCACCTCGGGGATGAGCCACTCCCAGAAGGCGAACGGCTTGGTGTGGGGATTGTCGACGCGGAAGATGTGCACGCCCTTCTCGACCCAGAACAGCACCAGATCGCGACAGGCCTTCCACAACGCGTGCCGGTCGGCGCACCAGAAATTCAGCGGGTAGATGTCCTCGTACTTCTTGGGTGGGTTTTCGGCGAAGCGCAGCGTGCCGTCGGGACGGACGAAGAACCACTCCGGGTGCTGGTGAATCCAGGGGTGATCCGGCGAGCACTGCAGGGCGAAGTCGAGGGCGATCTCGAGGCCGTGCTCGCGCGCCGCCTGCACCAGCCGAACGAAGTCGTGGATGCTGCCGAGCTCTGCGTGCACGGCGTCGTGGCCCCCGCTGCGGTCGCCGATGGCCCAGGGGCTACCCACGTCCCCCGGCAGGCAGGTGCGCGCGTTGTTGCGGCCCTTGCGGTGGGTCTGCCCGATGGGGTGGATGGGC
>Ga0233425_10007001_pt1 | contig 16137 bp, 13 predicted proteins | sample Watercolumn_Towu_2_FD_181712 | JGI IMG/M metagenome (GOLD analysis project Ga0233425, IMG submission 181712) | Freshwater microbial communities from Lake Towuti, South Sulawesi, Indonesia - Watercolumn_Towuti2014_140_MG | ecosystem: Environmental > Aquatic > Freshwater > Lake | place...
AACCAGCATCCCCCACCGCCCGCTCGATGCCAAAGCGGGCAGACCTGCAAACGGTTCTCAAGGGGGTCAATTTTGGACGCCGATCCCCCGGATTAGGGGGTCAAAATTGCACGCCGAAACACACCCTACTCTCCAAAGCGCATTTTGGCGGCCTATTTCGTATTCCTGCCAGTTTCTGTTCTGGTCGGAATGATCGGCCAGATCGCGCCAGGGCTCTCGCAGCCTGCTTACGTTTTCGGCCTGCTAAAATTCGCCTTGATTTATATGCTTGCCGCAAGAGTTTTTGCGACCGGCCGCGACACTCTTCTGCTTGTTCTCGTCATCGTCGTCGAGATTTTGACCGGCAGCATCGGCGGCTGGGCCTCCTATAAGGAGGGCTTCTTCGTCGTCATGATCGCGCTGGCGACGACGTCTCGTCGATTCAGCTTCCAGCAAGTCGGCCTCGCGGTCGCCGGCTTCGGGGCGATGCTCTACCTTTCGCTGGGCTGGACCGCGGTCAAGAAGGAGTTTCGCAGCAATATTGTCGGCAGCGACGCTGGGACCTCTCTCGCGTGGCTCGCCGACAAATATTTCAGCGGCGAGCTCGATTTTGTCGCCGCGGCCGTCGATCTTCTGGACCGTATTGGCTACAATAAGTTTTATGCGATGATCATTAACGCCAATACCGATAGCCTACAGGGCATCTATAACCGCGCGCTTCTACATATCCTCACGCCGCGGGCGCTTTTCCCCGACAAGGCGGTCCTCGATGATTCGGCGCAGACGGCGCAGGCGCTCGGCTGGTCGATCGACGATAATACGTCGATAGGCCTCGGCTATATTGCGCAGGCTCACATCGATTTTGGTTTTCCCGGCCTGCTTCTACCCATGGTGGCGCTGGGCGCGATCGTGGGGGCAATCTATGCCTATTTCCTCACGAGACCGGCCCCGCCGCTCATTCGCGAGGCCTTTGCCGTCGCTTGCTTGTTCAACGCCCTTGCATTCGCCGGCAACATTGACAAGCAGTTAGGCGGGCTGATCTGGGCGTTGCTGGTGCTCGCATTCGCGCTCCGCTACAGCGGAGCGATCCTGGACCGATGGCTGGGGAACAGAGGCGCAGTCATGCGGGGCGGATTTTATCGCGGCCGCCGATTTCGTGTTGCGAAGCCTCGATAGGGAGAACAAAGAAAGTTGCGGGATCAATTTCGTTTCGTAAATGCGCCGGAACGTTTTCTGATTCTTGATGCGCTGCGCGGCGTTCTCGCCTTCGTCGTTGTCCTTGGACACCTGGGGACGCCGCCAATCTTCGGCGCGATCGAACAGAGCGATCGGTTGCTGAGCGGCATGGCGCGGCTCTGGCGCACACTGGCGTTCGCTCCCCCGGCCGTCATCGCCTTTTTCGTGATTTCCGGCTTTTGCATCCATTATCCGTTTGCTTGCGCGGCCGAAAGAAAATTGCCGGTTCTGCGTTTTTATCTTCGCAGATACCTCCGAATCGGCATTCCGGTCGTGGCGATCGTCGCCCTCCTTCAATTGATGGAGCCGGGCGCGGTCGTGCTGGGCGAAAACTCTGTGTTGTGGAGATCGACGCTGTGGAGCGTATTATGCGAGGAAATATACTATGCGCTCTATCCGTTGCTGCTGTTGGCTCGGCGTTATGTTGGCATGGGGTCGCTGCTGTCGGGCGCAGCGCTGTTCTCCATCGCCGTGATCGCCTTGACGTTCCCGGCCGTTGACTGGAGCGATCTCGGCGTGGTCGGCGCCTCGACCGTTCTGCTTCCCGTTTGGCTGCTTGGGGCCGTGCTGGCGGAGGAAGTAAAAAGCGGGCAGCTCCCCTTGAGCAAACATATCGATTTTCGAGTCGGCGTCGGTTGGTGGCGGGTCGGGGCGTGGGGCGTAATGTGGCTGGCGCTGGTCATGCATTTTCACGGCGGTCTGCATCAGACGGCGACCGGCCTCATCGTAGGCGCTTTCGCATTTATGTGGCTCAACGCGGAACTGGCGAATGCCGCGACGCCTAATGCATGCCTCATCTGGTTGGGAGCTTGGAGCTATTCGCTCTATCTCATGCACCCGCTGGTGATTTCATATGTCGTTCGGAACGGACTTGACGCCCATGCGTCGCTCGCCTCCTGGGCGCTGACGATGGCGCTGATAATCGGATTTTCTTACCTGTTCTACGTGCTTGTTGAGTCCCCGTCGCACGCCCTGGCCCGCAAAGTTTCGCTGCGTGCGCCAGAGGCGCCGGGCTTGGCGGCTCAGAAGTCCGCTTAATGTTGGTGTTTGGTGAGCCGAACAGCTTCAGGCGAGCTGGCGCCCTTAGCGATCAATGTGCAAGCTGATCCGCGCGGCGCTTGTGACGACGCCATCCGCCTTGGCGCCGAGGCGACGGCTCTTGTCTGCGCGACCGCGGTCGTCCTTGCCGAGCGCCGCGCTTTGACCGTCAGCGAGAACCGCTCTTCGCGGCCATTGAACATCCTCCACGTCATCCCGTCGATCTCGGCCGGTGATGGCGGACCGAGCCGGGCGATTATTGCGATGGAGGGGGCGCTCACGGCGGCGGGCGTGAATGTGACCACGGCGACGACTAATGACGATGGTCCCAGCCGGCGGTTGCGCCGCCATGGCAGTGTCGCCGAGGACAATGGAGCGAAGCGAATCTATTTTCGCAAATGGGTCGACTTTTACAAGATTACGCCGGCGCTCGTACCCTGGCTCTGGACGAATGCGCAACGCTTCGACGTGATCCATATCCATGCGTTGTTTTCATTCGCCAGCGTCATCGCCGGCGTTATCGCGCGTCTGAGGCGCGTTCCCTATATCGTTCGTCCGCTCGGCACATTGAGCGTCTACGGCGTGACCAAGCGGCGTCCCTTTCTCAAGCCCATCTCTTTGAGGTTGATCGACGGGCCCTTGCTGCAGGGGGCGGCCTATGTGCACTGCACGAGCCAATCCGAGCTGGATGAAGCCAGGGCGCTGGGTTTGAGATTTAACGGAGGGGTGATTCCGCTTGGGGTCGAGCAATTGGTTGCTCGGCGCGATGCGCCGAAAGCGGCAAAAGCCATTTCGCCGGATGGTTCTTGCCGAACCGTGCTTTACCTGTCGCGCATCGACCGCAAGAAAAACATCGAAGGCCTGCTGGACGCTTTTGCCAGGATTGCGCAAGCGCGCCGGGACGTCAGGTTGATAATCGCGGGCGACGGACCCGCCGAATATGTGAAAACGCTCAAAGCCCGCGCGGCGTCGCTGGCGATCGATAAGCGTATCGAGTGGCCTGGACATGTCGAAGGGGGCGCCAAGGCGGCGGTGCTGGCGGCGGCCGACATATTCGTCTTGCCGTCCTATTCGGAGAACTTCGGAATCGCGGCGGTCGAGGCGATGCTCGCCGGACTGCCCTGCATCCTCTCCGATGGCGTCGGCGTCGCCAGGGAAGCCGGCGCGGCCGGTGCCTGCTACGTGGCGCCCCCTGAGCCGCGCGCGCTTGCCGAGGCGTTTACACGATTGCTCGATGACGCCGCCGCGCGTGAAACGATCGGACGGCGGGCGGCGACCTTCGCGCAACAGGAATATTCGACAACCGTAATGGCCCGGCGGCTGATCGCGCTCTATGTCTCGCTCGCTCGAACAGGCCAGGAACGGCCGGCATGAATTTTCTCGATCAGATCGGCGTGCTGATCCTGACCTACAATGAAGCGGCCAATATCGGCCGAACGCTCGGCGCGTTGCGCGCGTTCCCGGAGATCGTCGTGCTTGATAGCGGCAGCGACGATGCAACAGCCTCAATCGTCGACGGCTTCGCCAATGCGCGGCTCGTTTTGCGGCCGTTCGACGAGCACGCCAAACAATGGAATTATGGTCTTGCGCAATGCGGGCTGACGCGTCCCTGGCTATTGGCGCTCGACGCAGATTATTTCCTGCCGGCCGATTTCGTCGATGAGCTATCGCGGCTGGCGCCGCCCGACCAAATATCCGCCTATCGCGCGAAATTTCGCTATTGCATGAACGGCAGGCCCTTGTCGGGCGCTCTCTATACGCCTGTCGCCGTGCTCTTTCGGCGCGATCGAGCGCGCTATGTGCAGGAAGGCCATACGCAGCGGCTCGTCGTCGATGGCGCGATCGCGGAGCTTAAGAGGCGTATCGACCATGACGACCGCAAGCCGTTGGGCCGGTGGCTGCAGTCCCAGCAGCGCTATGCGCGGTTGGAGGCGGCGCATCTCATCGGCATGCGGCGCCAAAATATGCGGCTCGCCGACCGAATCCGGCTCACCGGCTGGGCGGCGCCGATTGTCGTATTTCCGTATGCGTTGATCTGGAAGCGCTGTCTTTTCGACGGCTGGTCCGGCTGGTTTTATGTGTTGCAGCGGACGCTTGCCGAGACGATGATCGCGCTCGAAATCGTCAACCAACGCCTACAGCGCCAACGCGCCCCGCTTGACGCAACGTCGGGAGCCACGCAAGCGCCGCTGACCGACAAGCCCCGCGAGCGGTGAAATCGCGCGTGCCGGGCAACAGGCAAGACAGAGCGCTTTACAGCATGCGATCCAGCAATCTCACAGCGGCTATAGAAAACTGGCTCGGCAAGCATGTATGCGTGGTCGGCGATGTCATGCTCGATCGCTACGTCTATGGCGAGGTAGAGCGCATTTCACCCGAGGCGCCGATTCCGGTCCTGCAGTTTCAGGCGGAAACGATCATGCTCGGCGGAGCAGGCAATGTCGCTCGCAACGTTGCGGCTCTGGGGGGAAAGGTCACCCTCATCGGCGCATTGGGCGACGACGCGCCCGCTGAGCTGATCGCCGGCGCTCTGATCGCGGATGAAGGCATCGAAGGCTATTTCCTGCGCCGGCCAGGCGTTCCCACGACGATCAAGACCCGTTTCGTCTCGGACGGCCAACAGATCATGCGGCTCGACATCGAAAGGAAGCAGGCGTTATCGGAGCCCGAAGCGGATGAGATCGTTCGCCGCTTCGAGAATGCGCTCGCAACGGTCGATGCGGTGGTCCTCTCCGACTATGCGAAGGGCGCGCTGACTCCCGGCGTGATCGGCCGCATTGTCACGCTCGCCCGTAACCGGATGATTCCGTTGATCGTCGATCCGAAGATGCTCGATGTAGCGCGCTATGCAGGCGCCACGGCGCTGACGCCGAACCGATCCGAAGCAGAGGCGATGACCAGGCTCGACTGCCGGACAGACGAGAACGCCCAATTGGCGGCGCGCAGAATTTGCGAACAGGCCGGCGTCGATTCCGTCGTCATGACCCGAGGCGCTCAGGGCATGACGATTTTCGACAAAGCCGCGGCGGGCGCGACGGTCAGCATTCCGGCGGTTGCGCGCGAGGTCTTCGACGTTTCGGGCGCAGGCGACACGGTGGTCGCGGCGCTCGCGCTGTCTCTAGCCGCCGGGCTCGACGTGACGAGCGGCGCGCGCGTCGCGAATGTCGCCGCCGGCATCGCCGTCGGCAAGCGCGGCGCCGGCGTCGTCCACGCCAGCGAGCTCGCTTCCGCGCTGGTCGAACCGACGCGGGGAGATCCCAAAATCGCCGACCGCCGCGCCGCTCTCGCCAACGTGTGCGACTGGAGGCGTCAAGGCTTCAAAGTCGGCTTCACCAACGGATGCTTCGATCTGCTGCATCCCGGCCATGTCGAGCTTCTGAAGCGCGCGCGCGCCGGTTGCGACCGGCTCGTCGTGGCGCTGAACAGCGACGCCTCCGTGCGACGCCTGAAAGGGCCGACGCGTCCGGTGCAAGACGAGACGGCGCGGTCGCTCGTCATGGCGTCGCTGGCCAGCGTCGATCTAGTCACCCTGTTCGAAGAAGACACGCCGCTCGAACTTATCGCCCTGCTGAAGCCTGACGTGCTGATCAAAGGCGCGGATTATACGATCGAGACGGTCGTCGGCGCTGATGTCGTTCAGGCCTATGGCGGCAAAGTGCTTCTCGTGCCTATCGAGAGCGGATACAGCACGAGTTCGATCATCGCGCGCGGCGCCAGGGAGCAAGCTTCGTGAGCGCGCCGGCATGTATGTAATCACTGGAGGCGCCGGCTTCATCGGCTCGAATGTCGCGGCCGCGCTCGACGCCGCCGGCAAGGACATCGCCATCGTCGACGTGCTCGGCAAGGACGATTTCAAATGGCGCAACGTCGCCAGGCGGCGCCTCGTCGATCTCGTGACGCCCGAAAACTGCCTCGCCTTCGTCGACGCCAATAGATCGAACATCGAGGGGATCGTGCACATGGGCGCGATCTCGATGACCACCGAAAGCGATATCGATGCGATCGTCGCCAATAACATCCGGCCGTCGATCGATCTTTGGCGCCTTTGCGCGACGCAGGGAATTCCCTTCGTCTACGCTTCTTCCGCGGCGACTTATGGCGACGGCGCCATCGGTTTCGATGACCGCTGCGACGAGCAATATCTGGCGCGGCTGCGTCCGCTCAACGCCTATGGCTGGAGCAAGCATGTCTTCGACCGCTTCGCGTTGCGCAGCGCGCAGGGCGACGCGCCGTCGCCGCCGCACTGGGTCGGACTGAAGTTCTTCAACGTCTACGGCCCGAACGAATATCATAAGGGCGACCAACGCAGCGTCGCGGCGAAATTGCACCAGCAAATCCGCACGCAGGGAAGAGCGCATCTGTTCAAATCAGACAATCCCGATTATGCCGATGGCGCGCAATTGCGCGATTTCGTCTGGGTCGGCGATTGCGTCGACGCGACGCTCTGGGCGCTCGATCCGAAACAGTCGCAACCGGGCCTCTATAACGTCGGCTCCGGCGTCGCCCGCTCGTTCCGCGACATGGCGGAAATCATCTTCGCCGAACTCGGCCTCGCGCCGCAGATCGAATTCATCGACCTGCCCGGGAACCTTGCCGGCAAATATCAATATTACACCTGCTCTTCATTGGATCGGTTGCGCGCGGCCGGGTTCACGAAACCGACGACGCCGCTCGAGGAAGGATTGTGCCTCTATTTGCGAAACTATCTCGAACAGCCCGACCGCCATCGCTAACGATCATGGCGAGATCGGCCCGAACCACCGCCAATTTAGACCGCGCAATCGCGAGATGATCATCATCGGCCTTAACGCCTTTCATGGCGACGCGGCTGCGGCGCTCGTGCGCGACGGCCAGCTTGTCGCGGCGGTCGAAGAAGAACGCTTTCGGCGCGTCAAGCATTGGGCCGGCTTTCCCTCGGAGGCGATCCGCTATTGCCTGTCGCAAGCTCAGATTTCTCTGTGCGATGTCGATTGCATCGCCCTCAATCAGGCCAGCGCGGCCAACTTTTCGGCAAAGCTCGTCTATCTGCTCAAAACCAGGCCAGGCCTCAATTTGTTGCGGGACAAGCTCAAAAATCGCGGCGCGCGCGAAGGCGCGTCGGAACTGCTCGCGCAGGCCTTTCCCGGCGATGAACTGCGGGCTGGGCTCGACCATGTCGAACATCATCTGGCGCATCTGTCTTCCGCCTTTCATGTGTCGCCATTCGAGACGGCCATCGTCGTCTCAGTCGATGGCTTTGGCGATTTCGCGAGCGGCGCCTGGGGGGTCGGTCACGGCGCACGCATCGACATCGAGGGCAGATGTCTCTTTCCGCATTCGCTCGGGATATTTTATCAGGCGATCACCCAATATCTCGGCTTTCCGCGCTATGGCGACGAATACAAGCTCATGGGGCTCGCACCCTATGGCGCGCCGCGATATCTGCCGCAGATGCGCCAGATCGTCAGGCCGAAGAACGATGGTTCGTATGAACTCGATTTGCGCTATTTCCGGCATCACAAGGAAAGGATCGCCTTCGAATGGCAAGGCGGCGCTCCGGCGTTCTCAGATCTATTCACGCCGGCCCTCGAGGAATTGCTCGGGCCTCGGCGCGAAGAGAGCGAGCGGCTCGAAAATCGTCACTGCGACATCGCGCGCTCCGCCCAGGCGATGTATGAGGAAGCCTTTTTCAATCTCCTCAATGTCCTTCACGCGCGACACAAGATCGACAATGTCACGCTTGCTGGCGGCTGCGCGATGAATTGCGTGGCCAACGGCAAAATCCGCCAGATGACTCCATTCAAGAACGTCTATGTGCAAGCGGCGGCGGGCGACGCCGGCGGCGCGATCGGCGCGGCTTTCGCCGTCTGGCACAAGAAGGGCGGCAAACGCTCATTCGTTATGGATCATGCCTACTGGGGGCCGAAATTCGGAACGGACGACATTGAGCGTTTACTGACCGAGCAGTCGGCGCGCATCGCCTCAGCCGGTTGCGCCGTCGCAAAAATCAACAACGAGCAGGAGCTGTGCGAGCTAACCGCGCGAGCGGTGGCCGATGGCAAGGTCGTCGGCTGGTTCCAGGGACGCATGGAATGGGGGCCTCGCGCGCTTGGCAATCGTTCAATCATCGGCGACCCGCGCCGCGCCGACATGAAGGACATTCTCAACGCCAAGATCAAACGGCGCGAGTCGTTTCGCCCCTTCGCGCCGTCTGTTCTTCAGGAAGCGGCTGCAGGCTGGTTCGAAGAAGACGGCGACGTTCCGTTCATGATGCAGGCGTTTCAGATTCGGCAAGAAAAGCGGCCGCTCATTCCCGCCGTCACGCATGTCGACGGCTCCGGCCGACTGCAGACCGTGAATCGGGCGACCAACCATCGCTACCATGCGCTGATTTCGGCGTTTAAAGACCTTACCGGCGTGCCGATGGTCCTGAACACATCGTTCAACGAAAACGAACCTGTCGTATGCGCGCCGGGAGAGGCGTTGGAGTGTTTTCTGCGAACCAACATGGATGTTCTTGTCCTCGGCGACGTGATCATCGCGCGCGACGAAATAAGCGTCGGTGCCTTTAGTGAGGGTCGATAGCGGCGATAAAACGCTTCTCCCCTATAAGTCGCGATTGGCGCCGATTTCATGTGGGCCGTCGCCGCGACGCAACAAATCGTCGAAATAGTCGATTGTCTTGATCAGCCCCTCTCTGAGCGCCACCGAAGGCTCCCATGCGAGCACGTCCTTCGCTTTGGCGATGTCTGGCCGACGCTGTTTGGGATCATCGGCGGGAAGCGGCAGAAACACGAGCTTAGACTTGGAATTGGTCAACTCGACGATCAGCTCGGCGAGCTCCCTGATGGTAAATTCCCTTGGATTGCCGATATTGATCGGACCGGTCGTCGCTCGATCCGTCGCCATCATCCGTATTATCGCCTCGACGAGATCGTCGACATAACAGAACGAACGGGTCTGGCTGCCGTCGCCGTAAAGCGTGATATCCCTGCCGCTGAGCGCCTGCATCACGAAGTTGGAGACGACGCGCCCGTCATTGGGATGCATGCGGGGGCCGTAAGTGTTGAAAATGCGCACGACCTTCGCCGCCAGTTTGTGCTGGCGGATATAGTCGAACACGAGCGTCTCGGCGCAACGCTTGCCTTCGTCATAGCAGGACCGAAATCCGATCGGATTGACGCTGCCCCAATATTCCTCGGGTTGCGGATGAACGGTTGGATTGCCGTAAATTTCGGAAGTCGACGCCTGCAGCATCTTGGCCTTCACGCGTTTGGCGAGGCCGAGCATGTTGATGACGCCCATGACGCTGGTCTTGGTCGTCTGAACCGGATCGAATTGATAGTGAATGGGCGACGCCGGACAGGCGAGATTATAGATTTCGTCGACTTCCACATAGAGGGGGAAGGTCACGTCGTGACGCAGCAGTTCGAAATTGCGATGATCGAGCAGATGCCCGATATTGCGCCTGGCGCCGGTAAAGAAATTGTCAACGCACAAAACGTCATGCCTGCTCTCGAGAAGCCTTTCGCATAAATGCGAGCCGAGAAAACCGGCGCCGCCCGTAACGAGAATCCGTTTGTGCATGGCGATCCTGTCGCAACGAATTTAAGCGAACATTCGCCGCGCACGGCGCGCTCCAAATCCTTGGCGATGAAATATTGCAGCGCATTGGTCTTGCCCGCGCCGCTGCCGGCGACGATCCAGTGATGGGAGCTGCGCACGCGCTGAGGGATTTCGGTTGCGAGCGGCGTCGCGAGTATCGTGGCGAAGGGCGTGCCGTCGAGAAAAGGAGACGGGTCGTCGAGGTGATGCGGCTCGGCGAGTTTCGGCGCTTTGGCGTATTTGGCGCGGGGCACGCCCGAGACGCGATAGACGTTTTCCTCGTAGCGATCGGCGAAGGCGGAAAAAAGCGCGGCGTCGAGTGGGCGCACCAGGTCTTCTACGAATTTTCCCGGATTGACGAGAGAGCCGAGCGGCGACGTGATCTCGCCTTCGTCGGCGATCTTGGGCAGGGAAGCGGCGACGGCGTCGACGCTTTCAAGACAGGCCTTGCGCATGGCGACAAGGGTGGCGGGCGTCATGCGGGCGATCTCACGGCGCATCTTGTCGCGCCAGCGAACGCCGTCGAGGCTTTCCGAATCCGCAGGAATCGGCGGAACCTCCAGCATCATATTCTCTGCATAGAGCCGGCGCAGCGCCTCGAACAGCGCGTGATGCAGGCCGCGTGGCAGTTGGACGTGGCGTAATACGGATTCGGCGAAGTCGTTTCGGCTCGGCAAATCGCGCGAGAGGGAATAGGCATCTTGAAAAAGCTCGCGCGCTTCTTTCGTATGGTCGGGCTTTTCAGAGAAATCGATGGTTTTCAACAGTTCCGCGATGAAGCGGATCGGGAGCCAAACGGCGATGATAACAAGCGCCGCAACCATCGCGCCGACAAAGCCGCCCCATGTCCGCGGTTGCGCCTGGGGCTGCGGTATTTCCGCCTTGACCTGGCTCCACACGGTCTCCCACAGCGTCACAGTTCATAGGCGACGGAATATTCCGTCGTCCCTGAGGCGCGCGACAATTGCCCGGCCAGTTCTTCGAGTCTCAATCGCAGCGCCCCTTCCGCCTCGTCGGCGGCGATGAGATCGGGCCAAACGCCGAGCAAGGTCGTATTCGAAAAGCCAAGGAGATCGCGAACGAAAATCAGGCCGTAGCCCTCGGCGGTCAGTTTCTCGATTTTTCCTGGGTCGGTCACATCCGGCGGGATCGGCGCCTGGAAGAAGTCGTAGCGGCCGATGCCGGAGTGACGAAGCAGATAGCGTTCTTCCTCGCTGAAATGGATTGTGAGATAGATGCAGTAGGCAGCGATATTGGCGCGCGCAAACCAGCCGGTCGCAATCCGGCGCTCCTCACGCTCCCGATTGATCCGCACGCGCATGAATAAAAAATGCGCTTGCGGGGAGTAGGACGTCAAGCATCGCCGTCGTGAGAAAAATCGCAGCGAGATTGCGCCGACCGTCGATGACGCGGACAATGTCGACCGTCTCCTCGGCGACGCGATAAAAAACGACAGTCGGATAGACGACAAAGGCGCGTACGCCAGGCAACAGATCGTCGCGCGATTTGGCGAGAAAAGGCGTAGTTCGAAGCGCGGCGACCGATTTCTGAATATCCCGCAAATGCGCGTCGGCGATGTCGGGAGAAAAGCGCGCTGCGCCCCAATGCCATATCGCCAGTAGATCGGCTTCAGATTCGGGTGACAAAACGATGCGAAAATTAGGCCTTCGCATGTTGAGCGCGGGCGCGGGCAATCACGCGCTCGATGTCGAGTTCCTTGCCAAGGCCGGCGTCGAGAGAGCGAAGGCCGTCCGCGAGATCGGCGCGCAAACTGCCGAGATCATCGATATAGGCGCTCAACTCGCGGCCGATGCGTTCCTGATCGGCGTCGGAAAGCTCTTGAGCCTTGGCGATGGCGCGGGTGAGCGTTTCTGCTGGCATAGCGGCAGTATATCATATTGAGCCCAGATTGCATCTCCTTTGGCCTCCGCAAGAACGGTTGCCAAGACCGTGGCGTCGAGCGCCGCTTTACCCGGTGAAGCGTTCTTCTTCTTGCGCATTGATGTCATATCGGGGCTTTCCCAGCGGGACTTCATAGCGTGTAGCGAAATGGTAATTTTCCCCGCCACTCGCATTAAATCTAAACGAGCCGTCCGGGTGACGGCCTTTCGATGCGCTCAAACTTCGTTGAGTCGCCATCCATCTATAGTTGCCGGTCCGCCAGTTAGGTTATAGATTAGCGAGTCGGGCGCGGAAAAATTCCCGTAGCCCTTCTTGTGAAATAAAACAGTTAAATTGGGGGCGGGGATATGAAAATTCGACATCTAACGCTTTCAATGGTCGTCGCGCTATTGGCCGCGACCTTCACGGCGACGCCGCTGTCGGCGCAGAGCGACGCTGATGTTACGGGCTCTGGCGTCGCTCACCCGAGCTTTCCCTCGGAAGCCGAAATAGCTCCGGACATATCTCCTCAGCAGCATGAAGCGTTATTCAGCCAATTGCTGGAGAAGCGCGAAAAGTTCGCCGCGGAGGCTCAGGCCAAGGCGGGAGTGGCCGATACAGGTGGCGCGGGCCAGGAAGCGCTGGGTCCGCAGACCGGCGTTGCGGGGGCGGCTCGGGAGGCCCCTGGGACCTTGGTGATCGGACGCAATTTGAAAAACACCCTCGCGGAGGCGGCGGCAAACAGCACGCTGGCCGAACCGGCCGCGATCAATAACAGAGCCCAAGTTTTATACGCCGGAAACTTTCGCCATATCGAGCGCTCGCTAAACCACGGCTCGACATATGCGGCGCTGTCGTTCCCGGCCGGCCCCGCCGATGCGCCGACCGTTTGCTGCGACAATGACATGACACAGGACGACGTCACGAAGATCGGCTTCGTCAGCACGCTTTACGTCAACGCCGGGCTGACGAATGGCGTTGTGCGCATCTTTGTTCGTCCAGCGGCCAATCTTGCAGCGACATCCTGCTTCTATACGATCGATCCCGCTGGAACGGGGAACAATATCCTACCGGACTACCCCCACATCGCTCTGAGCCGAAATTTTCTGTATCTGTCGATTAACGCATTGCCGACGTCGGGTACCGGATTCGCCCGCATGTATCGGTTCAATCTGTCGCAAATGCGCTCTTGCGCAACGACCTCCTTCACGACCTTTACGCGGAGCCATTCCGCCGGTCAGCGCGTTTGGGTGCCGGCCGGAGGCGCGGAAAACCAGACTTTCATGGACTGGGTTCAACACGATACGTCTACGGTGATGCGCATTTTCCATTGGCCGGAGACCGCCGCAGCGCCAACGCAGGTGACACGTACGCTCGCGGCCTCCAATTTCGTCAATCCGGACTGCCGTGGCGGAACGGGAAATTTCGACTTCATCGAACGCAGCACTGCCTGGTCGATCGCCGGCTTCCGCACCCGAACCGTCGTGGCGCGGGGCACAAATCAACCGACCGGCTTCGTACAGGCGTTCTGGCATTCGGCGCCGACCGGCGGCATCACACAAGCGCATATCCGCTCTGCGGCGTTCTCGCTTGCGGGATCGCCTCCGGGCTTTGGGCTGCTCGCTCAGCCGCATATCTTTAACCAGGGCTTCTGTTTCGGTTACCCGGCGGTCACCGCGAACATTCTCGGCGATGTCGGCATCACGCTTGCCTTTGGCGGTCGCGCCGGCGGCGGCGGAAGCGCCGCTCAGGCGGCCGTGGGCATCGACGATAATTTCACGACCAGTTTCGGCTTCGGGACCGTGTTCTTGACGGCGGTAGGCGTGGCCAACAGATCAGATGGGCGATTCGGCGATTACTACACGATCCATCGTTATCAGACCTGCACTCGATGGTTCGGCGCTGCTAACTATGCTTGGGACAGCGCGCCGGTCGATAACCCCAACGACGTTAATGCGCGCTGGGTTGAGTTTGGCCGCGAGGCGCATTTGGCCTGCTACCAGGCGGCCCAGTGATGCGTTGACAGTTTGTCGCCGAGGCGATTGAATGCGGCCCCGTCGATATGGCGGGGCCGTTTTCGCGGACAATGACAAAGGCGCGGAAAAGGAGCGGGTTCCTTGCGGCCTTCCAACCTTCTTTCCCCTACGGCGTCGTTCAGGCGGCTGCATTATGCGCTGATCCTCGCCGCCGCCCCCTTGGTAGCGGCCTCGCCGTCGATGGCGGACCCCGGAACCGCCGTCCTCGCCGGAGCTAGATTCGTCTCGCCCCAATGTTCTCAAAATCGACAACCCCACCGCGCGCTTAGCCGAGAAGAAAGCGAGCGGCTCTTGCTCCGTAAGCAGGAGCGGGAGGAGCGGATGGCGGAGGAGGCTCAGCGCCGCGCCGACGAAGCCCAGCGACGGCATGGAAAAAGCAAAGCGAGAGATTAGTCCGGCGCGCGAATCTTCCGTCTTTTGTGGCGCTTGCGCTTGGCCTGCGCTTTCGGGAATTGCGCGGCGATGCGCGCTTCGACCAAGGCGCGCGGGATCATGTGCCGCGCGCGGGCGGTGGCGACGACGCGCTCGAATTTCGCGCCCTGCGGCGGGGGAGGGAAGGTGCTTATCAGATGCGGTTCGCGTGGCGAACCTTCGCGCATCAGGCGTAGCCAAGCGTGAAAATTATCGGTTTCGCGCAACGCCCTCGGGCTTTGCATCCCGAGTTCGGCGGCGATGGCCGGCGCATCCTGCGCGCCGATGCGGAAGGCGACGATGGTTCCGGCGTTGCCGAACACCGCTTGCTGAAGTGTTTCGGGAAGCTGCGCGACATGCTGGTTGACCGCCACCAACGACAGCCGCCATTTGCGCGCCTCGGACAGGATAGACGCGAAGCTCTCGGTGGCGAAGTTCTGGAATTCGTCGACGAACAGGGTGAAGTCGCGACGCTCTGCTTCCGGCATGTGCCGCCGCGCCTCGGCCGCCTGTGAGAAAGCGGTGATGAGCAGCGCGCCCAAGAGATGCGCCGGCTCCGTTCCAAGACCGCCTTTGGAGAGATTGACGATGAGCGCCTTGCCCTCATTCATGACGCGCGGGAGGTCGAGCGTCGACGAGTTCTGGCACAGGATCGAGCGTAGGTATGGGTTCGCGAGCAACACGCCGATCTTGTTCTCGATGGGGGAGATGGCTTCGTTGCGAAAACGCGGATCATAGTCCGCGTAACGGTTCGACCAATAGTCGCGGACGACGGGGTCGCGGCACCGCCGTACAAGCCAATCGCGATAGGCGTCGTCGACCAGAAGCCGAGGAAGCCCGAGAAAGGTCTGGTCGCGGCTGTCGAGCAACAGCCGCAAGGCGTTGGTGAGAATGAATTCGAGGCGCGGCCCCCAGCTCTGGCTCCAAATGTTCTTGAACGCCGAGGCGATATTGGCGGCGACAAGCGCCCGGTCGCACTCTGGTATGTTGGAGAGGGGGTTGTAAGCGAAGCTGTAGCTCGGATCGCTCGGGTCGAGGTAGATCACATCCGCCATCCGCTCCGGCGGCGTCATCGCCGCGATGTCTTTGCTGGCGTCGCCATGCGGATCGAGAAAACAAAATCCCGCGCCGGCGCGAAGATCGGAAAACATCAAATTGACCAGCAGCGCGGTTTTTCCGGTTCCGGTCTGGCCGACGATGTAGACGTGCCGCCGCCGATCTTCGCGCGTCAGCGGAGCGCTCTCGCCGGACGAGAGCGCGCCTAAAATTGTCGCCTGTTCGATTGTTCCCGTGTCCATAGGCCGACGTTCGAGCCGCGCCGAGTGTTCGCGCCGCTGGTGCGAGCTTCGATCGGTGTCGTGCGTCGGCCTTTGCACGCGGTCGCCCGCGCAAGAGAACTGTCCATCGTTATTGTAACGCTGTTCCCGCGCCAGTTCGTCGTGCCGCGTGAGCGGCCGACCCAATAGGTTTTCCCGAGCGCTGTCCGTTAGGCTGCGCGAGTGGCTCGTTGGCGTCCGATAGGCGACAAAAAAGCTATTGGGTCGGGCGCGAATGCGCACGCGAACTGGCGCGGAAATGTCGCTGTTTCAATGTTCTGTCGAAATGGCGGTGGCGTATACGGAATATGTGACCGGATACGCCACCTGATATGTGGCGCGCGTCCGCGCTTATGCGGCGCGGGCGTCTGCGAGCGGCGTCGATCGCGACATGAAGCGGCATAAAAAAGGGACTGCCCGCTTGTCGCCGGCAGTCCCTCAGAGCCCCTTGTCAGGAGTTATTCAGCTTGGGGGCTGGATCGCGTCGGGCGACCCGCTCTTCGATCCATTGGCAGATTTCCTTGTAGCACCAGGCGACCCGGCATTGTCCGAGCTGTACCCGCTTGGGGAATTGGCCTGCCTTTTCGAGTCGCGAGATGTGCTGAAAACTGTATGGAATTCCGAGCGTCTTGAGCTCCTTTTTCGAAACCAGCAGT
>Ga0233425_10007002_pt1 | contig 16136 bp, 17 predicted proteins | sample Watercolumn_Towu_2_FD_181712 | JGI IMG/M metagenome (GOLD analysis project Ga0233425, IMG submission 181712) | Freshwater microbial communities from Lake Towuti, South Sulawesi, Indonesia - Watercolumn_Towuti2014_140_MG | ecosystem: Environmental > Aquatic > Freshwater > Lake | place...
CTTTATTTGGTAGCATCACACTGCAAGGCGTGTCAAGATATTATTCCTAATTTTCCCCCCTCGACGGAGGGATGTCAGGGCAACAAATATTTTAAAAATTATCTTGACACGGCAGCGCCATCTTTAATATATACTCCCCGCATTTTAACGCAAGTTCACAGTGCACGGGACCGTCATGGATATACCAAACCAATTTTCCCCTGTTCTGCTGTTTACGATTGTCGCCGTCCTGTTTACACTCATCCCCATCTTTATTGCCTATATCCTGGCGCCAAGGACGAAAGGGGTAAAGACTCTCGCCACGTACGAGTGCGGGATCGAACCTTACGGCAGCTCCTGGATCCGTTACAGCATCGCCTACTATGTGTATGCCCTCATTTTTATCGCCTTTGATGTGGATATCCTCTACCTCTTCCCCGTAGCGCTGAGTTACACGCGCGGGGGAGCGATGTATGAATTCTACGCACTGCTGGTGTTTGTTCTTATCCTTGCTTTTGCCGTTATTTATGCATGGGGGAAAGGGGTTTTCACCTGGAAAAGGAAATTATCCCGGTAAAATTCGCCTTGGTGGAAAAAGTCCTCGACCTGGCGAGGGCGAATTCGCTCTGGCCGGTGACCTTCGGCCTGGCCTGCTGCGCGATCGAGATGATGGCCACCGCCATGTCCCGATTCGACCTGGACAGGTTCGGGGCGGGTGTCTTTCGGGCCTCGCCGCGCCAGGGGGATTTGATGATCGTCACCGGGACGGTCACCAAAAAGATGGCCCCGGTCCTTACCACCCTCTATGAACAGATGCCTTCTCCGAAATGGGTCATCGCGATGGGAAATTGCGCCATTTCGGGGGGGCCTTTCGTTTTTGAAGGACAGTACAATCTTGTCGAGGGCGTCGATCTTCTTGTCCCGGTCGATGTGTATGTCCCGGGATGCCCGCCGAGGCCGGAAGCGCTTTTGGAAGGATTTCTCAAGCTGGAAGAGAAAATAACGGGGACTCGCAGATTCCCCCGGGTCGAGAGTGCGTGGTGAGCGGTTTTATCGAAGCGATCAAATCGTGTGTGCAGGGCGTAGAGCCGGTCGAGGTTTCCTATCCGGAGAAGGGATACCATTATGCCCTGGAGGCAGGCGCGGAGAGTCTGCCGGTTGTCGTCGGTTTTTTTGACGAAAAGCGATTCTACCTGGAATGCCTGCTCTGCACCGATTATTCCGATGTTCTCGAACTGGTCTATCTCTTCAACACCCATCTGGCGCCCTGCCGCGTAAAGGTCACCCTGAAGATCGACCCGCAGCACCCCGTCGCACCGAGCATCTCGGCCCTGTACGGCTCCGCCTCCTGGTACGAGCGGGAAATCCACGAATTTTACGGCGTCCTCTTTACGGGACACCCCAACATGGCCTATCTGTTCCTCCATAACGGCATCGATCACTATCCGATGCGGAGGGCTAAGGTTCCCGTCCCTCCCGAAGACCAGGCGCGGCTCGATTCCTTCAAGCCCGGCGAAGCGGCGGATAGCTTCTTCATCAATCTCGGCCCACAACATCCCAGCACCCACGGGGTGCTGCGGGTGGTGCTGAAGATGGACGGGGAATATATCGAGCAGGCCGAACCGGTGCTCGGCTATCTGCACCGCATGCACGAAAAGATGGCGGAGAACAGGACCTACCAGCAGTTTTTGCCCAATACGGGCCGGATGGATTACCTGGGGGCGATGTCCTTCAACCTGGGATACGTGCTGGCCGTGGAGAGACTCTGTTCCATCCCCGTTCCGGACCGGGCCAGGTATGTCCGGATTATCGCCACCGAGCTCAACAGGATCTGCAGTCACCTCTTGTGGCTCGGCGCCTATCTGGCCGACCTGGGGGCGCTCACCCCCTTCCTTTTCGTCTTCGACGATAGGGAGCAGATCCTCGATGTCCTGGAGGGGATCGCCGGATCGAGGCTGACCTACTGCTATTTCCGGTTCGGCGGCCTTTACAACGACGTGGACGACCAGTTTATTGAAGGGACCAGGGCCTTCGTGAAGCGCATGTGGAGCCGCTTTTCGCTCTATGAAAAGCTCGTCACGGGCAACGTCATCTTCGTCAACCGGACCAAAGGGATCGGAACCATCACCAAGGAGCAGGCCAGAAAGTTTGGGGCGGCCGGTCCAGTCCTTCGCTCCGCCGGGATCGCATGCGATCTGCGGAAAATCGAACCCTACTCGTCCTACAATGAACTGGAATTTGCTGTCCCCATCGGAGAGCACGGCGATGCCCTGGACACGTACCGGATACGCATTGCCGAGATGGAAAACAGCCTGCGGATCATCGAGCAGGCGCTTGCCAAACTGCCAGGCGGCCCGATCATGGCGGAAAAGGTCCCCAAGAAACTCAAGCCGCCCCGCGGCGACGTCTATCAGGTCGTCGAAACGCCGCGCGGGGAATTGGGGATATATATCGTGAGCGATGAGAGCGACGGACCCTACCGGATGAAGTGGCGCGTCCCCTCCTTTTCCAATCTGATGATCTTCCCGGAACTGGCCAAGGGGGTGCTTCTGGCGGATGCCGTTGCCATCCTGGGGAGTCTTGACCTCGTGATACCGGAAATAGACAGGTGATGGCGGAAATGGTCAACGAACTACTGAATATGGCAAGTTCAGAGGCAGGCAAGATGATCATAGGTCTTGTCGGGGTGCTGGCGTTTGTGGTCGTCAATGCCCTCCTGCTGACCTGGGCGGAGCGGAAGATCGCCGGGCACATGCAGCGGCGGATTGGCCCCAAGGAGGTGGGACCCTTCGGTCTGATCCAGCCTATCGCCGACGCGCTCAAGCTCCTGGGGAAGGAGATCCTGACCCCTGTGAAGGTGGACAGGCCGCTTTATTACCTTGCCCCCACGCTGATCTTCGTCCCGGTGCTCGTTTCCTTCATCGTGATCCCCTTCGACGCCGCGTTGCAGGTCACGGACATCAACGTAGGGATCCTGGTGGTCCTCGCCTTTTCATCGATCACGATCCTCTCCATCCTCATGGCGGGATGGGGATCCGAAAACAAGTACTCGCTCATCGGTGCCATCAGGAGCGTGGCGCAGAACATCGCCTATGAGATCCCCATGCTTCTGGCGCTGCTGCCGGTGGTCATGCTGGCCAATTCCTTGTCGCTCAAAGAGATCGTGGAGAAACAGCAGTGCCTGTGGTATGCGGTCATCCAGCCGCTGGCCTTCATCATCTATTTTATCGCCGCGGTGGCCGAAACCAACCGGACGCCTTTCGATCTTCCCGAGGCGGAGAGCGAACTGGTCGCCGGTTACCATACGGAATATTCAGGGATGCGATTTGCCCTTTTCTTCCTCGCGGAATACACGAACATGTTCATCGTCAGCGCCATCGCGGCGACTTTTTTTCTCGGGGGCTACCAGGGACCGGTGCTGCCCGGTATCGTGTGGTTTCTCGCGAAGTCCTATTTTCTGGTGTTTGTGATCATCTGGCTTAGGTGGACGTATCCGCGGGTGCGCTTCGATCAGCTCCTGAATTTCGCCTGGAAAGGTCTTATCCCCCTGGCCTTTTTGAATCTCATCATTACCGGAGGACTCCTGAAGATATGATCGGCGGATTCATCCAAGGCATCGCCTCCCTTATCGCCGGCCTCGGCGTGACGATCCGGGCCTTATTCCAACCGGTCGTCACCTGCCAGTACCCGCGGGAGGTGGTGACGATAAGCCCCCGCTTTCGCGGGCATACAAAGCTGATCGCCGACGCCGAGAATCCGGAGCGAAACAAGTGTACCGCCTGCGGAATCTGCGTTAAGGGCTGCCCGTCCGGATCGATCAAGAAGGTGGAGGGAGAAAAGAAAGAAGGGGAGAAGCGAAAGACGGCCACCGAGTATCTCCTGGATTATACGACCTGCAGCCAGTGCGGCATCTGCGTGGAGGTCTGCCCCTTCGATGCGCTGGGATTCTCCCACGACTACAACGGCGCAGGCTTTAAGAGGGAAGATTTCCATTTCGATCTTGTCAAGGAACTCAAGAGGGATAAGGTGCAATGACTCCCGGGGAATGGATTTTCATAGCGGTGATGGCGACGACATTGGCGGGGGCGCTCGCGGCGGTGTTATCGGGCTCGCTCATATACGCCCTGTTCGGTCTGGTCACGGCGATGTTCGGTATCGCGGGTATCTATATCTACCTCAACGCCCCCTTCCTGGCCATGATGCAGATTCTCATTTACGTGGGCGCCATTTCCATTCTTATCGCCTTTGCCGTTATGCTGGCGGGTCCGATGTACCTGAGGCCCAAGGAATGGACCTCCCCGGCAAAATTCGTTGCGGCGCTGGTTGTTGCGCTTCTTTCTCTGCCGGCGCTGGCGGGGATCATCACGGGGAGCTTTCGCACCGCGAGCGGCGCCAAACCGCTTACGGTGACCACGGAGGAACTGGGCAGGGTATTTCTGGACAGGCTGACACTGCCTTTTGAAGCGATCTCCCTGCTGATCGTCGTGAGCATCATCGGCGCGATTATGCTGGCGCTTTTCTCGAAGGGGGATAAACAGGGAAAATGACGGGAGCTCTTATCTATCACAATTTGCATATTTACCTCTTCGCCGCCCTGTTTCTTTTGGGATGCGGGCTTCTGGGCGTCATCTACCGGCGCACCCTGATCGGGATGCTCATCTCCATGGAGCTGATCATGAACGGGGCCGGTCTGAACCTCGTGGCGCTCAACGCCTTCAGCGCGCAGGGCAACGTTTACGGGATCGCCTTCACCCTGTTCATCATGGGGATCGCCGCGGCGGAGGCGGCCATCGCGCTGGGGATCATCATCGCCGTATTCAGACGGTTCGGCCATATCGAAGGCGGTCAAATCGAGGAGATGAAAGGCTGATCTATGGTCATTGAAACTGCCCAGCCTCTACTGCCGATAGCGATCGTTCTTGTCGTATCGGTTCTGATTCTCCTTTCAAAGGAAAGGCCGAACGTCAGGGAATTCTGGTCCATCGCCGGCGCTATTGCGACGTTTGCCGCCGTGGCCATGATGGTTCCCGCCGTCTGGCAGGGCCACCGGCTCGTGTACACGCTTTCCTCCATCGCGCCGGGCATCTCCCTCAATTTCCGGGTGGACGCCCTGTCGCTCGTCTTCGGGATCGTCTCCTCGTTCCTATGGATCTTTGCCTCCATCTACAACATCGGCTACATGCGGACCTTGAAGGAGCATGCGCAGACCCGCTATTATCTGTGCTTTGCCGTCGCGATATTGGGCGCCCAGGGCGTCTCTTACTCGGGAGGGCTTTTCTCGCTCTACCTTTTCTATGAGATCATCACCCTGTTCACCTATCCGCTGGTTGCCCATCACCAGGATGCAGAGGGCTATGCCGGAGGCAAAAAATACCTCGTCTATCTCATGGGAACGTCGAAAGGGCTGCTGCTGCCCGCGGTCATCCTGACCTACGTCATGACCGGGACGCTCGACTTCTCCGACACGATCACCTCAGGCGTATACCCGAGCGGCGCAAGCAGCCTCTGGATCACCGTCACGTACGCGCTTTTCATCTTCGGCTTCGGCAAGGCGGCCATCATGCCTTTCCATAACTGGCTCCCTTCGGCCATGGTGGCGCCCACGCCGGTGAGCGCCCTGCTGCACGCCGTCGCGGTCGTGAAGGCGGGTGTTTTCTGCATCTCGCGCGTCATGCTCTCCACCTTCGGAACGTCGCTCCTTCAGGATTCCGGTCTTGGCCTGCTCACCGCATATTTCGTCTCCTTCACGATCCTTGCCGCTTCGATTATCGCCCTCACCAAGGACGACCTGAAGGCGAGGCTCGCCTATTCGACGGTCAGCCAGCTCTCTTATATCGTCCTGGGAGTGGCCCTGCTCGATAAGACCGGGGTTCTGGGCGGCATCCTCCATATCGTCAACCACGGGTTCAGCAAGATCACCCTGTTCTTTTGCGCGGGCGCCATCTTTGTTGCGAGCCACCGGAAAAAAATCAGCGACATGGCGGGGATCGGTTTCGCCATGCCCTTCACCATGGGGGCGTTTGCGATCGCTTCGCTGAGCATGATCGGGGTGCCGCCCGTAGCGGGCTTCGTGACCAAGTGGTATCTGCTCAACGGCGCGCTGGAGATCGGCAATCTGCCGATCGTGATCGTCCTGATGGCCAGCACGATCCTGAACGCCGGATACTTCGTCCCCATCACCTTCAAGGCCTTCTTCACCGGGGATGCGAGGAAATGGCAGCAGGAGGGGATCGGCGAGGCGCCGCGCACCATGGTCATCCCCCTCGTGATCGCGGCGCTCATTTCCGTGGGATTGGGGCTCTTTCCGGATGTATTCAGCGCGCTTATCGGGAGGTTGTTCGGATGAAGCTGGCGGAGTGGATCGGAACACTCAGAGAAAACCTCAAGACGCTCAAGATCGTGATGATCGTCTATCTGGCGGTCCTTGTCGTCTTCGATGTTTTGCTCTCGAGGGAAGACGCCCATTTTATCATCGACAAGATCTATGCCTACTGGGCGATATTCGGAACAATCGGCTGCTTCGTGCTGATTAAATTCAGCAAGGGGATCGCCCACATGTTTCTTGCTAAGGATGAAGATTATTATGAGTAGCTGGCTGCATCCGGCGCTTTTCTTTTTCCTGGGTTCCCTGCTGCTGCCCTTCTTTCAGGGGAAGGCCAGGAAGGCCCTCGTCCTTCTTATCCCGGTCCTTGCAATCATCGCCGTCGCGATGGCCGAACAGGGAATCTACGGTCAGTACCGTTTTTTGAACGTCGAGGGGGTTTTCGGGCGGGTGGACAAGCTCAGCCTGATCTTCGCCTGGGTGTTCACCATCATGGCTTTTCTCGGCGCCCTCTACGCGCTCCACAGGGAGGAAAGCGGGCACCACATCGCCGGGTTTCTCTATGTGGGAAGTTCGCTGGGCGCCATCTTCGCCGGCGATTATTTCACGCTGTTCATCTTCTGGGAGATCATGGCCTTCACCTCGGTCTTCCTGATCTGGTACCGGAGGACGAAAAATGCACTGGACGCAGGCTTCCGCTACCTCCTCGTTCACGTCTTTGGCGGACTCCTGTTTTTTACCGGCATGATGCTCTACTATTATAAGACCGGCTCTTTTGCCTTCGAAAGCATTGCTCCGGGCAACGCGGGGCTCGCCGAATATCTGATCCTCTGGGGTTTTGCCCTCAACGCCGCGGTGCTTCCGCTTCATGCCTGGCTTCCCGACGCCTATCCGGAAGCGACCGTCGAGGGGGCCGTATTTCTGTGCGCCTTTACGACGAAGACGGCGGTCTATGTCCTGGCGCGCGGGTTTGCCGGGTTCGAGGTCCTGGCCATCATGGGAACGGCGATGACCGTGTTCGGGGTCTGTTACGCCGTCATCGAAAACGACATCCGGCGGGTGCTCGCCTACCACATCATCAGCCAGGTGGGGTACATGGTCGCCGGGATCGGCATCGGGACGCACCTGGCCGTGAACGGGGCGGCGGCCCACGCCTTCGCCCACATCCTCTACAAGGCGCTCCTGTTCATGGGGGCCGGGGCCGTCCTGTACATGACGGGAACGGTGAAGCTGACCCAGCTCGGGGGGCTCTATAGAACCATGCCGTGGACGATGGTCTTTTATATCGTCGGGGCGGTCTCGATCGCGGGATTCCCCCTGTTCAGCGGCTTCGTGAGCAAATCGATGATCGTGGCCGCGGCCCATCAGGAGGGGCGGCTCTGGTTGATGAACCTCCTCAATCTGGCCGGAATAGGGACGTTCCTCTCCGTCGGATTGAAGGTGACCTACTTTGCCTTCTTCGGAAAAGGCGAACCGGTCACGGCGAAGGAGCCGCCGGCGAACATGCTCTGGGCCATGGGGATCACCTCGCTGTTGTGCCTGGTGATCGGAGTCTATCCGGACGTTCTCTATATCCTGCTGCCCTTTGCCTCGGATTACCGCCCCTACAATTCGCACCACCTGTCCGAGGCGCTGCAGATCCTCTCCTTTACCGGTTTGGTCTTCTTCCTCCTTTTGGCCAAACTCGCGCCGGAGGAAAAGATCAATCTCGATGTGGACTACTTCTACCGGAAGGGCGTCTGGCTCTTCCTGAAGTTCGACGATAAGGTGATCGCCGTTTTCGACAACTTCTGGGGGGAATTGTACCGGACGCTGGGACTCAGGGCGCTCTTTAAAAGCGCCGATCTGTCCTATGGGTTCGACCAGCGGGCGATCGACGGGATCGTGGACGGTTCGGCGGCATCCACCGTGGAGCTGGGTTCAACGGTAAGGGGGCTTCAGACGGGCAGGATCCAAACATACATCGCATTATCGCTGCTCATCTTTTTCGTGGTGGTGCTGCTCTTCGCGGTCATGTAGGCCGCGAAAAAAGGGTTTTAAGGAACGGGAAGCATGGAAAAGTACCTGATAATGAATCCCCTCGATTTTCCCATACTGTCAACGGTCATTTTCCTTCCGCTTTTGGGGATCGCGTTGATTCTTTTTATGCGGGGGGAAGGGGCCATCAAGGTCACGGCATTGATCGCCAGCCTCGCCACCCTCTTTTTGTCCCTGGTGCTCTACGCCCATTTCGACCCGCAGACGCCCCTGTTCCAGTTCGGGGAATCGATTTCCTGGATACCGAGGTATCGGATCTCTTACACCCTGGGTATCGACGGTATCACCCTTCCTCTGATCGTCCTGACCGCACTGATCACCCCGGCCTGTGTCTTGTGCTCCTGGGCAGCGATTGCAGACCGGGTCAAGGAGTTCATGATCTGCGTTCTGCTCATGGAAACCGCCATGATCGGGGTGTTCTGTTCGCTGGATTTCATCCTGTTCTATGTCTTCTGGGAAGCGATGCTGATCCCCATGTACCTGCTCATCGCCGTCTGGGGCGGACCGAAGCGGGATTACGCCTCGATCAAGTTCTTCATCTACACCCTTTTCGGAAGCGTATTTCTGCTGGTCGCCATCATCGCCCTGTACCTTGTCAACGGCACGTTCAGCATTCCCGAGGCAATGTTTAAAAATTATCCTTTCAATTTCCAGGTCTGGGTCTTCCTGGCCTTTGCGATCGCCTTTGCCATCAAGGTCCCCATGTTCCCATTCCACACATGGCTCCCGGCGGCGCATACCGAGGCGCCCACGGCAGGCAGCGTGCTGCTGGCCAGCATCCTCCTGAAGATGGGGACATACGGATTTCTCAGGTTCGCGCTCCCGATCACTCCGGCGGCGAGCTTCGCCTTTGCCCCCTATGTGATTGCCCTGTCCGTCATCGCCATCGTCTACGGCGGTTTTGTCTGTCTGAGCCAGACCGACATGAAAAAACTGATCGCCTATTCCAGCGTGGCCCACATGGGGTTCGTGACGCTGGGAATATTTACATTTGCCCAAATCGGCTTCGAAGGGGCGATGCTCCAGATGATCAACCACGGCATCACCACCGGGGCGCTCTTTCTCTCCGTGGGCATTGTGTACGAGAGGACCCACAGCCGCGAGATATACGATAACTCGGGTCTGGGCAGGATCATGCCCGTCTATGTGGGATTCTTCGGGCTCTTTGCCTTCTCCTCCTTTGGGTTCCCCGGCACCAATAACTTCGTGGGCGAGCTCTATGTCCTGGCGAGCACGTTTGCCTGGAGTCGGACAGCGGGATTCCTGGCGGTGGTGGGCGCCGTCCTGGCGGCCGCATACATGCTCCGCCTGCTCAAGCTGATCACCTGGGGCAGAGAGGACAAAAGGGCGCTTCGGGACATGAATCTCCGGGAGGTAATTACTCTGGTACCCCTGGGCGTCTTCGTGCTCTGGGTCGGGTTTTTCCCCCGTCCCCTGGTCCGGGTGATGGAAAACACGCTTGGCCATCTGCTCAGGCAACTGCAGGGTTTTATGCATTAAAGGGGTTAGCTTATGATGTTGTTGCTCCCTGAATCAGCAATGCTTTTATTTGCCGTCGTTTTTCTATTCCTGTCGCTCAAGGATGGGAAGGGGGCGACTTTTTTCTGGGCCAGGGTGATGGGCCTGGCGGGATTTGTCTTTTCCCTGCTGGGACTTTCAGGGGAAGGTAAATTGTTTTTCGGCGCCTACAACGTGGATCTTTTTTCGCAGATCTTTAAAGTCCTTTTGGCGGCCGGCTACTGCTTCGTCGTTTTCATGTTCGGCAGCGATGAGGAGGTGGAAGGCGCGTATTTGCCCGAGTTCTTCATGTTCTTGTCCTTTTCTACGCTCGGCCTGATGATGATGGCCAGCGCCGTCGAGCTGATCTCGATCGTGATCAGCCTGGAAATCTCCTCCTTCAGTCTTTACGCCATCGTCCCCCTGCGCAGGTCGCAGACCAAACTGCAGTTGGAAGCATCGGTGAAGTATCTTTTCTTCGGCGCTGTATCCACGGGCGTCATGCTCTTCGGGATGGGGTACCTGTACGGGATGGCCGGATCCACCTTTCTGTCCGACATCATTCGCGCACTCCCGGCGTTCATTTTTCAGCCGGTGGGGATACTCGCTCTGACGCTCACGATGATCGGTTTTTTCTTCAAACTCTCGCTCTTCCCGATGCATTTCTGGGCACCCGATATATACGAGGGCGCCTCCAACACCACAACGACCTTCATCGCTACGGTTCCCAAGATCGCCGCGGTGGCCCTGCTGATCAGGATCGCCATGCTGACGCCCTCGCTTCCCCCGCAGCTTGCCGGTATCCTGATTATCCTGGCAGCGCTATCGATGACCGTGGGAAACCTTGCCGGTCTGGTTCAGAAAGACGTGAAAAGGCTCCTCGCCTATTCCGGTATCGCCCATGCGGGTTACCTGATCCTTGGCATCATCTCCCTGGGCAGCGGCGGCGGCGCTTCGGCGATCTTTTACATCACCATCTATCTGTTCATGAACCTGGCCGGTTTTTACGTGCTCACCCTGCTGTCGAAAAGCGGCGACAATGTCATGGTGGACGATCTCGCGGGGCTTTCAAAAAGGTCGCCGCTGCTCGCTTTGACGTTAGCCGTTGCCGCCTTCTCGCTGGCGGGCATCCCCCCAACGGGCGGCTTTACCGGAAAGTTCTTCCTTTTCGTTTCCGCCTTCAAGGAAGGGTATCTCGCCATCGTCATCATCGGCGCGGTCAACACCGTGATCTCCATATTCTATTATCTGAACCTGGTGCGGATGAGTTACTCCAAAGAAACGAGCGCCTTCGGGCCGGTCCAACTGTCGTTCCACGAAAAAACCCTCTGCTACGCCCTGATATTCATGATCCTCTACATGGGTCTCGCGCCTTTTGGATTGCTGGAAAGATTTAGCGCTGCGTTCTGAAGTCTGAAATCCGGGGCATTCTAAGCTTACGATCTTGTAAAAAATCTCCAACATCGCGAAATGATGATGTGTAACGCAGCATCCGGCCTTTTTATGAAGCCCTCATAATTATTTCTTGAACTGGGATAAAAAAGGGGATATAGAGCCCCCTGTTTCGCACAATTGAAGGAGAACGGCGGTAATGGATAAAATGCTTAAAGACTCGTTGCAGAATATACAGACGTACAAGAACACGAACCCCCACTACAGGGAGCTTTTGGAGATCCTCGAGGAGATCCTGATACTCCGGGAAGAGTACCGCCACCGGATGAAAAGCGAGACCTTCCCCGTCGAGGAAAGACTGATCAGCGCGAAAATGGCCGGCGGCCTCCCGCTTGTAGATTTTTCTTCGGTCGCCTACGACCTCACCGAATCCAAGGATTATTTTTTGGCGCTTCTCGAGATCGCTGAGAAGCGATCCCCGGGCGAAACGCGGGAAATGGCGAGAAAAATCCGTGAGGAGGAGATCGACTTTAACGATCTGATATACGAATCATTCAACCCCCTGCCGGTGGAAGAAGACGCGGCGGCAGACGAAGAGGGGGAGAATTCCTACGATCTGATCGAGCTCTTTATCGAGGAGAGTCTGAGACCTGCCCTGGAGAAGGTCGCGCACGCTTACGGCGACGTCGTCAGGAAATCGCAATGGTCCGAGGGCTACTGTCCCATCTGCGGCCGGGAGCCCAAGATCGGCGAGGTTCGGGATGACGAAGGAACCCGCTACCTCTACTGTAACCAGTGCGGGTTTGAATGGGATTACCGGCGGATCAAATGCCCCTTCTGCGGCAACGAGGAACAGCAGACCCTCGCCTATTTTACGATCGAAGAAGACAGCCGCTACCGCGTCGACGTCTGCAACGAGTGCAAACGGTACATCAAGATCGTCGATTTCCGCGATACCAAAGAAAAAGCGGACATGGATGTTGAGGATATCGCCACGCTCCATTTGGATATGCTGGCTAACGACGAGGGCTATGATTGACAACCAGCATATGGCGGAGATCATCCGCCTGCTCGAAAGGGAGCTCGAAAGCCGCGCCCTCCCCATCGTCTCCCGGCTCGCCGATGAGAAGCGCGACCCCTTCGAGATCCTGATTTCCACACTCCTGAGCCTCCGTACGAAGGATGAGGTGACCGAGGCGGCCTCCGAGAGGCTCTTCGCCCTGGCCTCCACACCGGAGGAGATGTTCCGGCTCTCGGAGGAAAAGATCCGGAAGGCGATCTACCCCGTCGGCTTTTACCGGAACAAGGCTGAGACGATTCTCCATGTGTGCCGCGAGCTGATCTCTCGTTTCCATTCCCGGGTACCCGACACCCTCGATGCGCTCCTTACCCTCAAAGGGGTGGGCCGAAAGACGGCGAACCTCGTCGTCGCGCTCGGGTTCGGCGGGGCGGGTCTCTGCGTGGATACCCACGTCCACAGGATTTCCAATCGTCTCGGTTACGTCCGGACAAAAAACCCCGAGGCGACGGAATTCGCCCTCCGGGCGAAACTCCCCGCCGAATACTGGCTGCGGTACAATACCTTGCTTGTCGCATTCGGGAGGAACACCTGCCGTCCCATTTCGCCACTTTGCAGCGCCTGTCCGGTCGCGATTTACTGCGATCGGGTCGGCGTAAAGACAAGCCGCTGAAAAATATTGACTTAAATGGGATGCAAGATTAAAATTCTCCATCTTCTTGCGTCAATTCTGCTTCCACAAGGAGGTCCGTCATGGCAATCAGGGTCGCGATCAACGGTTTCGGCAGGGTGGGCAGATATCTTGTCAGGGCCTGTCTCGGCTTCGACGGGATCGATATCGTGGCGATCAACTCCCGGGCGAAACCCGACAACCTGGCCCATCTGCTCAGGTACGACTCGGTTCACGGTAAATTCGGGGCCGAAGTGGGGGTGCAAGACAACGATCTGCTGGTGAACGGGAAGAAGATCCTGATCACGACGGTAAGTTCGCCCCTGTCCGATCTCCCCTGGAAAAAGCTGGATATCGACATCGTCCTCGAATCGACGGGGAAGTTCCGAAAAAAGGACGACCTGGCCGGCCATCTCGCGGCCGGCGCAAAGAAGGTGATCCTGGCGGTCCCCGGCAAGGGGATCGACGGGACGTTCGTGATGGGGGTGAACGAAGAGACCTTCGACCCGCAGAAGCACCATATCATCTCCAACGCCTCCTGTACGACCAACTGCCTTGCCCCGGTCGCCAAGGTCCTTCACGATGAGTTCACTATTGTCAAGGGGCTGATGACGACGGTCCATTCCTACACCATGGATCAGCGGCTCCTCGACGGCTCCCACAAGGATCTCAGGCGCGGGCGCGCCGCTGCCCTTTCCATCGTGCCGACCTCGACCGGCGCGGCCAAGGCGGTCACCGAGGTGATACCCGCCCTCAAGGGGAAACTCGACGGGGTCGCCCTGCGCGTTCCGACCCCCAACGTCTCGCTTGTCGATCTGGCGGTGGAGGTCGGCAGGAACATCACCATCCAGGAGGTCAACGGTGCGCTCAAAGCCGCCGCTGCGGGAAGAATGAAGGGGATTATCGACATTGTCGAAGAGGAACTGGTCTCGATCGATTTCACGGGCAGCCCTTTTTCGGCGATCGTGGATGCCCCCCTGACGGCGGTGATCGACGGCAATTTCGTCAAGGTCTTCGCCTGGTACGACAACGAAAGCGGCTACGCGTGCCGGATGCGGGATCTGGCCCTCTATGTGGGCCGCCGGTCCTTCGGAGGCTGATGTGATCCGACGGGTCATCGCGGGAAACTGGAAGATGAACAAGACCGTCGCGGAGTCGGTCGCGTTCGCCGCACGCCTCCGGGCGGCCTACGATACCCCTCCGGCGCCCGAGGTGATCATCGCCCCTCCTTTCACGGCGCTCCACGCCGTGTCGGAGGCCGTCCGGGGATCGTTTATCCGTCTGTGCGCCCAGAATCTCCACGAGGCTGAAAAGGGGGCCTATACCGGCGAGATCTCGGGCGGGATGCTCCGCGAGGCCGGGTGCACCTGCGTCATCATCGGCCACTCGGAGCGGCGCACCCTCTTCGGCGAAGGGAACGACCGCATCAACCGCAAGCTCCAGACGGCCCTCGCCGCCGGCCTGAAACCGATCTTCTGCATCGGGGAATCGCTCCGGCAGCGGGAAGAAGACGCGACGGAGACGGTCATCGCCCATCAGCTAAAAGAGGGATTGAATAATTTGACCGCCGATGATATAGGACGCCTTGCCATCGCCTACGAGCCGGTCTGGGCGATCGGCACCGGCAAGACGGCGAGCCCGGAGCAGGCCGGGAAGGTTCACCGGTTCATCCGCGAGTGGATCGCCCACCGGTACAACCCGGAGTGCGCAGCGGCGCTGGCGATCCTCTACGGAGGCAGCGTCACCCCGGAGAACATCGCCGGGCTCATGGCGCAGCCGGACATCAACGGGGGTCTGATCGGCGGAGCGAGTCTGGATGTCGATTCGTTCATCCGGATGATTGGTTAAAATCTTTCATTCGCGCTTCCGGGATACGGTTGTCCCGTGGCGCGACAGTCTTGATCAAGGGGTATAAAAGTGCAAATTCTCATCACCATCATACATGTCACCGTCTGTATCGTCCTGATCCTTGTCGTGCTGCTGCAGGCGGGCAAGGGTGCCAACATGGGCGCCGTTTTCGGGGGCTCCAGCCAGACGATATTCGGGAGCAGCGGCCCGGGGACGTTCCTCGGGAAGATGACAACCATCGTCGCCATCGTCTTCATGCTGACCTCGTTCAGCCTCTCCTATACGGCCTCCCGCAAGGGGAGCTCACTTATGGAGGGGGCACGGCCACCCGTCCAGACCACGACACCCGCAGCGCCCGCGGGGCAACCGGCGGCGCCGCTGGCGAGCCCGGCAGTACCGGCCCCGGCGGCTGCACCGGCGGCACCGGCACCGGCGGCACCCCAAACGGCAAAATAGACGCCGTCAACCCCGGAGGGTGGCGGCTTGCTCTTTTCATATTGACAAACTCGACCCAAACGGTTAGGTTCCCGGCGGAAGCGAGCCCCCCGCCATCAAAACGGGGCGCCGCGGCTGCCCTCGCAGTCAGCGCCGGCGGAGGGGAAATCGCCTTCGGGATCGGATATCCGAGTCCTGCAAAGGATGCAAAATGGGAATGCCGAAGTGGTGGAATCTGGTAGACACGCTATCTTGAGGGGGTAGTGGGCAAAACCCGTCCGGGTTCAAGTCCCGGCTTCGGCACCATAGGAAAAACGGGGGGTTAACTGAGTCATCGGTTAACCCTCTTTCACTTTGAGGACGTCGACCTTTCCCCAACCAGAACAACAATAACCCGCCTCGGTCCGTGCATCCCCTTGAAGAGCTGCCCCTCGATATCGCCGGTCATGCTCGGCCCGGTAATAAAGACAAATTGGCTGGGGTATTTTTCTTTCTTAAATACGGACTCCACAACGGGCTCGTAAACGGGAACAATCCGCTCCACCGGCACAATAGCGATATGCAGAATCGGCGCCAGCGATATCAGCCGGGCCTGGTCCTTGTCGAGTATCAGCCCCAGCGTCCCCGATTCGGCGACGGCAAAGTCGACGCCGGTAATCCCCGCTTCCACGCCATCGAAGACCGCGTCTTTGAAATCGTCGCGTCCCCTGAAATCCCCGGGGGTCATCACTCCCACACCGGTGTTTTTTCCCCATTGCGGAAGGTTCAGGGCGGCTACCACCGCGTCGGTGGAGACCATCACACTTTTCAACCCTTCCCGTTTCGCGATCTCCGTTAGCGTTTCCAACACATGACCGTTGTCCTTCGCCCGGTAGACGATCCCCGTTTCCGCCGTGAACATCTCGACAAATCGATCGATCAGCTCCTCCTTCCCCAGC
>Ga0233425_10007003_pt1 | contig 16135 bp, 14 predicted proteins | sample Watercolumn_Towu_2_FD_181712 | JGI IMG/M metagenome (GOLD analysis project Ga0233425, IMG submission 181712) | Freshwater microbial communities from Lake Towuti, South Sulawesi, Indonesia - Watercolumn_Towuti2014_140_MG | ecosystem: Environmental > Aquatic > Freshwater > Lake | place...
AATATGCGGGATGTTAACGTTTAGACAGACTCCTTCAGGGAGCCCGTTCTTCATGATCCTGCGGATAATACGCTTGCTCCAGATCCGGGCGGCAGAGAAATCGGCATCAATCCGTGAACTCAGCACTGAGAAACCGATAGAAGGTACGCCTGCCATAGCCCCTTCGAATACGGCTGCCATCGTTCCGGAGTACAGGATATTGATGGAGGAATTGGATCCGTGGTTTATACCGGAAACCAGAAGATCGGGACGCCGTCCCAGAACCACTTTGAATGCCAGCTTCACACAGTCGACCGGTGTTCCCGTGCATCCGTATTTTTCGAAACCGGGTTCCTGGTGGATCTTGTCCAGCCGCAGGGGCTGATGCACTGTCACCGCATGGGAAGAGCCTGATTTGGAGCTTTCGGGAGCCACAACCACCACTTTCCCCATCGGCCGCACCACATCCGTTAATGCCCTTAATCCGGGAGCAGTGATTCCGTCATCATTGACAATTAAAATCAGGGGATTTTCCTGCATCCGAGCGTCCTTCCTCATCAGCAAAGGTAGGAATAATTTTCAAGGAGCGCCTCGTAAACCTCCTTGACCGGAAGGCCCATGATGTTGAAGAAAGAGCCTTCGATCTTACTGATCCCGATATATCCGATCCATTCCTGAACCCCGTAACCTCCGGCTTTATCGAACGGACGGAAGTGCTGAATATAATAGCTGATCTCCGCATCACTCAAAGGCTTGAAGTATACTGCGGATTCCACATGAAAAACTGTTTTTTTCTGAAGTGATCTGAGGCAGACACCTGTGATTACCTCATGACGGTTTCCCGATAATTTCTTCAGCATCTGCATGGCCTCCCTGTGACCGGACGGTTTGCCCAGGATCTCTCCATTAAAAATCACCAGGGTGTCGGCCGACAGGATGACCGTCGTTTCATCCAACCTGGAAGGATCAAAGGAATCCGCTTTTTTTTCAGCCAGGTACCTGGCAACCTCTGCCGGGCTGAACCCGCCGGGGTAATCCTCAGTGATATCCGGAGGGATAATCTCAAATCGCAGGCCCAGCTCTTTCAGGAGGTACTGCCTTCTGGGTGAACCGGAAGCCAGGATGATCCTGGCCCGTTGGAATGTATGCTGGATCATCTCAGGGACTGAACCGGAGAAAAAGCATGGAAAGGATACCGGTTAGCATGATCGCCTTGGCGATCCCGCTTGCCAGCCGGAATTGCGGCTTCCGGGCAGCGAGAAGCACAATGATGATCAGGATCAATGCCGGTAGCTGGACTGCGGCTGCAAGGTACCAGAACAGCCATTCAAGGTCAAACCGAAGGATCACAAGCTGGCAGTATCCCAGGATTCCCATGGTGACCAGTATCGCTCCCACGACCAGTACCTTGCTCCAGGGGATTCCTATCACCGACGGTATGGACCGTGTCCCAAACTGCCTGTCGCCCTGAATGTCTTCCATATCCTTAATGATCTCGCGGAACAGGGTCACAAGGAAAGCAAAGCACCCATAAGCCAGGAAAATCCACGAAACCTCACTGAGCTTCGGAATGGCCCCGGCGAAATACCCGGCATTCAGGCGAAGGTGAAGAAATTCAAATAACCATACCAGGAAGATCAGGACAGCCGCCAGGAGGGCAACAATGAGATTTTTCCAGACGAGCAGGTGCTTCCATCCGGTGGAGTAAAACCAGAATGAAAAAGCGAGGCACGGAAACAGAAGGCCAAACCAGAAGGATTGAATCCGCCAAGCAAGATAAATGCCCAGCAATACAGAGAGGGAACTGAGCGTGATATGCAACTTGATGGCAATCCGGGAGGCAATCGTCCGGGAAACTACCACATGGTTTGGTTTATTGATCCTGTCAATCCTTACGTCGAAGTAGTCATTGATCACGTAACCTCCTGCAGCCAGGAATATGGTGGCTGCCATGAACAGGGCATAGTCGGCCCATGTGCTCATGTACTGAGGATTCCCATTGAAGAGGAACGGTCCGATCACACAGATCCTTAAGAGCCATTCGATAAGGGCCAGGATCATCAGGTTCGGAAGCCGGATAAGGGTAATGATCCCCATTACCGTTTCCCAAAAACGGCTCGGTTTACCAGAAGTATGCATCATGATTCATCCATTTTCCCTGAACCTTCATCACCTGCTCGATAACATCCCGTACACATCCTTTTCCCCCGGCGAAGGGACTGATATATTTTGCCACCCGTTTGATCTCTTCTGCAGCATCCCCGGGACAGGCCGGCATTCCCACCTCTTTCATGATCTGGTAATCGGGAATATCGTCTCCCATGAACAGGACCTCCGACGGTTGCAGGGAATGATCCCGGAGATAGGCGTGGTATGTTTCCAGCTTGTTCTCCACACCTAAAAAAACATCCTTGATCTTCAAGGCTTTCAGCCGATGCACCATCGATCTCGATTTTGCGCCCGAAATGATGGCAACCCGGTATCCGTTTTTCACAGCAAGCTGGAGGGCATACCCGTCCTTGATGTTGGATATCCTCAGCGCTTCCCCGTGCTCAGTCATGATGATGGTGCCCTCGGTCAGTACGCCGTCGTAGTCGAAGATGAAGGTGTTGATTTGTTGCAGAAGTGTCTTATAGTTGATCATGTTGCCGTTTTTGTCGGATGATACTGTTACTGATCAGGTGATAGATTTCCCTGTAATCGCCGAATTCCTCCAGCAGGTCCCGGTGTGCTTCCAGTATCCGCAGTTCCTCTCTGACAGCCGGCCCGGTCTGCCGTGAAAATAATCCGGGATGATCGATGTTTGCCGTCGTTTGCCGGATCAGGGGTTTCAGCAGATCGAAAGGGATACCATGCTGCTGAAGCAATTCCTCGGCAATGGCATACATGAAGTTAGAAAAATTCCCTGCAAAAACAGCTGCCAGGTGAAGGACCAACCGTTGTTCCGAGGTGAAGCGGCATATACGCGTGGTCAACTGTCCGGCCAGATGAACCAAAGTCGCTTCACCATCCGGGGAATTTGCTTCAACACATACAGGAATATTGGAAAATGTAATTCTCCGGGCGCCACGGAAAGTCTGCAGGGGATAAAACACACCGTAATGCACGGAGGTGCCGGCAAGAGCCTGCAACGGTACCGAGCCAGAGGTATGGACCACAAGGCCGTTCCTGATCTTCATCCCGGCAGCGACCTCAGCGATGGCAGAATCGCTGACCACGAGGATGTACAAGTCAGCATCAGGGATGAGAGTGCTCAGGTTTGCGGTATATTCCGTATGGAAAAGCCGCGCCATTTTCCGGCCGCGTTCCGCTGTCCGGTTGTATACCTGGACGATCGTATATCCTTTCCTGGCAAGCGCACGGGACAGGTGAACAGCCAGGTTGCCTGCTCCGAGGAGCACAATATGTTTTACCGGCAACATATATTCTGCCGGGCGAAAGTAAAAAAAAAAGCGGAATGAATTATGCCTGAGCGGTAGGCGGCCCGATATGATAGGTTATCTCCCCTCCGGGGTCTTTGATCTCCCCGTGGGTGGCCTCGTACCGGGTCACATTATCTTTCAACGCTTTGTATAACCGTTTGGCATGATGTGGTGTGAGGATGATCCGTGATTTCACCTTGGCTTTGGGCACTCCTGGCATCATTTTCACAAAATCCACAATGAATTCTGACGGTGAGTGGGTTATAATGGCCAGGTTGGAATAGATCCCTTCGCTGACTTCGTCAGACAGCTCAATGTTCAGCTGTTGCTGGGGTGTGTTCTTATCCTGCATAGTCGGTTGGGTTAATCTTCTACTTTGGAAGCCATCAGGTTTTCATATTCTTCCTTGCTTCCCACGATCAAATCGTCATACTCACGCAATCCTGTGCCTGCGGGTATGAGATGACCCACGATCACATTCTCTTTCAGTCCGGCCAGTTCGTCCTGACGTGCATTTATCGCAGCCTGGGTCAGCACCTTGGTCGTTTCCTGGAACGATGCGGCGGATATCCAGCTCTTGGTCTGCAATGATGCACGGGTGATCCCTTGCAGGACCTGTCGTGCTGTGGCGGGCTTGGCATCGCGGGCATCGATCAGTTTCATGTCCTTACGCTTCAGCAGGGAGTTCTCATCTCTCAGCTTCCGGGCGCTGATGATCTGCCCTGACTTTACCGAGGTGGATTCACCGGGGTCTTCCACCACCTTTTTGCCATAGATCCAGTCATTCTCGTCCTGGAAATCGATCTTATTGACCAGTTCCCCTTCGAGGAAGCGGCTGTCGCCGGGATCTTCGACTTCCACCTTGCGCATCATCTGGCGGACAATTGTTTCGAAGTGCTTGTCATTGATCTTGACACCCTGCAGGCGATACACCTCCTGGATCTCATTCACAATATACTCCTGCACTTTCATGGGGCCCTTGATTGCCAGGATGTCGCTTGGCGTCAGGGCTCCGTCCGATAAGGGTGTTCCCGCTTTGACATAGTCGTTTTCCTGCGCCAGGATCTGTTTGGTGGTTGGGATCAGGTACCGTTTTTCCTCCCCTGTTTTGGAAGTAATGATGACCTCCCTGTTTCCTCTTTTCAGCTTTTTTGCAAAAGAAACAACTCCGTCAATTTCAGAAACGATGGCCGGATCCGACGGATTCCTTGCTTCGAAAAGCTCGGTCACGCGCGGCAAGCCGCCTGTGATATCGCCGGCTTTGCCAATGGCCCTAGGGATCTTCACGAGGATCATCCCTGCTTTGATCGGCGCTTTGTCTTCTACCATGATATGAGCACCCACAGGAATATCATATGTTTTAATGATCTCTCCCTTGGAATCCAGGATATTGATGGCAGGATTCTTGGCTTTCTGCCGTGATTCGATAATAACTTTTTCGTGATAGCCGGTCTGCTCATCCGATTCAATCCGGTAAGTCACCCCTTCGAAGATGTTTTCGAAATTCAGCTTCCCCGACACCTCCGAAAGGATCACGGCATTGTATGGGTCCCAATCGCTGATCAGGTCATCCTTTTTCACTTCTGCCCCATTCTTGCAATAGAGTTTCGCTCCGTAGGGGATATGTGAGGAAGTCAGTGCGATTCTTGTCTTTTTATCGATGATGCGCATTTCTGCCGACCGGCCGATCACGATATCGTATGAGGCATTGTCCTCTCCCTTGAAGGGCAATGATCTCAATTCGTCGATCTCAATGATTCCCTGGTATTTTGCCAGGATTCGGGATGCGCTGGCAATATTTACACCGGCCACACCTCCAACGTGGAAGGTTCGCAGGGTGAGCTGTGTGCCGGGTTCCCCGATCGACTGAGCGGCAATAACGCCCACAGCTTCACCTTTCTCCACAAGGCGCCCGGTGGCCAGGTTACGGCCGTAACATCTGGCGCACACTCCTTTTTTCGATTCGCAGGTGAGCACCGACCGGATCTCAACTCCTTCCAGCGGGGAGTCCTCGATCGCCTGGGCAATCTCTTCTGTGATCTCCTGTCCTGCCACGATAATCTGCTCACCGGTCTGAGGGTGGTAAACGTCATGCAAAGCCACCCGTCCAAGGATCCTGTCGAAAAGGGATTCCACCACTTCTTCCTGCTTCTTAAGGGCTGTGATGGTAAGCCCGCGCAAGGTCCCGCAGTCTTCTTCCGAAATGATGACATCCTGCGCCACATCAACCAGGCGGCGAGTCAGGTAACCGGCATCCGCTGTTTTCAGAGCGGTATCGGCCAGCCCTTTCCTGGCACCGTGCGTTGAGATGAAATACTCCAGCACTGAGAGGCCTTCCTTGAAATTGGAAAGGATCGGATTCTCGATGATCTCTCCTCCGGAAGCCCCCGATTTCTGCGGTTTGGCCATTAATCCGCGCATGCCGCAAAGCTGGCGGATCTGTTCCTTTGATCCACGGGCACCGGAATCCAGCATCATGTAAACCGGATTCAAACCCTGCTTGTCGTTCGACAATTGGTTCATCAGGGAAATGGTCAACTGGGAATTGGTATGTGTCCAGATGTCGATGATCTGGTTATATCGCTCATTGTTGGTGATGAATCCCATGTTGTAATTCCCGACCACCTCATCCACTTCGGCCATCGCATCCTCGATAAGCCGTTCTTTCACTTCAGGGATGATCACATCGTCGAGGTTGAAGGAAAGACCTCCTTCAAAAGCCATGCTGAATCCCAGATCTTTGATATCGTCCAGGAAATGGGCAGTTTTGGCGGTGCCTGTTTTCTTCAGGATGCCGCCAATTATGTCGCGGAGGGCCTTTTTCGTCAATAACTGATTGATATACCCGTATTCGGGAGGAACCACCCGGTTGAATAACACGCGTCCGACGGTAGTTTCAACGGTTTTGGGAACCGAAGCTCCGTCCTCCTGCACATGCATCCGCACCCTGATCACAGCATGAAGGTCGGCTTTCCCTTCGTTGTAGGCGATGATAACCTCTTCGGGTGAATAGAAGGTCATACCTTCTCCGGGTACTTTAATCTTTTCAGTGCTTTTCCTGGCTTTGGTCATATAGTACAAACCAAGCACCATGTCCTGTGAGGGAACGGAAATGGGAGCTCCGTTTGCCGGATTCAGGATGTTGTGGGAAGCAAGCATGAGTAACTGGGCCTCAAGGATGGCAGCATTTCCTAAAGGAACATGCACGGCCATCTGGTCACCGTCAAAGTCGGCATTGAAGGCGGTGCATACCAGCGGGTGAAGCTGGATGGCTTTCCCTTCGATCAGCTTGGGCTGGAACGACTGGATCCCCAGCCGGTGAAGCGTGGGAGCCCTGTTCAGCAGGACAGGATGGCCCTTAAGGATATTTTCCAGGATGTCCCATACCACCGGATCTTTCCTGTCCACAATCTTTTTGGCCGATTTAACAGTCTTGACGATTCCCCTCTCCAGCATTTTCCGGATGATGAATGGCTTGTACAGCTCTGAAGCCATCTCTTTCGGCAAACCGCATTCATTCAGTTTCAGCTCCGGGCCGACCACGATCACCGAACGCCCGGAGTAATCCACCCGTTTCCCCAGCAGGTTCTGGCGAAAACGCCCCTGCTTCCCTTTAAGGCTGTCGCTCAGGGATTTTAATGCACGGTTCGATTCAGTTTTGACCGCACTGGCTTTCCGGGAATTATCGAACAGCGAATCAACGGCTTCCTGAAGCATCCTTTTTTCATTCCGGAGGATGACATCAGGGGCTTTTATCTCGATCAGGCGTTTCAGACGGTTATTCCGGATGATGACCCTGCGATAGAGGTCGTTCAGGTCGGAGGTTGCGAACCGACCGCCATCCAGTGGAACGAGGGGTCGAAGTTCAGGCGGGATCACGGGGACGACTTTCACGATCATCCATTCGGGTCGGTTTTCGAGCCGTTTCTGTGCATCACGGAAGGCTTCAAAAACCTGGAGACGCTTCAGGGCTTCGCTTTTCCGCTGCTGGGAGGTTTCGGTATTGGCTTTGTGACGGAGATCGAACGATTCCTTGTCGAGGTCAAGACGGGAAAGCAGTTCATACAGCGCTTCAGCCCCCATTTTGGCAATGAACTTGTTCGGATCGTTTTCATCCAGGTACTGGTTATCCTGGGGGATCTTATCCATGAGGTCGAAATACTCCTCCTCAGAGAGAAAGTCGAGATAGCTGATCCCGTGTTCCTTCATCACACCCGGATTGATCACCACGTATTTTTCATAGTAAATGATCGATTCCAGTTTTTTGGTAGGCAAACCCAGCAGGGAGCCGATCTTGTTCGGGAGGGACCGGAAGAACCAGATGTGAGCGACTGGCACTACCAGCTGGATGTGACCCATCCGTTCCCGGCGTACTTTCTTTTCCGTTACCTCTACACCGCACCGGTCACACACTATCCCTTTATATCTGATCCGCTTGTATTTCCCGCAATGACATTCCCAGTCTTTTACAGGCCCGAAGATCCGCTCACAAAACAATCCGTCACGTTCGGGTTTATACGTCCGGTAGTTGATGGTTTCCGGCTTCAGCACCTCCCCGCTGGAAAACTCCAGGATCTTCTCCGGGGAAGCCAGGCTGATGGTGATGCTGGAGAAACCTCCACTGATGGGTCCGTCTTTTCTAAAAGCCATAATGTTGCTTATTGACGATGGTTATCAATAGTAGACACGAATACGTTTAATCGAAACTGACATTCAGTCCGAGCCCTCTGAGCTCGTGGATCAACACGTTGAATGACTCGGGGATCCCGGAAACCGGCATGTTGTCGCCCTTGACGATGGCCTCGTAGGCCTTGGCCCGGCCGACTACGTCGTCGGATTTCACCGTCTGGATCTCCAGCAGGATGTTGGCCGCACCAAACGCCTCCAGGGCCCATACCTCCATCTCTCCGAAACGCTGTCCGCCGAATTGGGCTTTCCCTCCCAGAGGTTGCTGGGTGATGAGCGAGTAGGGCCCGATAGAACGGGCATGCATCTTGTCATCCACCATGTGATGCAATTTCATCATATAAATATAGCCGACAGTGGTGGGTTGGTTGAACCGTTCCCCGGTCAGACCGTCAAAGAGAGTGACTTTCCCGTTTTCCGGCAAACCGGCCTTTTTCAGACACTCATTTATTTCGGATTGAGTGGCTCCGTCGAAGATCGGAGAAGTGAACCTTGTCTTGAGCGTCTTTCCGGCCCAGCCGAGGATCGTTTCGTAGATCTGACCAAGGTTCATACGGGAAGGTACCCCAAGCGGGTTCAGGACAATATCCACAGGAGTACCGTCCTCGAGGAAGGGCATATCTTCCTCTCTGACGATCTTGGCTACGATACCCTTGTTCCCGTGACGGCCAGCCATCTTATCCCCCACCTTGAGCTTCCTTTTCTTGGCAATGTAAACCTTGGCCATCTGTACGATACCCGCCGGCAGGTCATCGCCAACCATAGCGGTGAATTTTACCCTGTTGTAATGGCCAAGCAGCTCCTTATGCTTAATGATGAAATTATTGAGCAACACCTTGATCAGCTCGTTCTTTTCCTTATCGGTCGTCCATTTGTTCGGGTTGACGGTACTGAAATCGATATCCATCAGGACTTTCTGGGAAAACTTGGTCCCTTTCGGCACCACCTCTGTTTTGAACATATTGTACACGCCCTGGGAAATCTTTCCATTGACCAGGCTTCCCAGCTTGTCGACCAGTTTTGCCTTCAGTTTTGTTTCGGCTTTTACAAAGTCGTCATCGATTTTCTTGATCTCATCCTTTTCCCTGGCTTTAGCCTTCCGGTCTTTCACGATCCGGGAGAATAGCTTTTTATCAATGACCACCCCTTTCATGGAGGGAGGTGCTTTGAGGGAGGCATCTTTCACATCCCCTGCCTTATCTCCGAAGATCGCCCGCAGGAGTTTTTCCTCGGGAGTGGGATCACTTTCGCCTTTCGGGGTGATCTTCCCGATCAGGATATCTCCTTCATTCACTTCAGCGCCAATCCTTATCAGGCCGTTCTCATCCAGGTCTTTGGTGGCTTCGGCGCTTACATTGGGTATGTCATTTGTGAGTTCTTCAACACCCCGTTTTGTATCCCTGACCTCCAGCGTAAACTCTTCAATATGAATGGAGGTGAATATGTCTTCTTTCACAACTTTTTCAGACACCACAATGGCATCTTCAAAATTGTACCCTTTCCAGGGCATGAAGGCCACCATGAGGTTTCTACCCAGGGCAAGTTCGCCGTCCTGCGTGGCATACCCTTCACAAAGCACCTGGCCTTTCACCACTTTATCACCTTTCCTGACGATCGGACGGAGGTTGATGCAGGTATTCTGGTTTGTCCGGGCAAATTTGGTAAGCTGGTAGGCCCGGGTATCCTCTTCAAAGCTGACCAGCCGTTCTTTATCCGACCGATCATAATGGATGATAATCTCATTGGAATCCACGAATTCCACCACTCCATGACCTTCGGAGTTGATGAGCACCCGCGAGTCGGCGGCAACCCTCTGTTCAATCCCGGTTCCCACGATAGCGGCTTCGGGATTCAGCAGCGGGACTGCCTGGCGCATCATATTTGATCCCATCAGTGCGCGGTTCGCGTCGTCATGTTCCAGGAACGGGATCAGGGAGGCGGCGATCGAGGCGATCTGGTTGGGGGCGATGTCGATCATGTGGACTTGTGTCTTTTCAATGATCGGGTAGTCGGCCAGGTACCTGACCTTTACTTTATCATCCAGCAGGTCACCGTGCTCATCGATCGGTGTACTGGCCTGTGCAATGATCTTGTTTTCTTCTTCTTCCGCTGTCAGGTAAACCGGGGCTTCCTTGAGGGCCACTTTCCCGTCCTCCACTTTCCTGTAAGGGGTTTCGATGAATCCCAGCCGGTCGATCTTTGCATAGACGCACAGCGAGGAGATCAGTCCGATATTTGGTCCTTCCGGTGTTTCGATGGTGCAAAGCCGGCCATAATGGGTATAGTGGACATCGCGAACTTCGAAACCCGCCCGTTCTCTCGACAGACCGCCTGGTCCCAGGGCAGAGATCCTTCGCTTGTGCGTAAGTTCGGCCAGCGGATTGGTCTGATCCATGAACTGAGAGAGCTGATTGGTCCCGAAAAAGGTATTGATCACCGAAGACAGGGTCTTGGCATTGATCAGGTCCATCGGAGTGAAGACTTCATTATCACGGACATTCATCCGTTCGCGGATGGTTCGCGACATACGGGAAAGCCCGATACCGAACTGATTGTACAGTTGTTCTCCCACAGTTCGTACCCGGCGGTTGCTCAGGTGATCGATATCATCCACCTCGGCCTTGGAATTCACCAGCTCGATCAGGTATTTGATGATAAAGATGATATCTTCCTTGGTCAGCACCTTCGTTTCCATTGGAATGTTCAGGTTGAGCTTGCGGTTGATCCGGTACCGCCCTACATCTCCCAGGTCATACCGTTTGTCGGAGAAGAACAGTTTCTCTATGATGCCCCGGGCTGTTTCTTCATCCGGAGGCTCCGCATTACGTAACTGCCGGTAGATAAATTCCACGGCTTCCTTTTCCGAGTTGGCCGGGTCTTTCTGCAGTGTATTGAATATGATGGAATAGTCGGTTGTGAGTGCGCCTTCGCTATGGATCAGAATCGCCTTGATCCCGGCATCCAGGATCATGTCGACATGCTCATCCGTGAGGGTGGTTTCCCGTTCAATCAGTACCTCGGTACGTTCGATAGAAACCACTTCCCCGGTATCTTCATCCACAAAATCTTCGACCCAGGCCCTGACGACGCGTGCAGCCAGTTTGGCGCCGATGGCCTTTTTCAGGGCGGGTTTGGAGACCTTGATCTCATGGGCCAGGTTGAAAATCTCCAGGATGTCCTTGTCCGATTCGTATCCGATAGCGCGTAAGAGGGTGGTCACCGGTAGTTTCTTTTTCCGGTCGATGTAGGCGTACATCACATTGTTAATATCGGTCGTGAATTCAATCCAGGAGCCCTTGAAAGGGATGATACGAGCCGAATACAGTTGAACGCCGTTTGCATGATAGCTCGTACTGAAAAACACCCCTGGCGACCGGTGAAGCTGGGAAACGATGACCCGTTCTGCACCGTTAATGATGAAGGTTCCCCGAGGGGTCATATAAGGGATCATCCCCAGATACACATCCTGGATGATGGTCTCAAAATCTTCGTGCTCCGGGTCGGTACAATAGAGCTTCAGTTTGGCTTTGAGCGGTACGCTGTATGTAAGTCCCCGTTCGATGCATTCCTCAATGGAATACCTTGGAGGATCGATGAAATAGTCCTGGAATTCGAGCACAAAATTGTTCCGGGCGTCGGATATGGGGAAATTCTCATCAAATACTTTGTACAATCCTTCCCCGGCTCTGTTCTCGGGATTCGTTTCCAGTTGAAAGAAATCCTGGAATGATTTTATCTGAACATCAAGAAAATCAGGATATTCAGCTTGTATCCGGGTGGATGCAAAACTGATCTTCTGGGATTTAGTTGGAACCAAGGCCTCTGGGTTTTATGTCCCGTGCAACCGGGACAGGTTATGAAATTAATGTTAACGTTCAATAAAACAAGTTATAGACTTCCCCGTCGCTCCGGGAAAGTCTATAACTGTGTTGGAATGAGAATGTACCGTCTACTTAATTTCAACCTCTGCACCTGCTTCTTTCAATTGGTTCATTAATGCCTGTGCTTCATCTTTTGACACCCCTTCCTTAATGGCTTTGGGTGCTGCATCCACAAGTTCCTTGGCTTCTTTAAGACCAAGGCTTGTCAGTTCCTTTACCAGCTTAACCACACCCAGCTTAGCCTGCCCGGGATGCTTCAGGATCACATCGTAGGTGCTCTTCTCAGCAGCGGCTGCTCCGGTTTCAGCGCCGGCGCCTCCGGCAGGAGCGGCAACAGCGACTGCTGCTGCAGCGGGCTCAATGCCGTAGTCCTGTTTAAGAATCTGGGTCAGTTCATTGACCTCTTTAACGGTCAGGTTAACCAATTGTTCAGCGAACGCTTTTAAATCTGCCATTTCTGTCTCTGTTTTGGTGTCCGGTCGTTCCGGACGTGTTTATAACTCCGTTGTTATTTTTTCTGATTTCAGGCGGGTTTCTCCGACAAGGTTTTGACGATGCCCGCCAGTTGATTCTTCCCCGATTGCAATGCGGAAATGACATTCCTGGCCGGGGATTGCAGCAGGGCAACCAGATCGGCTACGAGTTCATTTTTCGATTTGATGTTGATCAGGGAACGCAACTGATCGTCTCCTAAATAGAAGGTCTCTTCCACCCAGGCCCCTTTCAGGACCGGTTTCGGAGAGCTCTTGCGGAATTCCTGGATCAGTTTGGCGGGGTCGTTGGCGACCTCGCTGAACATCACCGAGGTTGATCCCTTGAGCAGGGTGTAAAAAGGCTCAAAGTCCTTCCCGCTTTTTTCCATGGCCTTTTTAAGTAAGGTATTCTTGACCATCTGGAGCCTGACATTGCGTTTATAGCAAAGTCGCCGCAATTTCCCGGATGTTTCCACATCCAGGTTGGAAATATCGGTCAGGTAAAGTGTTTTGGCCTCTTTCAGTTCCTCTACCAGCGAGTCGATGAGTTGGTTTTTCTCTTCTTTTCTCATTTTGATCGTCTCAGGTTACTGAAATTTATGCCGTAACAGTTTTTGGGTCCACCTGCACACCGGGACTCATCGTGCTTGAAATATATATACTTTTCATATACGTACCCTTCGCGGATGCAGGTTTCAATTTGACCACAGTCTGGATAAGTTCCTTTGCATTATCTTCTATTTTCGCGGCATCAAAAGAGACCTTTGCCACGGAAGCATGGATGATCCCGTATTTATCCACTTTGAAATCGATCTTACCGGCTTTGACTTCCTGCACTGCTTTTCCCACCTCCATTGTCACGGTACCGGTTTTTGGATTGGGCATCAGGCCGCGGGGTCCAAGGATCTTTCCCAGAGCCCCTACCTTTCCCATTACGCTGGGCATAGTAATGACCACGTCAATATCTGTCCAGCCTCCCTTGATCTTATCAATGAATTCATCCATCCCGACAAAATCAGCACCGGCTTTTTTAGCCTCTTCTTCTTTATCGGGTGTGCACAATACAAGAACCCGGATGGATTTCCCGGTACCGTGTGGAAGCGCCACGGTTCCGCGAACCATTTGGTTTGCCTTACGGGGGTCAACACCCAGGCGGATGTCTATATCGACTGCAGAATCAAATTTCGTATGGGTAATTTTTTTCACAATCCCTACTGCGTCCGTCAGTGAGTAAAGGGCTGCCGGGTCATATTGGGCAAGCGCCGCTTTTCTCTGTTTGGTTATCTTGGTCATAGTCTGGTATACGTTAACAGGGGTTATTCGTTAATAGGGGATGATCCGGTTATGCTGATGCCCATGCTCCGGGCAGTTCCGGCAACCATCAGCATAGCCGATTCGATGGTGAATGCATTAAGATCAGGCATCTTGTCCTCAGCGATCTTTTTGACCTGGTCCCAGGAGACCGACCCAACCTTGTTCCGGTTTGGTTCCGGTGATCCTTTCTGAAGTTTTGTTGCCTCCATCAGTTGAACGGCGACAGGCGGGGTCTTGATGATGAAATCGAATGATTTATCCTTATAAACTGTGATGATCACGGGGATCAGCTTCCCTCCCTTATCCTGTGTACGGGCGTTAAACTGTTTGCAGAATTCCATGATGTTTACGCCTTTGGCGCCCAGGGCGGGGCCTACCGGAGGTGAAGGATTGGCACCGCCTCCCTTGATCTGTAACTTGATTAATCCGCTGATTTCTTTTGCCATAAGTTCACTTGTTGAGACGTATATGTAACGTCTTTTCTTTTTCGGGGCGCAACTGATGCGCCATATGTTTGTCAACGAGACCCGGCATGCCGGGATACAGCATGCTGCGTCTCTTACTCTTTCTGGACCTGCATGAAGCCAAGTTCCAGCGGCGTTTTCCGGCCGAAGATCTTGACCATGACTTTCAATTTTTTCTTTTCTTCGTTGATCTCTTCAATAACTCCGCTGAAACTGTTGAAGGGCCCATCAATCACAGTTACCGTTTCTCCGACGATGAACGGGATATTCATTTCTTCGCCCTGCTCCGACAACTCGTCAAATTTTCCCAGCAGTCGTTTCACCTCAGCAGGCCTCAGCGGGTGCGGTTCGCCTTTGGCTCCCAGAAATCCCAGCACACCGGGGACGTTCCGGATGATATGCGGAATTTCCCCTGTCAGAGCTGCTTCAATCAGCACATATCCCGGAAAGAAATTCCGTTCCTTGCTGACTTTCTTCCCATTCCGGATCATATATACTTTTTCCATAGGAATCAGCACCTGGGTGACAGAGTCCTGAAGGCCATGGTTGGAGATCTCATTTTCCAGGTATTGCTTCACCTTCTTCTCGTTCCCACTGATGGCCCTGACTACATACCACTTTTTATCCTGTTCACTCATACCTTTAATTCCTTGGATCGACTTGGCGGTACCCGGATCAACTTTCCGGTACCTTCCTGCGGATGGCTAGAAAAGCTTGTAAAACTGCACCAGGACGTTCCGAAAGACTTCGTCCATTGCAAACACGATCAATGCTATGATCAACGATGCAACCGACACTACAATGGCGCTGCCCTGCAGCTCCTGCCATGTAGGCCAGGAAACCTTATGCATCAGTTCATCATAGCTTTCCTGAAAATAGGTAACCAGTTTGAGTTTAGCCATATAACTGTCGTTTTAGCACGGGTGGTAGGAATCGAACCCACAGCCTACGGTTTTGGAGACCGCCACTCTACCAGTTGAGCTACACCCGTGTGCAAAATCACTTTAATTCAATGGCATCATGCCAATCCATGAAATCTCAATCCAGGATTTCGGTGACCTGCCCGGCACCTACCGTCCGTCCGCCTTCCCGGATGGCGAAACGCAATCCCTTGTTCATGGCGATCTCGGAGATCAGATGCACTTCAATGCTTAAGTTGTCGCCGGGCATGACCATTTCCACGCCCTGGGGAAGCAGGATTTCCCCGGTGACATCGGTGGTCCGGAAGTAGAACTGGGGACGGTATTTGTTATGGAACGGGGTGTGCCGTCCTCCTTCCTCCTTTTTCAGGATATAGACTTCTGCCTTGAAATTCTTGTGGGGAGTGATGGATCCGGGTTTGGCAATCACCATCCCGCGGCGGATCTCATCCTTGTCGATCCCGCGAAGGAGAAGACCGGCGTTGTCGCCAGCTTCGCCACGGTCCAGGATTTTCCGGAACATCTCGACACCGGTGACCACCGATTTCAGCTTCTCGGCTCCCATTCCGATGATATCCACCGGGTCGCCCGAGAGGATCACGCCGGTTTCAATTCTTCCGGTGGCAACAGTTCCACGTCCGGTAATGGAAAAGACGTCTTCCACGGGCATGAGGAACGGTTTGTCGATATCACGGACAGGAAGCGGGATATAGGAATCCACAGCCGCCATCAATTCAAGGATCTTCTCCACCCATTTGGGCTCTTTATTCAGTCCGCCCAACGCCGATCCGCGGATGATGGGAGTGGATTCGCCGTCGAACTTATAGAAGCTGAGCAACTCACGGATTTCGATCTCCACGAGATCAAGTAGTTCCGGATCGTCAACCATATCGCATTTATTCATGAACACGACCATCCGGGGGACGCCCACCTGGCGGGCCAGGAGAATATGTTCGCGGGTCTGGGGCATCGGGCCGTCGGTGGCGGCTACAACCA
>Ga0233425_10007004_pt1 | contig 16130 bp, 11 predicted proteins | sample Watercolumn_Towu_2_FD_181712 | JGI IMG/M metagenome (GOLD analysis project Ga0233425, IMG submission 181712) | Freshwater microbial communities from Lake Towuti, South Sulawesi, Indonesia - Watercolumn_Towuti2014_140_MG | ecosystem: Environmental > Aquatic > Freshwater > Lake | place...
AAAGGAAGTAAAGGCTATTACCGTACGACGATGAAGCATGGAGTGAGCGAGGTGGGATCGGGGGAGCGCTACACGCTGGGAATTATTTTTCACGATGCCCTCGCCTGAGCATGACAGAACACCAGACCATCAGCGATGTGGAGCTCAGAAAAAAGATTCGCAGGAAGGAGCTCGCGCTTGGCGGAAACAAAACATTAAAAATATACGGTACCTTGCACTGCTTTTCCGGGAAGCGGATAAAGCGCCAAAACAGGGTCTTTTTCGCTTCGGAAGAGGAAGCCGGGGCCTTAGGCTACAGGCCCTGCGGACATTGTATGAAACAGAAATACCGACACTGGAAACACATTTATGGATCTGTTTAACGATACACACGATGCCAATTTGCTGCCTTACGATGGCGAGGTGATCTATTACGGGATCATCTTCCCCCTGGAGCAGGCCAACCGCTATGCCTCGCTCCTGATGGATACCATTGCCTGGAAGCACGATGAGGCAATCATTTACGGCAAGCGCATCGTCACCGCCCGCAAGGTGGCCTGGTATGCCGACCGCGAATTTTCATACACCTATTCGGGTACCACCAAGCAGGCCCTGCCCTGGACACCTGAGCTGCTCGAGCTTAAAAAGACAGCGGAGGAAAGGAGCGGGCATCGCTTCAACTCCTGTTTGCTGAACCTCTACCATCACGGAGAGGAAGGCATGGCCTGGCACAGCGACGACGAAAGCTCCCTTGGCAAAAACACGGTCATTGCTTCCATGAGCTTCGGGGCGGAGCGTAAATTTGCCTTCAGGCATAAGAAGACCAAAGCCAGTGTTTCCCTCATCCTCGGACACGGCAGCCTGCTGGTGATGAAAGGCGCCACGCAAAGCAACTGGCTGCACAGGCTTCCGCCAACGGCAAAGGTGAAAAGACCGAGAATAAACCTTACCTTTCGGACCATTATAGACCAGGGCTGACAGCCCTAAAAAAATGCCTTCTCCCGATGAACCTACACGAGATTATTGATGAAATCAGCAAGCTGGAAACACCTTCGAAGCACAAAGCCGCGCTCGACATCTTCAACCTGCTGGAAAATAACCGCCGCTTATTTCTGGAAAAGCTCGATCCGGGCGATTTCAACAGCCTGCTCAACGGTTTCGAGGCCCTGGCCTATGCACATCCCAAAGACTATGCAAGCGCTTCCTACGGATCGGATTTTGAGCGCCTCAAAGGCTCCTTGCTCTATCACCTTAATAAAATTCTTTAGGCCCCGAACCGGCTGTACACACAATAAACTGTATATTTAAGCGTTCATAGAAGCAGTTTGAAAAAATCAGCCACATACCTTTTTATTTTCCTGAATCTAGCGCTATCGGCACAAATAGGAGGGCTCAGATCCTACAGCTTTCTGAGCCTTCCCGGGCCTGCACGCGCCAATGCCTTGTCGGGCGCAGCGATCGCTATCTGGGACAATGACGTGAACCTGGGTTATGGGAATCCGGCACTGCTTCATCCCGGCTCCGCCAGGCAGCTGAGCTTCAACCACGTTAATTTTGTGTCCGACCTTAACTACGGCAATTTTGCCTGGGCACAGCAGCTGAACAAATTCGGGACGCTGGGGCTGGGCCTTCAGTATTTCAGCTACGGCAAGTTCGACGGGCGCGACGAATACGACGTGTCGACCGGCACCTTCAAAGCCGCCGATTATTCCCTGAACATCAGCATTGCCAAGCCGGTCAATAAAGACAGCTCCCTATCCATCGGGGCCACGCTCAAAACCATCTATTCCCATTACGAAAGCTATTCATCGGCAGGCAATGCCGTGGATGTGGGCCTGACCTACCACGACAAGAAAAACATGGTGATCTCCCTGCTTGCCAAAAATTACGGCCGCATGTGGAAGTCCTATGCCACAGGAGGCACAGCAGAGCCCTTGCCCTTCGACCTGCAGCTCGGCTTTAGCAAAAAAGTCGCCAAGGCGCCTTTCCGCCTCATCGTTCAGTACGACCAGCTCCTGAAATGGGACCTGACCTACACGACCACGGTCAATCAAAGCACCAGCGATCCCTTTGGCACACAAACCACGGCCAAAACCGATAAGGAGATCAGGAATGAAAAGATCAGCAAGGGCCTCGACCGCTTCGGTCGCCACATCACGCTGGCTACAGAGATCATCCTTGGCAAAAACGTCTTCATCAGGGTCGGCTATAACTTCCGCAAGGGGAAAGAGCTTTCGCTGCCCGATAAGCGTGCGGTGAACGGTTTTTCAGCTGGTTTTGGTGTTAAAATCATTAAGTTCCACCTGAACTATGCCTACTCCAAATATGCCCTTAACGGCAATTCGCATACCTTTGGCATCACCACCAACCTCAACTATTTCCATAAAAAATAGGTTCCGCCGGCTCATTTCCTTTAAAAAGTTTAAGAATTAAGATAACTTTGCCTTAACAGGGTTATTCCGATGAAATCGCCAACAAGCCCGGTTAAGAAACGATGAAGCATTTCAATGTCCGGGTATATGGCATCCTCATAGAGGACAATAAGCTGCTGGTTTCCGATGAGCACATCAAAGGCATGAACATTACCAAGCTGCCGGGCGGCGGGCTTGAGTTTGGCGAAGGAACCACAGACTGTGTGATCCGGGAGTTTAAGGAAGAGCTCGACCTGGATATTGAAGTGACCTCCCACTTTTATACCACCGATTTCTTTGTGCATTCGGCCTTTAATACCAATAGCCAGGTTATCAGCATTTACTATAAGGTGAAGGCCAAAAACCCTCTGGCGGTGAGGATCTCCGAAGTACCCTTTGATTTCGTGAAGAAGGAGGGCGCGCAGGCGTTCCGCTGGATCGATTGCAGGATGGTGTCGGAAAGGGATTTTACCTTTGTGATCGATAAGCGCGTAGGGGATATGCTAGGCGGCAACTGAAGCCTATCGTAATTCGAGCTCGGGCTCCTGGCTTTCCTGGTTCAGGTTCGTGGATGAAGCATTGATGGTCGGGATCTCCTCAGACACCACTTTTTTCTGCTTTCTTTTTTTGATGACCGGCTGCTGGCTGGTGCTTGTGTTGGCCGCCGTAAGGGCAGTTGGAGTAGGGTTGTTGACAGGAGCGGCCTCTACAGGCTTTGTTTCGGTTTTAGGAACCGCTTGCTTCGTTTCGGCCTGTGTGATGGACGCTTGTTGAACCGGTGGGGTGGAAACGGTGGTGGCTGTTTCCACAGGAGTGCTTGCCGCTTTTCCGGCCATAGTGCCTGGCTTGGTTGCGGGCTGCGTCTTTACAGCAGCGGCCGGGCTTTCCGGCTTTTTCTGCCCGGGAATGGCTTTGGTAACCTTGACATCGTTCTTTTTGAAATCCACGAAGCTGAACAAGGTAGCCGATAAGCCACCGATGAGCACCACGAAGATGAGCGGCACCAGAACGGAGCGGCTGATGCTGAGGTTGAAGTGGGGGCTAAAGGAAGCCTGCTTCGGTTTCACATCAGGCTGCGCCAGCTGCTCAAAGCGATTCCATGCGGCCGGATCGTTTTCCATCTCGCCGTCGCGGAGCATGATCCGGATCTGCCTTTCATCTAATTCGTAACTAAATAGGTTGCTCATCTTTCTCCGTTTTTAGATTTTTCTCAATAGACTTTTGTAAGTTGAAGCGGGCCTTTTCCAGGTTTGATTTGATCGTCTGGGCGCTGGTTTCAAGAAGCTCCGAAATATGCTCCAGCGTATAATTGTCGATCACATGCAGGTTAAACACCAGCCGTTGCGAAGGCACAAGCTGTTGAATGGATTTCAGCAGCACTTCTTCGTTCAGGTTTTTAAAATCAATCAGCTGGTTATCGAGGAAAAGGTCGTAGGTGCTCTCTTTGTGCTGCTCCACCGCTTTTACGGTGCTCGCCACATAATATTCGTTACGGATGTTTTTGATGTACTTTACCGTGAAGGCAATAAACTCGTGTTTGACGTACTCGTCGAGGTTGTATTTTTTCTGAGCCCTGTAATCTCCCAGGTTTTCAAAGAGGTGGGAAAAACCTGCCAGAACGATCTGCGACGACTGGGATCTGTTTTTGGAATAGCGGAATGAGATATAAGCTAACTTGGGATAAAACTGATCGAAAAACTCCTTTTTGGCCGGCTGATCGTTCTTAAGGCACGCTGATATCAATTCCGTTTCTGACATACCTGGGATGGGACTGGTTTTATAAACAATTTTACTGTTTTTCAACAAAAAAGTTTCCGTATCGGACAAAAGATGTTAAAAAATATACGATTGAAGACTATCATCCGACCAATGAATCCCATCTGTAGACCAAATTATTTCTGAAGGTTGATCCGGTCGACATAATCCACCGGGAAGCGTTTCTTGATGAATAGCTTCCCGGCCTTTAAATCTCCTTTGATCCGGATCGTTCCCGAGGCGGCGTTCCCGATCAGCTTCATCACATCGCTGAGGTTCAGGCTTTCGGGGCTCGATTTGAGTTTAAACAGGTAGGACCTTTCGGTGTTGGCGCCGATGTGCACCCGCTTATGGAGCTTCGCCTTTCCCAGCTTCACATCGCCGTAGATGATGTCGAACTCCGATTTGTAAATAGAAAAGCCGACCGTGTTGGGATTTTTGATGGTGAGCTGCAGCTCGCCTTCGATCTCCTTCAGGCTCATTTTCTGGATGCTGAAGCGATCGACGTTGGTAAGGCTGATCTCCTGAAAGTCGCGGCATGAAGCCAGGATCAGGGTGCAGAGCAGAAGGGAGCAGCAGAGTGTTTTTTTAAGCATGGGGTTTAAGGTTTGAAAGTGTGTCCTGTAAAAAATACGCGTTTTCCGAAAATAGAGGTGAATGTGAAGCTTATCGTTGTGAATTATATTTTTTTGGCTTAATGTTTGCGTTTAATGAGTTAGAAAGTACAAAACTATTCATAAGCATTCGACCAACTGGTTTGGCTTTATGATAAAATCGGTTTAAATTTACAATAACAAAATCAATGTACCATGGTTAAAATTTACACAAAACTCGTTGTAGCAGCCCTTTCGGTTTTAACATTACAAAGCCAGGCTCAGGTTACTGCATATTCCGAAAATTTCGGTGGGGCAGGAGTAACTACATTTCCAGGTGGCTGGACCTCCGCTTCTGCGGATTGGTTAATTGATGCAAACGACCTTAACGGCGGCGGTGTTCCGGTCTGCACGGTCCCGGGAACCTCAGGGAACAGTGTAATGGCGGGAGCCGATGGTACAAGCGGAGTTCCTCAGTCGTCTGTTTCACAGCCATTTTCAACAGTAGGATTCAGCAACCTGGTGGTCAGCTGGAACGGCTACCGTGGATTCGGAGCGCCGGCGGTTACCCTCGCCATCAGTACTGATAATGTATCCTATACGACACTTCCGTTTACAGATGTGACGGATGATGATACCTGGCATGCCTTGACTCCGGTGGCTATCCCCGCGGCATTCGAAGGGCAGGCTACCGTTTACCTGAGGTGGTCTTATGTGACCACAGCTACTAACTTCTTCGCTTATGACGATATTAAGGTAGAAGGGGTGACCTCACCGATCTTCTACTGGAATGGTTCCGGCGCCATCACCTCTTTATCATCCTGGGGCACCAACACCAACGGTACAGGCCTTGCCCCAAGCAGCTTTACCGCCAACCAACAGATCTTTAACCTCGTCAACAATACATCGGCTACCCTTAGCTCCAGCTTAACCATCGGCGGTACAGGCTCTATCCTCAATGTAGGCGACGGTGTTACCGGCATTAACTTCATCACCAATGCTGCCCTGGCCTTTACCGGCGGCGCAAAGATGAACGTGTTGAACACCTCGACACTGACCCTGCAATCCGCAACCTTTCCTGCAAGCTCCGATGTTGTCATCAATACCGGCTCTACGATCAACTTTGCCCAATCAAGCGCGGTAAGCATCTGGGCGACAACTTATCATAACCTCACCATTTCAGGCTCTTCCGATAAGAACATCGCCGGAAGCCCTGTCGTGAACGGCATTCTGAACCTCAATGGCAGGAACCTCGCGATGACCAACAGTGCCTTGTTAACGCTGACCCTTAACGGCACCATTACCGGCTCGGGCGCCCTGAAAACAGGGAACTCCAGGTTAACCATCGGCGGCTCAGGTGCTTTTGGCACTGTTAACTTCGTCGCAGGCTTTACATCGCTTTCCGTCAACCAGCTGAACATAAACCGCGCAAGCGCCGGACAGGTCACCTTAGGAGAGAGCTTAACGGTAACGGGTATTACCAATTTTCAGAACGGAACCCTTAACCTGAACGGAAAATCACTGACTCTCAATGGTGCCATCACCTTTCCGAGCACCGCTACCAACGGTAATTTCATGGGCTCTGCCACCTCTTCGCTTACCATCGGTGGCTCGGGCGCCTTTACCAATAACAGTTTATTTATGAACCAGGGCTCCGCTGCCAACAGCTCCCTGTACGATCTCAGCATCACCAGGAACAACGGGCAGACCCTTAATATCGGGAACCCGCTCAACATCATCAACTCTATTACGACCACCTCCACCTCTGTTGCCTCAGGCGGTAACCTTACCCTGAAAGCAGACGCCAGCAGAAGCGCCATGGTCAATGCCATGTCTACCGGCGGTGCCATTACCGGCAACGTTACGGTTGAAACCATTGCGGCCACTTCCGGTACTACAGGCTGGACGAATTTAAGCCCTACCGTCAACGGGATGACCGTTGCCAGCTGGGACGGGCAGTTCCCGATGTCATGCTCAGGCTGTATCAATGATGAAAATTCGGCCGGCGGCTATTTTGTGTCTATCCAGGGCTGGAATGAAGGATTGAGCGGAGGCGCGGAATATGTGGAGCTGACAGGCTCATCGCCACTGGCTTTAGGCAAAGGCTTCTGGGTATACCTGGGCACAGGCCAGGGCTCTACCTCATCCATACTGATCACCACGGCCGGAACTCTCGGTCAGGGTGTGTTCACTACCCCGGTTACGGTTTCAGCACAGTCAGGCGACAATTTAGTCTCCAACCCTTATGCAGCTCCTATCAGCTGGACAGCGGTCGCTTCCGATCCATCCAACAGCAACCTCGACGGCTCTGCGATAGTGTATAGCCCTGTTGGTGGACAGATCACGCTCAATGGCGCAGGTGCTTCCACACCGGGCGGCTTTATCAACGGTGGTGTGATCCCGAGAGGCCAGGGCTTTTATGTGCATGCTACCAGCGCAGGCAATGTCACGTTCCGTGAAACCCATAAGTCGACGGCTAACACCAGCGCTAACCCGATCCTGAGGGCTGCACAAGCAACCAATGAGTTCAGGTTAAGCATCGCAGGCCCTTATGCCGGCTACGACGAGGCTTTGTTTATCTTCGATAACAACGCCACCGAAAACTTCGACCGCATGCTGGATGCGTACAAAATGTTCAGCACGCCGGGCTATGTAGGCTATCCGGGAGTGTATTCGCAATACACCTCTATCAGCAGCCGTATGGGTGCCAAGGATTACGCCATCAATGCGGTTCCTTCCAATGGCTCTAACGACCTCGTGATCCCGATCCTGGCGAAAGCAATGGTAGCAGGAACCTATACGATCGCTCCGATCGATATTCAGAACATCCCTTCCGGATCATGCGTGATCCTGAAAGATAAGCTCTTAGGCGTGAGCCACAACCTGAGAACAGGGGCTTATGTGTGCACCTTATCGGATACCACCCAAACACCGCGCTTTGAGCTGACGGTGTGCAGGACCAATGTGGCTACCGGCATTCAGAATACAGCCAGCGCCAACGATCAGATCTTTATCAACCAGGATCAGGCGGGTGCTTATGTGAAAACAAGCTTCGACGGCAACGCCAAAGCAACGATCTCTGCCTACAATACCATGGGCCAGAAACTGATGGAGGATAAAGAAGTGGAAGGAAAAGAAACGACGACCTACCTCGACCTGGGCAATGTGCATTCGCAGGTGGTGATCATTAAAGTAACCACAGCGACCCAAAGCTCCGTGAGGAAAATATACATGAACTAAGGCTTGTAAATTGCATGAAAAAAAGGCGTCGCGACAAATCGTGACGCCTTTTTTAATAACTTTAGAAATTGATGCAGGCCGCCAATTTTGTCGTTTACAAGTCCTCTGCCGGGAGCGGGAAAACCTTTACGCTCGTAAAGGAATACCTGAAGCTGGCTATGGCCAGCGACCATACCCTGACGAGCGCTTACCGCAGCATCCTGGCCATTACCTTTACGAACAAGGCGGCATCCGAAATGAAGTGGCGCATCATTAAGGCGCTCCGGGAGATCAGCGCCGGGACCAATGCCACGCTGTCGGCGATCCTGTCGGATGAGATGCAGGTAGGGGAAGAGGACCTGAAGCAGCGGGCAAAGGTGGTGGTGACCGAGATCCTGCACCACTACTCTGATTTCTCGGTAGGCACCATCGATAGCTTTACGCACCGCGTGATACGCACCTTTGCGCTGGATCTCCAGCTGCCGGTTAATTTCCAGATCGAAACCGATTCTGATGCGGTATTCAAAAAGGTGATCTCCATGCTCATCAACAACCTCGGCAAGGACCAGCTCATCACCGAATACCTGGTGCGTTTCTCCCTCGATCAGCTGGAAGATAACAAGAACTGGGACCCGGAATCCACACTCATCGATTTTATCCGGGAGATCAACCGGGAAGGGGCCGGCGACCTGGTGCAGCAGCTGAGCCATTATACCATCAGCGATTTCGAGCACATCAGGCAGCAGCTGGTGAAGTTCATGAGATCCTACGAGGCCATTCTGAAGGCGACCGGAGAAGAGGCGCTGCAGCTTATTCATTCGGCACAGCTCCAGGCTTCGGCTTTTGCCAGCGGTGCTGCGGGCATCTATAATTTATACGTGAAGCTCGCCCATTTGAAAGCGACTTCGGAGGCAGAGCTCTTTGGCGCTAACGTCAACAAAACCCTGCAGGAGGATAAATGGCATGGCGGAAAAGCCAGCGCCTCCGAAAAGCAGGCCATCGATGCGATGAAGGGAACGCTGGAAGCGCTGGCGCTGAAGGTGCGGGCCTATATCCGGGAGAACCACGAGCGCTATAACGTGTATGCCCTGATCTATAAGAATATTTATGCGATCGGCCTGGTAAATGAGCTGGCGAAGCTCACGGAGCAATACAAGGAAGAGGAGAACATCCTGTTCATTTCCGAATTCAACGAGCGCATTTCGGATGTGGTGAACCTGGAGCCGGCGCCCTTTATCTTTGAGCGGCTGGGCGACCGCTACCGTCATTTTTTGCTTGATGAGTTCCAGGACACATCGGCGATGCAGTGGCAGAACATGCTGCCGCTCATCGACAACTCCCTGGCCGCCGGGCACCGCAACCTGATCGTAGGCGACGGCAAGCAGTCGATCTACCGCTGGCGGAACGCCGATGTGGAGCAGTTTGTAAGCCTGCCGGAGATCCGCATGCCCGACAAGAACGAGCTCCTCGCCGAGCGCGAAGCTTCTTTGATCAGGAACTTTGAAGGAAGAAACCTCCGGAAGAATTTCAGGAGCGAAGCGCTCATCGTGAAATTCAATAATACGCTTTTCGATCACCTGTCGTCCGTCGTGCTGAGCGATGAGATGAAGCCCATCTACGACCAGCAGCAGCAGGAGCACAAGCCCGACGGGAAAGGCTATGTCAGCATGGAGTTCCCGCAAACAGGAGAGGACGACCAGGATGCCGTGAATGCCGCGCACATCCTCAGGCACATTCATCAGGCCTTGTCTTCGGGCTACCATTATTCGGATATCTGTATCATCGTCAGGGTCAACCGGCATGGCAATACCATCGCCAACTTCCTGATAGGGCAGGGCATTCCGGTGGTGTCGGCAGAATCCCTGCTACTGGGCAAGGCCAACGAGATCAATGTGGTGATGCAGTTCCTCAAATACGTGGCCAACCACAAGGACCTGGTTTCCGCTTCGGCGGTGGTGAACTACCTGCATGAGCAGGGCTTATGCAGAGAAGAGCAGTATGTGGCTTTCCTGAGAGAGCTTAACATTACCAAAACAAAATCACTCTACGATATCCTCGCGCTTTGCGGTATTCGCATTGATCTGCTGAAGGTCACCGCTTCGGGCCTGCTCGACAGCTGCCTGGAGATCATCCGTGCCCTGGGCCTGCAGAAGATCAATGCGCCTTACATCCGCTTTTTCCTGGATGAGGTGCTGGCTTTCCAGCAGGTGAACACTGCCAACACCATTCTCTTTATCGAATGGTGGGAAAAGCGCAGCGAGAAAGCTTCCGTAATTATCCCGGAAGGGATGAACGCCGTGAACATCATGACCATCCATGCTTCCAAAGGCCTGGAGTTCCCGGTGGTCATCAGCCCGTATATGGCCTGGGATGTGGAAAGCACGGAGTCCATCTGGGTGGAGGTGGCAGAGGAAGGATTGAATATGCCGGTGGCGATGATCAGCACCACCAAGAATGCCGACAGCACGGTGTATAAGCCTTTGGTGGAAAAAGAAAGGCAGCAGCAGGCCATGGATAACCTGAACCTGCTGTATGTGGATTTTACAAGGGCTGTGGAGCGCCTGCATATCATCTCTCCCGAGCCCAGGCGCCATTCCAGAAAGAATGTCCATAGCTGGCTGAAAGAGTTCGCCCTCAACCAGGCCGGCTACGACAGCGACAGGGCTATCCTCGAATACGGTGAGCCGTCGGCGAAGATCAGCGGGCACACCAAGGCCAGCCTCGAGCCTCTGCCGGTGCATGAGCTCAACATCTTCAGCAATCCGGATGTGATCGAGATCAAAGGCTCCTCTTCCTATAAGGTGAACGAGGACCTTACAAAGGCCAGGGAATATGGGATCCTCGTGCATTACCTCTTGTCGCAGGTGGTGTCGTCGGAGGACATTGACGGAGTGGTACAGCAGGCTCTTCTGGCCGGTGATATTTCGGAGAAGGAAGCGGGACTGATCTCACAGAGCATCAAAACGCTGATCTCCATCGACAGCATCGCATCTTATTTTGCTCCCGGGCTCGATATCCGGAACGAGCTGGAGATCATGACGGCCAGCGGCGACATCCTCCGCCCCGACAGGGTGGTGATTGCCGATGGGCGTGCCGTGGTGATCGATTACAAGACCGGAAAAAAAAATCCGGCGAAATACCACGCGCAGATGCAGGATTACGAGCAGGCCCTGTTAAGTTTAGGCTATACGTCTGTAAAAAAAATCCTTTTATACATTCACGAACAGGAAGTAGAAGTCGTTATTTAAATTTCAGAGACGGTTTCAGGCAAGCGCATCAAGGCCATTTAAGTATACCTGTATACAGGTGATTTAAAATACTGCTTTAGCGCAATTTCAGCCCCAATAGTATGCTACTGTTGTATTAACAGATGAAAAACTGGAATCGGTTTCTTCAAAATATTTTTAAGGAAACTTGAGAATTAAAAAAAGTTTCCTAAGTTTGCAGCGCACTAAATCATCATAATATGCGTTAGAAGCATGCATTTTAAAACCATAGTGCGATACCGGAAGATCCGGCTAACATACGAACTATATGAGAAAAATCAATTTTTTGATTTTGCTGGCCCTGTTTGTAGGGACAGCAGCGGCACAGGAGAAAGCAACCGTGAGCGGTTACCTGAAAGATGCCAAAAACGGAGAAGCCCTAATCGGTGTAACGGTTTATAAAAAGGGCTCACAGATCGGCACCACCACCAATGCCTACGGCTTTTATTCGCTTACGCTTCCAAAAGGTCCGGACACGCTGATGTTTTCCTTCATCGGCTATAAAACGATCCAGAAGCCGGTGAACCTTTCTGCCAACCAAACCATCAGCATCGAGCTGGAAGAGGAAGGCAAGGAGCTGGAAGAGGTGGTGATCTCCTCCGAAAAAGAAGACATGAATGTGAAGAGCATGGACATGGGCACCGCCAAGCTCGACATCAAACAAATCAATAAGATCCCGGCCCTGTTGGGCGAGGTGGATGTGGTGAGAGCCATCCAGCTGTTGCCGGGTGTAACCACAGTAGGGGAAGGCGCCAGCGGCTTCAATGTACGGGGTGGCAATGTGGATCAGAACCTTATTCTCCTGGATGAAGCGCCGGTATACAACTCCTCGCATCTGTTCGGTTTCTTCTCGGTATTTAATCCGGATGCGGTGAAGGATGTGAAGCTCATCAAAGGCGGAATACCATCCCAGTATGGCGGCCGTGTCTCTTCCATCCTGGATATCCGCATGAAGGAAGGGAACAGCAAGCGCTTAGGGGTGAATGGCGGCATCGGCACGATCTTCAGCCGGCTGAGCGTGGAAGCTCCGATCATCAAAGACAAGATGAGCTTTATCGTTGCAGGCCGCAGAAGCTATATCGACGCTTTGGTAAAGCCTTTCGTGAAGTCATCGAGCCCGATCAAAGGCTCCAAGTTCTTTTTCTATGACCTCACCGCCAAGCTGAACTACCGGATCAATGACAAGAACACGGTGTTTGCGAGCGGCTATTTCGGGAAGGATGTGTTCGGAGCATCTATTTTCAGCTTCAACTGGGGCAACGCTACCGGAACGCTGAGGTGGAACCACGTTTTCAACAGCAAGCTCTTTATGAATGTGTCGGCTTTTTACAGCAACTACAAGTACCTGCTCGAATTCAAAACCGACAACGACGGGCAGGGCTTTAAATGGACCAGCAACATTGTGAACTACAGCATCAAGCCTGATTTTACGTATTACCTCAATACCAAGAATACCATCCGCTTTGGCCTGCAGGCTTTGTATTATGATTTTACGCCTTACGACACGGACATCTCCTTCACCGACGGCACCAAAACAAACATCAAATCGGAGCACCGCTACGGCCTTGAGAACGCCGTGTACATCGGCAATGAGCAAAAGCTGCTGCCGCGCCTTACGGCTGAATATGGTGTGCGCCTGAGCATCTATAGCTTTATGGGCAAGGGTACGGAATACCATTTCCGTGATACGATCCCTAATGAGCCATTGCCTTTCGATTATTCGAAAAAGCTCGGCCAGGCAGAGGTATCCACCACCTACGTAACGCCGGAGCCGCGCCTGGCGCTGAACTATGTGATCAACTCCAAAAGCTCCATCAAGGCAAGCTATAACCGCATGGCGCAATACCTGCAGCTGATCAGCAACACGGCCGCCAGCACGCCGCTGGATGTGTACACGCTGTCTACCAACAACCTGAAGCCGCTCATCGCCGACCAGGGAAGCGTCGGCTATTTCAGGAACTTCAGGGATAATATGTTTGAGACCTCGGTGGAGGTGTATTACAAATACATGCAGAACCAGCTCGATTATGTTGATAATGCCAGCCTGTTCATTAATGAGAAAGTGGAGTCAGAGCTGTTGCAGGGATTAGGCAGGGCTTATGGCGCCGAGTTCTATGTGAAGAAAAGCAAGGGCAAGCTTCAGGGATGGATCAGCTATACGCTGAGTAAAACGGAGCGCCTGGTGCGCGGCATCAGCAACGATGATTGGTTCTATAGCCGCTACGACCGCACACATTGCGTGAATACGAGCCTCAACTACGATATCACCAAACGCTGGAACGTATCGGCCAACTTCGTGTTCCTGAGCGGAACGCCGGCCACCTTCCCGAACACCAAGATCCAGGTGCAGGGATACAATATTCCTTACAATACCGACGGGATCCGCAACAACTACCGCATCACGCCATACCACCGCCTCGATGTGGGAGCGACCTATGCTTTCAAAAAGAACGAAACGCGCCGCTTCAAGCAGTTCCTGGTGCTGAGCGTTTACAATGTCTACAACCGCCGGAATGCCTTCAGTATTTATTTCCGGACCAAAGACGGAGAGCCGAACCAGACGGAAGCTGTAAGGTATTCGGTGATCGGTACCATCGTGCCTGCGTTAACTTATAACTTTAATTTTTAAGAGAAAGAGATGAAATGCGAGTCACGTTGCCTTCAGTAAAAACGTAAAGGACAACATGGCTATACTGTATGACCCAAAAACAATACTATCAACTTATGAAACCAGTGTTTAAATTTTTTGTATGGTGCTCCCTGGCTCTTGCTGTTTCATCCTGCGAGGATGTGGTGCAGGTAAAGCTCGACGAGGGATCGAAGCTGTATGTGATCGACGCCTTCATCAACGACCTGAGAAGCGACCAGGTGATCAAGATCACCAACAACTCCAGTTATTTCAGCAATACCAATCCTTCCGGTGTATCGGGGGCTAATGTGGTAGTGGTGGACCTGACGGACAATAAGCAATACAATTTTACCCATACTTCCAACGGGAATTATGTGTACTCCGGCTGGATGACGGACACCATCGCCAAGATAGGCCATGAGTACCAGCTGATGGTGCAGATTGACGGGAACCTGTATCTGGCGTCAACCAGGCAAAAGCGTGCAGCGTCTATTGACAGCATCAGCGTGCTGCAGGACGATGGCAGCTTCGGCTTCGGCCCGCCGGCCAATACCACCGACACCACCTTTCTGTGTGTGCTCTACGCCAAGGATAAGGCCGATGCGGTGCCCGATTACTACTGGATCAAGACCTACCGTAACGACACGCTTTTCTCCTCTTCATCAGACATTAACCTGAATATTGACGGAACGGGTGGTGAGATCACCACGGCCTCTGTGGATTCCCTGGAGTTTACACCGCCAAGCACCCTGCTCGGATTTAAAAAGTACAGAAGGAACGATCGTTGCCGCGTGGAGGTGCACTCCATCATGAAAGATACCTACAATTTCTTTGTACAGGCCCAGGCCCAGATCAATAACGGCGGCCTCTTCGCCACCACGCCGGAAAACGTGAAGACGAACCTGAGCGGCCCCAAAGGTCAAACCAAAGCCGTGGGCTGGTTCAGCGTCTCCTCGGTGGCTACCAAAACGGTATTGGTGAAATAGCTTTTTAGAAGTACCTGTTCTGATTTCTATTTGAAACGCCTGGCACAATCAGCTTGTGCCAGGCGTTTTTAGTTAAGTTTTCCGAATCGCAGTTCAGGTATATCGTCAGGGCTGTTTGTGTTTTTCTGTCAGTTCGAGCGCAGTCGAGAACAGTTCCAGACTGTGCTCAAACTGACAGGACTTTAAATACGTGCTGAATTAGGGCAGTAATCTATTTATAGATCAGCTTCATCATCTCCTCGTCCTTGCGGTATACGTCGATGTAGAGCTTCAGGCCGGTGCTGTCGGCATGCGCGGTGTAGTAGCGGGTATAGATGGGCAGAGGCTTCTTTAGAGCCAGCTTGCGTTGCTCCTGCTTGGCGAAATAGACCTGAAGGCTGTCGTGTGTGTAATGCACGCTGTCGTCGCGGATCAGGAAGTCGGCAAACTCCACGAATTTCTCAAGCCTGATGCAGCCGTGGCTTTGCGCCCGCGAGCTGGTTTTAAAATAACGTTTCGAGTTGGTGTCGTGCAGGTACACACCATAAGGGTTGAAGAAGTTGAATTTCACCACGCCGAGGCTGTTGTCGTCGCCGATCCGTTGCCTGAAGCGCACGGGCAGGTAATCGGCCGTGTAGGTTTTCCAGGGCACTTTGGTATAATCGAGCACCTTGTCGCCTTTGCCGAGCACCTCAAAGTTTTTACGGCGGATGTAGGTGGTGTCTCTTTTCACGGCCGGCAGGATCTCTTTGGTAGCGATGCTTACCGGCACGTTCCAGTAAGGATAAATAAGCATCTGGTTGATCTTGCTGGAAAGGAGAGGCGTTTGTGTTTCCGGCTTGCCGCACACAATGGCCGATTGCATCACCACCGTGTCTTTCTCGAATACCGTAAGCCAGAACGCCGGGATGTTGATAAAGGCATAGCGCTCCGGAAAGGGCTTCTCCCAGCGCCAGCGCTCCATCGCCATGCTGATCTGCCTGATCACTTTTTCGCGGTTATAGCTCAGGGCCTGCTTCGTGTATCTTCCCAGCTTGCCATCGGGCTGGATGTACCATTTGCGTTGCAGCTTATCCAGGGCTTTTGCCAGCCGGAGGCTGTCGGAGTCCGTGCTTAAGGTATCGTAAAAGCCTTGTTTGATCAGGTTTTTGGTGATGAGCTGCTGCTTGCGGGCCGAATCCTTATCGCTGATAAACGGAATGGAATCGAACTGGTAAAGCTGAGGGTTGTTGAGAATCGCTGCCAGCTCCTTTTTCAGCATGCGGTAATTGTAGTTCTTTGGCTCGAGCGAATCGATGGCGCCACGCAGGTTC
>Ga0233425_10007005_pt1 | contig 16122 bp, 8 predicted proteins | sample Watercolumn_Towu_2_FD_181712 | JGI IMG/M metagenome (GOLD analysis project Ga0233425, IMG submission 181712) | Freshwater microbial communities from Lake Towuti, South Sulawesi, Indonesia - Watercolumn_Towuti2014_140_MG | ecosystem: Environmental > Aquatic > Freshwater > Lake | place: Indonesia...
GCGCCATCACCGGCCGCCGGATGCCCCCGCAGACCGCGCACGTCGGGAAGCGCCGCGTCTGCTGCACCCGCAGGCCCCACTCGTTGATCGACACCGTCGTCAGCTCGACCCCCAGCCGGTCTGCCACCTCCTCGCACACCCGCTGCGAGCGCTCGGAATACTCGCCCAGCTCCATGTTCACGTGCAGCGCCGCGACGCGGAAGTTCATCCGGTGGCGGCTGAGCGTCTGGAGGATGTGCAGCAGCGACCCGCTGTCCTTCCCGCCGCTCAGCGCGACCGCGACCTTCCAGCCCTTCGGGATCATCCGGTACGCGCGGATGTCCCGCCCGACCCGCCGCTGCATCGACTCGGGGAAGCACGCCTCGCACAACGGCCCGCCGACCTCCGACAGATGATGCAGCCGCCCCCGCCGCCCACAGCGGCATTCGCCCTCCAATTCCACCTGCCGGTCCGCGAAGTGCATGGCGCGGGGTTCCCTGCCGGGAGGGCCACGGCCTCTCGCGGCGAAGTAGGGGGTCGCGAGGGGTGGCCCGATTGCGTGCCGGACGTATGGACCACACGGAACACCCTCGCCCACCAGAGGAGACCGCCATGGCCACTCAGACCCGATCGCGGCGAAAGCCCCCGGGCCCCAAGCTCCCCCCGGGTCGGATCCGCGTCTCGGAGGTGATCTTCAAGGGCTTCAAGGCCTTCCGGGAGCCGTTCCTACTCCGGGTGGACCCGCCTGTCGCCCTCCCGACGCCGGACGTGTTTGTCGTTGCCGGACCCAATGGCGGGGGCAAGACCTCGGCCCTGGAGGGCATCTGCGTCGCACTACTTCTTCCGGCGTGCACGGAACGGGAAGGTCCGCCCTTTCACCTCATGCGGGCCTTGGAGACGTCCTTCGAGGACCCCTATGAGATGGAAAGTGCCGTGGAGAGGCTTGTGAGCACCGGCGCACCCGAAGCCGCTATCGACTGTCACATGGATACGGACCACGAACCGGTATCGCTGCGCGGGACGATCACCCGCAAGATGACGCTCAAGGGAACGGCCGATCCCGCGAGTCGGTACACAGCCCTGCACACCGGCGAACCGTTTGCGCAGGAGCTCGCGGTCGGCGGCCTCCGTACGCTCATCGCGTGCGACCTTGAGCCAGTCATCGCTCCGCCTGTCCTCTACTTCCACAGCTACCGCAAGGTCCAGGAGGCGAACCCTGAACTGAGCGACCTGGTTGGCCGAGGGTCCGCCTATGCCCGTCCGGGTCGCCCGTACCGCAGGGCTGGGCCTCTGGTCAGCCGGTTCAAGTCCGCCGTCGTGAATGCCCTCCTCGCCCAGCAAGGCTCGATCGAGGGCCTCGGGGACGCCGAACGGGCCCAGCCGTCGATGGCGCGGCTTAACGAGTTGGTGGAGGCCTTTGCTGGTGGCAAGATCGAGGCCGTGCGCACTGCAGGCAACCGGCTCGACATCCGCGTCCGCTTCCCTGGGGTTCGCGAGTCCGTCCCTCTCGATGCCCTCTCCAGCGGCCAGAAGGAGATCATCTCCACCCTGTTCCTGATCTGGGAAAGCACTCGTGACCGACCGTCTGTCGTGCTGATCGATGAGCCCGAACTGCATCTCAACAGCGAGTGGCATGACGACATCATCCGCTGGATGACCCGCCTAGCGCCGGACAACCAGTACATCCTGGCGACACACTCACAGCGGATCGCGGAGTCCGTCGCTCCGGGCCACGTGAGGTGGTTGGAGGCATAGGCTGATGCCCAGACGCGAGGCTCCGCACGTCAGTCCGACCCAAGTAGGCGCCGGAAAAGAGCGCGTGTTGCTGGTTGAGGCCGACGCGGTTGAGGCCTGGGAGGTGCAGGGCCTGCGCAAGCTGCTGGAGCCGTCTGGTGTGCGCGTGGAGGCTGCAGGAGGGCATGAGGCCGTGCGCGCGGCCGGTGCGGCCTTCCCGAAGCTCACCCTATGGGACCCGGGCACGTCCTGCTACACGATCATCGACCGCGATCACCGGGGGGATGACGAGGTCGAGTCGACGTGGGATGGCGGCCCGTTCGCCGACGGCCGGTGCGGCCTAATCTGGCGTAGGCATGAGTTCGAGAGCTACTTCCTCGAGCCCGAACTTCTGACGAAGTCAGCCCACTTCCGGTCAGACCGTGGCGTGGACCGGGTGTGGCAGCACCTGCTGAAGGCGGCTCGCCAGCGCGTCTTGATGGACGCCGCGAACCTCGTCCTTAAGGAGGCCCGCGAGGCCACGGGCAGGTGGGGGCTGTGCGAGCTGTCGCCAAGCGACGGCGACTTCCGAACCGTGGAGGCCGCCGAGGTGGCCCTTCTGGGCGCGCACGACTACGCGGCCACGTCGCGGGAGAAGCGCCGGCCCCTCACGGCCAAGTGGCTACGGAGCCGGTTCCACGCCTGGGTGAAACTGCTGATTGAGGGCAACGGCGCAACTGCCCTCGCCCCCGGTCGCGGACAGTGGCTGCAACGCATGGCGGGCAAGGAGCTTCTCGGGGAGGTGATCAGCGGCCAGTTCTTCCGTGTACCGTCATTCGTCGGCGACACGCCGATCCTCAGCCAGCAAGACCTCGTGCCGGTGATCGTTGGTGAGTTGATGGAGCGCAGCAGCGGCGCCCCGGGGGTACCCGACCAGATTGAGCCCCCCGCCGATCTCGCCGCCGTGCGCGACTACTTCCGCGACACGCAGCCGCGGCGGTTCGGGCTTACGGGTACGGCGGAGTCCCCTCCGTCGCAGTAACCGGGCCTCCGCCGCGGGGGCCGTCGACGTTCCTCAGGATGATCCACACCGGGCAGTCGGACAAGGTCAGTGTCACCGTGAGGGTGCCGCCGGTAGTCGTGACCTCCGCCGGAACGTCGCGGTCGACCAGGGGATCGTAGATGCGCACCTGGCCCGCATCGGCCTTCACGCCGGGGAGGGCGATGGCGTAGCGCCCGGCGTCGTCGATGCCCTCCAGCATGTTGCGCGTCTGGATGTAGGCGCCCAGGGCGAGGGTCGAGTCGTCGACCTGGAAGGGCAGCAGGCAGAACGCGTCCCGGTAGGTCAGGGGCTGCGGCTCCACCCTCGCCGGGTCCCACGGGCCAACGGCTTCGCGCTCGGGGAGGTCGGTGAGGATGAGGGCGCCGTCCGCGCCGAAGATGGTCGTGTCCTGCCCGGTGAGCTGCCGCACGCGCGGGCGGAGCTGGATGAGGCGCTCCGCCGGAACGTGCTGCGCGCCCTCGAAGAGCGCCATCATCCGCTGCAGCGGGAGCATCGACTTGAGGTAGGCCTCATCGCCCGTCTGGGCGAACTTCGTCTCCCAGCAGTCCTCCCACTCCATCGGGTTGCGCAGCGAGCCGTCGCAGACCCCGTGCAGGCCCTTGTTCAGGTAGAAGGGGTACATCCGCAGCCAGTACTTCGAGACCCAGTGCTCGGGGCGCTCGGCGATCTGCCGGGCGTACGGCTCCGGCGCGTTGGCTTCCTTCAGGAACAGCGCGTTCTCGGTCATGTAACGCCGCCAGCCCGGGGGCGCGTGGCCTTCGGCCACGAGCTGCTCACGCATCTCCGGCTGCATCAGCGAGATGAGGTCGTGGGAGTCGACGTAGTTGCCCTTGTATTCGGGGAAGAGGGTCCCGTAGCGCGGCACGAAGCCGTCGACGTTGCGGTAGGCCTCCCGCAGGTGGCGCTTGTCCTTCTGCGCGAGGTCGGGGAAGGCGCGCCACTGGTTGCCGTACGGGTGGTAGCTCTCGCCGTTCACGCCCGCCGGGCGCGCACTGCCCCAGAAGCCGTTGAAGAAGAAGCTCGTGTTCGGGAAGCCGTTGATGACGGTCGTCCTCGCGGGGAAGTACCGCCGGATGGCCGTCGCCGCCTGCTCCAGCATCCGGTCCGCATCGAACTCGCCCTTCAGGCTGCGGTCGTAGTTCTCGATGAAGAGAAACGAGGTACCGAACGTCATCTCGTTCCAGATCTCGAAGTCGATCTCGCCGTCCTCCAGGCCCTCCTCCTGGGCGATCCGGGCCAGCAGGTCAGCGTACTCGCCAAAGCCCTCATACGTCTCCGCCTCGGTGGCGGGGTCGCCGAAGGGCCGGTACTGCAGCGTCTGCACCTGGACCTCGTCGCCGGCTCCGAAGTCCTTGGGCAGCGGCACGCCGAAGGTGACGCGGAAGGCCTTCGCGCCCGCCTGGGGCTCCGGTCGCAGCGTCTTGAACAGCGCTTCCGCGGCGCAGTAATGGGTCAGGCCGCTGATCCCCGAGTACCCAACGCGCAGGCCGGTGGGGTCCGCGATCTCCAGCACGGCTTCGGTAGCGCCCTCACTCGCCGCGACCAGGAACTTCGCCGACGAACTCCGCGCGCCGCAGGGCGCGCCCTGGTGCGCGTTCAGCAGCACGAGCAGCCGGAAGCCCTCCGCCTTGGAGACTTGCAGCGCCGCGCGGTAGAGGCCCTCGGTGCGGGAGTTGAGGCGCAGGGGCTCGGCGGGATCATCGCGGTAGTCGGTGCTGCCCCAGCCGATCTCGAACCGGAACAGCGAGATGCCGTACCGGTGCAGCGGGCCCAGGATGCGCTCGGCATCGGCGGGCTCGCGGAGCTGCTGACATGCGGTCCAGCTGCCCACGCCCTCCTTCAGCCGCAGGGCCGGCACCGTCTCCAGATACCGCGCCCAACCCGTCTGTAGATGGCTGCTGATGATGTAGGAGGCGAACCCGCCGCCCGTGTTCATCCCCAGCAGCGGCTCGGGCCGCGGCACGGGCACCTCCACAGGCTGTTGGGCACATCCCGCGCTGAGGCAGCAGACCGTCAGAACGCCGGCCAGGACTGGCGTACGCATGGCTCCTCCTTCACCACGGCGCGCCTCGCGCTTCGCACTCCGCACTTCCTTCTCCTCACTCCCCCCTGCCTAGCCTCAGCTTCGCCGCCTGCAGATTGGCCTCGCGCATTCGGGTGCACAGGTCCCACTTCACCTGGTCGGTCTCGGTGATGAGGCCGAAGGCGTAGTGCTCGCCGAAGTAGGGCTGCGGTCCGCGTCCGGGGCCGCGGCCGGTGATTGTCTGGTCCCGGTAGAAGAACCAGATCAGCCCCACACAGTGCGGATCGGTCGCCGCGCCACGCACCCAGCCTTGGTAGAGCTCGCCCGACTCCGCGTCCGTCTCCGCGGAGGTGCCGTACCGTCCGAAGCCGCGCAGGCCGCCATACCAGGCGGGGAGGCTGAACTCCCCACAGAGCGTCGGCTTGTCCGTCTCCTTCTGTAGACGCCCGAGCAGCTCGCCCGGATAGTCCCGCGCATAGCGGTCGTAGCCGATCACGTCGCAGAAGGGCGCGCTGACGTGCCAATCGGCCTCGTTCTCCCACCAGCCCGGGACGATCCAGAAGCCCAGGTACAGGTGGTTCGGGTCGATCTCCTTCACCGCCCGGTAGATGAACTCGTAGTAGCGCCTCGCGTAGAACTGCCGCGCCGCCTCGAGGTCTTCCGGCAGGAGGACCGGCTCCGTGCCGTAGAGATCATCGAGCGTGCGCGCCTCGGCCTGCCACGCCGCCGCGGCGTCCGCGACGGTGCCGCCGTACTGCTCTTGTACCACGTGCTCGATCAGCGCCCGCTTCGCCGGGGTCTCCGCGCCGAGTTTCATGATCGCCTCGACTTCGGTGCGTTTGATGATCTCGTCATACTCGTTCCCCAGCGACCAACCGAGGATGAACGGGTCATCCAGGTACGGCGTGATCTGCCGCTCCAGCTCGGCACGGAATGTGGCGCGCACCGCCGGGTCGAACATGTCCGGGTGACCGGCGAGGTTCGGCGTCGCGCCCCGGTTGATGACCGGCACCCGCACCATTCCGTCCACTCCGCCCCACTTCCCACCACCCGAGAAGCCGAAGGCCCTCAACCGCCTCGCGTGCTGCTCCAGCGCGCGCTCCTGCCAGTCCGGTCCGTACTTGCGGATGAGGTTGCAGGTGTGGAGGCAGAAGTAGTCCGTCCCCGCCGCGCCCCAGTGCCCGCTGCTCCAGCCCGCGTTCCAGGGGGCTTCGTCCCGGCCGGGCAGCCACTCGAAGAGGAACTCGCGGTCGGAGACCGGCGTCGTCTCCCAGGTCGTGGCCGGTCCGGCGCTCACCCCGAGGTAGAAGCACGGGTTGCCCTCCGGGGTGATGAGCCACCACCTCCCGTCGCGCTTCAGTACGCGGAAGAAGCCGGTGGGCTCCTCCTTCCATGGGGACGCCGTGTAGCCGCCGTAGACATCGTAGTCCGGCGAGGTCGGAAGCTCGGCGAGCCGCGCAGCCTCCGCGTCGATAGCGGCGCGCAGCTGCTCGTCGGTGGTCACCTTCTCGGGCCACTCGGCATAGCGATGCTGCCCATACCGGTCGATGACCGGCGACAGGGCGACGAGGTCGCTCGATTCGACGCGGAAGGTGGTCTCAATGATCAGCCCATCGCCGGGCTGGGGCGTCACCGCCAGCTGCGTGGGTGCGCCGCGCTCAAAGACCTGGAGCGGCACGGGTCGCGCGGCCTCCTGCTCGAAGCTGCGCGCAACCGTGGCGACCTCCTCCCCGGCGCGCGTGACGGTGACCTCGATGGACTCCTGGACGATCAGGTAGTCGCCCACGTCGGCACACCACGGGTAGGTGATGTTCGCCTCGAAGGGCACGGCGGCGGGCATGTACCCGCCGGCCTCCTCGGCCCGCAGCTCCCCGTCGAGGAACAGGCGCGCGGTCTCGGGTGTGATCTCGGCGCGGCCGATGTATCGCTTCCCGGCGGCGAAGGGCGGCGTCACCAGCGGGAACCGCCAGCGGGTCCCGTCCGCGACGCCGAGGATGAACCGCAGCGTGTTCAGCTCACACCCCTCGACATCGAGGTAGAAGCCCCGCTGCGCCCCGAAGTCGTGCTGCCCGGCGAAGTAGAAGCGGCAGTTCTGAGCGCACGCCCCGACGGCGAGGGGCAACAGGACGGCGGATGTGAGAGCACGTCGCATCGGGCCCTCCGGGGCGAGCTACCTCCGGCCGTAGTCCTGGATCGCCTCCAGGTAACACTCGACGCTGGGGATCGGCACCGTGTACGGGATGTGGTTGCCGACCGCGAAGAAGAAGCCGGGGCACTCACGGCCCAGGTCGGCGCAGCGCTTCACATCGGCCCGGATGGCCTCCGCCGTGCCGAACTGCAGGATGCGTGAGTCGATGTTCCCGATGATCACGTGCGTCTGCCCGTACTTCCCGGCGATGTAGTCGAGGTTTGTCAGCGGCTCGAAGATGAACCCTTCGGCGCCCGCCTCGGCGAGGTCGTCCACGTACTCATCGAAGTTGCCGTCGGAGCAGAAGAGCACCTTGATCCCGGCCTCCCGCAGCGGCTCCCACAGGCGTTGGTGCCGGGGGAAGACGTACCGGCGCATCCAGTCCGGCCGGAACACCGTGCCCGAGGCCCAGACGATGTCGTCGTGGCAGAGGAACAGTGGGACCTGCGCGTTCACGTGCGCTTGCACGACCATCATGCTGATCTCGGTGAAGCCCTCGAGGACCCGGTCGAAGCGCTCCGGGTCGTCCATGGCGGCCTGCATGAACAGCTCCCAGCCGAAGGTCAGAATCGGCCAAGTGAAGACCGTGTTGTAGAACCCGCCCGGGTACACGGCGTCCGGGTAGGCGGCCTGGCCGCCCTCCCAAGCCTCGCGCACGCGACGGGTCAGTTCCTCCATCGTCGGCATCTTCGTGGCGGCGGCGACGGGGTCGAAGTTCAGGACCTGCTCGACCGTCTCGAAGGCGTAGTACGAGTGGAAGGGCGTCTCGGTCTCGTAGTACTTCGCCCGCCCCATGTGGCTGCTGGGCAGGCCGAAGTCATACCCGAAGGTGGACCAGATGAAGTCGAAGTCCAGGGCCTTCGCCAGCGCCGGGCCGGCCTGGCCGCCGTCGGGTCCCTCGGGGTCGATCCCGGTGACCTGCATGGTGAACTGCCGGTGGCTGATGTACTCGGTATGCGGAATCCGCTCGGGCATCTGCAGGTTGATCGCCTGCAGACCGCGCTCGTAACTCATCGTGCTCCCTCGTCGTGTGGTGGTGAGACGCGCCGCTCCGGCTATTCGCCGACGAAGCGGCGGAGCACCTGCCGGAAAGGCGTCGGCGCCGGATCGCAATGACCCGGCGCCGACCTTCACCTGCCACAGGGAGCGCGAGGCACTCAGTTGTCGTCGTAGTGCCCCCACATGTCGGTCGCCTGGCCGCGACTGGCCTTGATGCTCTGCGGCCGCAGCCACTTGGCATGGCCGTCCACGAAGGCGTAGTTGCCGCCCTCGTTGTGACGCCGCGCCAGGCCGCTGTAGGCCGCGATCGGGGCACAGGGGCCCGTCGCCCAGCACTCCAGGCAGTACAGCGCGGGCCAGCCCCCGCCGTTGCCGCAGGCCGGCGCATCGTCGGCCTGTCCGTCGGCGATCATGATGGTGTCGGCCGCGCGCTGGATTTTCGCCATGACGCGAGGGGCCCGGCAGGTGCTTGGCGGCGCCAGCCGACACTTGGCGTAGTGGCGGTAGTTGACGCCATACCCCCCGCAGCGGTTGGAGTTCGCGGCTCCGCTGGGGACCGCGTGGCTGGGGCACACGAAGATCTGGGTGTTCTTGATGTACGGCTGCATGGCCGTCGTCCAATGGCGGTCCGGCGCGCAAGGGTACGTCACATAGAAGAAGGCGGCCTCATCGTAGTCCTGCATGTACATCGTGGCGGCGAGAGCCATTTGCTTCACGTTGGACAGGCATGCGGTCTGTCGGGCCTTCTCTCTCGCGCGCGCGAATACCGGGAAGAGGATCGCAGCCAGGATCGCGATGATCGCGATCACCACCAACAACTCAATCAGGGTGAAGCCACATCGCTTCATGAGCACGGTACCTCCTGTCGGGAATAGGCCAACTTGGTCGTTCTTTTCTCTCCCGGCAGAGCGGACACCTTCTTGGGCGCGGGCGGTCTTCTCGCCGGGAGTGGCGGGAGCCGGCGAGGCCTGGCGACAGGCCGCGGTTCTGCTTTGGGCGAGGAGTCCGGCCGTCGCGGAGGGAACGGGGCAACGGGCGCCTCCCTTCGGGCACGCTGCCGAACTGCGACACGGACTCGCGCGCGATATGCTCGGGCTTCTGGTTGTGGCGACGATGGCACCGGGACAGCCTGCGCCGCTCGTGCCGAACGGCGGCTTCGAGGCGGGCACGCTGGAGGCCCTCCCCGGCTGGGAGAAGCTGCCTTGGGCGAAGGGCGTCGAGTTGGACCCCGAGGTGCGCCATACCGGCGCGCGCTCGGTCCGCGTCTTCGCGCACGGGGGCGTGGCCTCGACGCCGGTCGTGTACCGGGGCGGGCGGTTGCGGGTGACGGGCTGGGTGCGGACCGACTCGGTGGTGACGGGCGCCTCGGCGCCGTGGCACAAGGCGGCCCTGCAGCTCATCAGCTACGACGCTGAGGGGCAAGGCGTGGGGCACGTAGATGTCGCGCTGATCGATGGAACGACGGGCTGGACGCGCTACGAGACCACAGTGCTGCTGTCCCGGGCGGTGGCTGCGGTGGAGGTGCACTGTCACCTGTGGGGCGAGGACGCGCAGGGGACGGTGTGGTTCGACGACGTGTCGCTGGAGCTACTCGACGATCCATCGGTGGTGGACCGAAAGCCCCTCGACCTCGCCCAGGCGACCGTCACCGTCGACTGCGAGCGGGCCCTGGGTCCGTTCCGTCCTCTCTGGATCGGGAGCGATGTGGGCTGGTCGGACCGGGTGCTCTCCGACACACAGATCAACGCGATGCGAATCGCCCGCGAGCACGGCTTCCGCTACGTCCGCCTTCACGACATGGTGCACAACCCCGGCGTCTACTCTGAGGATGCGGAGGGCCGCCCCGTGTACTTCTGGGGGGGCTTCGACGCGCGGATCGCGGCGGTCGTCGACAACGGGATGCTGCCCGTGGTGGTGCTCGAGGGGATGCCGCCGCCGCTCGCGAAGGGCGATGAGGGGCTGAGCTGGCGGAATGCGTACCCCCCGCGCGACGCAACGGCCCAGCTGAAGTGGCAGGAGCTCATCCGGCAGATCGTCCTGCACTGCCGCGAGAAGTGGGGCGAGGCGATCCACGAGTGGTACTTCGAGGTCTGGAACGAGCCCGATGCCTCGGGGTACTTCGCGGGCACGCTGGAGGAGTACCTGCGCCTGTACGACCACACGGTCGAGGGGGCGACGCGGGCCGACCCCGAGGTCCGGATCGGCGGCCCCGGTGGCGCGGGAACCGGATGGGTGCGCCCGCTGCTGGAGCACTGTCGGGCGGGCCGCAATGACGCGACCGGCGAGATGGGCTGCCGGATCGACTTCATCTCGTGGCATCTGTACACGGTCGGGGTCGGTGTGCCGGCCTTCGATCAGCTGCGGCTCAGCCTCGGGGAGGTCCGGAGCGTGCTGGGTGACCTGCCCGAGTACCGCGACCTGCCCACGCTCATCACGGAGTGGGGTTGCTCCTCCAGCCCGCACCCAATGCACGACCGGCCGTACGACGCCGCCTTCCGCACGTTGGCGGTGCGCGAGTTCCTGGACGCGGGGGTTACCCTCGCCCTGCCCTTCTGCCTGGGGCAGGGCCCGCCGCACGCCCACGATGGGTACCAGGGAGACCTCTCGCTGTTCACCAAGACGACGATCCCCAAACCGAACTTCCGTGCGTTCGAGCTGTTGGGTCGAATGGTGGGGACGCGCGTCGCGTGCGACTCCTCCAACGACCCGGTCGGCGGGCTGGCGTGCCTCTCGGAGGACGGCGCGCGGGCGTGGGTGATGCTGTACAACCTGATCGAGCAGCCCGACCATGCGCCCTACCGAACGAGGGTCTCGCTGGACCTGCGAGGCCTCCCGGACGGACAGTGGCGTTGCCGCTCGACCGCCATCGCCCCAGGCCGGTGCGACCCGTACCTCGTCTGGGAGGCGATGGGCGGCCCGGAGACGCTGACCGAGGAACAGCGCACACGCCTTCTCCAGGCGAGCGAGCTCCCCGACGCGCAGGACGTCGTCCTGGAGGCCGGGCGCGCCGAGGTGGCGATGGACGGCGCCTCGGTGCTGCTGTTGGAGTTGCTCCGCCAGCCTTGACCGGTCACCTGACCTCCGAATGCCCGATGGCCGCATGAGGGCCGACTGAACCGATGCTGCTTGCGCTGGTCTTGAGTCTCGCCGCCGGGTGTACGGCGCCGGCGGAGCCGCCGGCCGTCCTGCTCAGCCCCGAGCCGTGTGACACAGCGTGCAACCTCACGGTGCCCGCCTCGTTGGTGCGGGGCGGGATCTCGGTGCTGGTGGGCTGCGCCGACGACCGGAACTTCGTGCGTGTGGACCTGCGCGGCCGGTCCGTGTCGGTGACACATCGCCAACGCGGTGAGGACTCCGTCATCGGCCGCGCCGCACTGCCGAAGCCGACCGCGGAGGGCGTCGTCGTCGTCAAGTGCCGGCCGACCATGGTCGCAGTGGCTGCCGAAGGGCGCACGGTCTGTCGAGCCCCGATCGGCGGGCTGCCGGGCGCAAGCTGGGGCCTCCTGGGGGGCGAGGCCGCCGCGCTGGAGCAGATCGCGCTGCAGCTCGTCGCCGCGCCCGTCTTCACCGACGACTTCATGCGCGGAGCCGACGAGGCGGGGGCCTGGAGCGACCTCTCCGGGCACTGGCGTGTCGCAGCCCTGGACTCGGCGGACTACAGCGCGAACGCCTTCCTGCTAACCGGAGAGGCGACCGGACGCGAGCCGGCCCGCGCGGTCGCGGGCGACTGGTTCTGGGAGGACTACACGGTCGAGGCCGCGGTGCGCGTGCCCGAGGCGGCGGCCTGCTTCGGTCTCGGGCTGTACGCCGACCCGGGGGTTAGCCATCACCTGCTGCGCTGCGACGGTCGCCGTGGCGTGCTGGAGTTGGTGCGGATCAGCGGCCCCCACGAGACGGTGCTCGCCGCTACCCAGGGCGCATTGCGGCCGGGGGAGTGGCGGCGCGTGTCCCTGACCGCAGTAGCGACAACGCTGACGGCGGCCCTCGATGGGCAGACGTGCCTGACCGCCACGGACGACACTCTGGCCCAGGGGCAGGCTCTCCTGCAGGTGGAGGGCGAGGCGGCGGTGGAGTTCGATGATGTGACCGTGTACGCTGGGCCGCGCGTCGAGCGCCGGCCGGTCACGCTGGCGTGTGTGGCCGAGGCCGACGACGAGACGAGTCGACGCTTCGCCGGCGACCACTACATGGAGGGCTGGGCGGACGAGCGCGATCAGTGGCGGGCCGCGGCGGGCGCCGTCTGGCATGCAGGCCACTTCTGGGGGGAGGTGGCGCTGACGTGGCAGGCCGACGCCGCCTCTCTGGCGGGCGGGGCGACGCTGCACCTGTGCGCACCGACCTCGGCCGATCCCTCTGGCGGATATGAACTGCGCGTGACCCCGACCGACGGCCGCGTGGCGGTCGAGCTGCTTCGCGGCGGCGCGGAGCGAGCGCAGGGCACGGCGGTGCTCCCGGATGGGGGCGCCTCGATCACGCTCCGGCGAAGCGGCGCCCGGGTCGAGGCTCTCGTGGGCGACGAGACGGTCGCGGCCTTCGAGGACGACGCTCCGTTGTCCGGCGGCATGGTCGGGCTGACCGCGCCTCAGGCCGCGGCCCAGCCCGCGCGCTTGCAGATCACGGCGTGGAATGTGCTGGACTCCGCGTTCCGCGCGGCGCCGACGGAGTGGCGGGTGGTCGGCGGCCGGTGGGATGTGCAGAGCCGCTGGGCCTGCACACCCCGTTGGTCGTGGTTCGGCGGACGCAGCCCCGACCTCGCCGCCATCTGGACCCGCGACGCGTACCCGGGCGACGTGGTGGTGGAGTTCTTCGCGGGCTTCCGCATGGACACCCCCTTCGCGCCGTTCTATCAGCACCCGAGCAACATCGCGGTGACGCTCTGCGGCGACGGCGCGACCCCGGGCAGCGGCTACAGCTTCATCCTGGGCGCTAACGGCAACCGAGAGACGATCATCCTCCGGCGCGGAGAGATCGTGGCCCGATCCAATGCCCTCCGTCTTCCGGACATCCTGGACGGCTTCGGTGGTGGCACGGTCGGCCCAACCGCGGCCATTGAGCTGCACAAGGAGTGGGAGCACCTGCGCGCCGAGCGCCTCGGCGACACGGTGCGGCTGCTCCTCGACGGGAAGCCCGCGCTCGAGTACACCGACCCCGACCCGCTCCCCGGCGGCGCGGTCGGTATCTGGACGCTGGACAACGGGCTGGCGGTCGCGCGAGCGAGGGTGTACTACCAGGAAGCGACACCGGCGATCCTCCCCAAGACGCCGCGCGGCAAGGCAGCCCCGCGACAGGCCTTGCCCCCCCAGACCGACCGCTCGCCTCACGTGGCGGAGACGTTCGAGCCGGGCGCAGCGGGCTGGGCGACGATGGACGGGGAGTGTGTGGTCACCCTCACCGAGCGCGATGGAGACACCGACGGCCGCTGTCTGCTCGTGGCGAACCCCCGGCCGGGCGGCTCCTTCGCCGTCGCGGCTCCCGTGCGGGACGTGGACTTGGCTCGCTACCCGGTCCTGGCCTTCGACTACGCGATCCCGCCGGAGGTGCGCGTCGATGTGTGGCTCACGCTCGGCGGCGGCCGCTTCCGGCTGCGGTTGACGGGTCCGGAGGCGGCGCCGCTCGGGGCTGAGGACTTGGGCTATCTGCCCGACCTGCAAGCGGACGGGCAGTGGCGGCACGCGGAAGTGGACCTCCTCGCCCGCCTGCGTCCGTTCTTCCGGGACGGTGGACGGCTCGTCCTTGAGGCTCTGGAGTTCGCCTACCACGGCGAGCCCGAGTACCTCGTAGCCGGCATCGGCGGCAACCCGATGGGAGCCTCGTACCGGCTCGACAACCTCTTCCTGGGCGCGTCGGTCGACAACGCGGCGAAGCCCAAGGCCGCGCGCGAGGCACAGCGTGTCAGCACCGAGGACGGCAGCCCCCTGTGGCGGGAGCCATCGGCCCAGACGGACACGCCGTACCGCTGGGACTTCGAGCGGGACGCAGCCGGACTGCAGCCCTGGGGCATCGGCGGCGGCGCGACGGTGCGCTGGACCCACGGGGCGGCCTTCGCGAACCCGGTCGGCGGGAACGGGTGTGCGGAAGTGAGCAACACGGAGATCGGCGGGATGTTCGGGATCGAGGTGGCGTCCGGCCCCTTCGACGCGACCCGCCACCCGACCCTGAGCTTCGACTACCGCGTGCCTGACGCGTTGCGGGTCGACCTATTGATCGAGGTGAACGGCACGCGCCGCACCGTGAAGTTCACCGACAACGACGCCACCTGGCCGGTGCTCGGCACTGTGGGCGCCACGGCCGACGGGCAGTGGCATCGCGCCACCGTAGACCTGCAGGGGATGCTGCGACAGGCCTTCCCGGCGGCTCAGCAGCTGTTGGTGACCCGGCTCGGCTTCGCCAGCTCCGGCTGGCCCGGCAATCGACGCGGGACGACCTACTGGCTCGACAATGTCGAGCTGCCGCCCCTCTCGGAGGCCCCGGCCGTTGTCGCGACAGAGCCTCCGACGGTCGCGGACGCGGCGCCACTCGCCCCGCTTGCCCCTCTCGACAACGTCCTCTCGACCGGCTTCGAGGGCATCGGCGCCGACGACCCGGCCATGTGGGGCAACTTCCTCGGCTGCCAGGTGGTGCGCAGCGCGGAGGGCGGCGCAACCGGCCCGGGCTGCCTGGAGCTGCGCGACCTGAAGGACGGCAACGGCGCCTGCTTCGCGCTCATCACGCAGCTGTCCGCCAAGTGGCAGGAACACCCGCGGCTGCAGTTCCGCTATCGCACCCGGAAGGGCTCGGCGGCACAGCTGAGCCTCCGTGGCACCACCTACAACGGCACCGACGACCTCTGGACGGTGCTGGCGACCTTCCCCCCGGCCGGGGCGGCATGGCAGAACGCGGAGGTGGACCTCGCGCAGGCCCTGCAGGCCGCGGACCCTCGTCTCACCATGCACCGCGTCTTCCTCGACCTCGCGATTCCCGACCCGGACGACGCGGTGTTGATCGATGACTACGCGCTGGGCCGAAACTAGGGACAGGCACCAGTCTCGGCCGAGGTGAACGCCATGCTTCCGCTTGCCACGCTCGTCGCGGCGGCCGCCGCGCAACCACCCGCGGTGCTGCGTCAACTCGACGTGCGCGAGGACCGCGGGAACATCGCGGCCTCGGCCTTCCTGACGGGTCCCGGCTACGAGATCAAGCGCTTCTACAATGAGGACCTCGAAGTGAGCTTCTGGCGCGGGCCCTCGCCTTTCGTGTTCAGCCTCGCGAAGAACGATGTGTGGGACCGACGGTACTTCGGCGATGCGAAGCGCGTCATCACCCTCGACGACGTGCGGCGTGTGTGTCTCGAGGGGGAGGTCGGGCGGCAGAGCGACCTTGGCCTGCCGAACGCCGCGCACGCGCTCTATCTCGCCTACGACTTCCCCTGTCCGAAGCCCGTGGGTCAGCTTCGGCTGCGCTGCCCCGACCTGACCGGGGGCGAGTGGTCGGCCGGGGAGGGCGCGGGAGACTGGCTGATCGCCCGCGCTGAGCAGGGCGCGACGCGCGCGTCGCTGCGCGCTCACCTGCAGCGGGCCGAGAACGTGCTCGTGGTGTGCGGGGAGTACGCGGGCCTCACGCAGCCCCTGGGGATCGAGCTGTTCCGCCACCAGGACACGACACCCCAGGGCGCCAGCGTCGACGCCCTCTGCCACTACAACGGCGAGACCGACTACGACTACAGCCAGGATCTCGACAGCGGGCCGCTGCCCGCGCCGGAGGCGGGGGCCGAAGGGCCGTTCTTCTGGGTGAGGCAGCGTTTCCACGCGGAGAAGACGTTCCCCGAGGGCTTTGAGTACGTGATGATGGCCGTCCTCGATGGGCCCTCCTACGCGACGACTGCGCTGGCCGGGGTCACGGGAGCGCTGGAGCCGTTCGTGGTCCATGCGGCCCCGGCGGAGGCGTTGGGCACGCTGGCCGGGTACCAGCACGAGCTGCGCATGGCGGCTCAACGCGTCAACGACTCGCCCTCCGGCGCCTTGGCCTCCGCAACCGTCACCGGCCCCGACGCCGCGTTCACGCTCTGCCTGACCGTCGTCACGACGCGCGACGCGAAGGACCCCCTCGCGGCGGCCAAGCGGCAGCTCCAGTCCGCGCGAGGCCGCGGCCTCGCGGCCTTGGCGGAAGCGGACCGGCGAG
>Ga0233425_10007006_pt1 | contig 16122 bp, 10 predicted proteins | sample Watercolumn_Towu_2_FD_181712 | JGI IMG/M metagenome (GOLD analysis project Ga0233425, IMG submission 181712) | Freshwater microbial communities from Lake Towuti, South Sulawesi, Indonesia - Watercolumn_Towuti2014_140_MG | ecosystem: Environmental > Aquatic > Freshwater > Lake | place...
ACCGCTCCTCGATCCCGAGCCCCTGGGCGATCAGTAGTCGACTCGTCTCGCTCCGATCGCTCGCGGCGCGGATCGCCGCTTCCCATTGGCGGCCTTCAGCGAGGCGGAGCCCTTCGACCACAAAGCCAGTCAGGGCGATGAGTGCGAGCGTCGTGAGGAACGGGAACTTGTCCCAGCGGCTGATGCCGGCCCGCGCGGCCTTCAACCGCGGCGGGCGGACGAGATAACGGCGATACGCGGCCATCAGCACGCCGAGGATCAACAGCACGCCGAACAGATCCATCGCCAACTCGAAGAACTGGTAGAAACCGCCCTGCAGAATCTGGCGGTCAAACAGCAGGTTGGCGAAATCCTGATCTACGGTAGCCAGCGCCGTGCCGATCGCCAGCACCATCATGCTCCAGAAGATCGCCTGATGCATGACGAAGGCGAAGGCATCGGAGCCGATACGCGACTGGAAGACGGCCGTCTTGACGAACGCCTTGAGCCGCGACACGTCGCCGATCCGCTTGAGCCGCTGCCACACCGTCTCACTGCCCGGCTCGGACGTTCCCAAGAACCACTTCCGTACGCGCCACGCGATACCGGCCGCAAGCAGCACGAGCACGACGGGGATCAGCGCGTAGAAGATGATCTCCCCCGCGTGCGGGATATTCCACATGATGGGTCGCGCGAAGCTGTCCATAGCGACACCTCACTTCCCCGCGCCAACGGCCTCGATCAGTGCGGGCAGGAGTTCCAGAGCGTCGACCTCGGCTCCGTAGTGGGCCACGTCGAAGATCGGCGCCTTGGGATCGGTATTGACGGCGATAATCAGATCGGCCCCCTTCATCCCTTCTTGGTGTTCCGGCGCGCCGCTGATGCCCAGGGCCAGGTACAGTTTGGGCTTGACCGTCATGCCCGACTTGCCCACCTGCCGGGTCGGCGGCAGCCAACCCTGATCGACCACGGGCCGCGACGCGCAGACCGCGCCGCCGAGTCTCTGGGCCAATTCCTCGGCCAGTTCGACGTTGTCCTTCTGCTGGATGCCGCGGCCCACGGCCACGAGCACGTCTTGCTGCGTGATGTCCACGTCGCCAGCCTCGGGCAGGATCATCTTCTCGAACGTGATGGCGCCCGGCGTCACGGCCACGGGCGACGGACGCACTTCGACTTGGGCCTTGCCGGCCTCGGCCGTGGGCCGGAAACTGCCCGGCATGACCATCAGCACGGCCGGCGAGCCGGTGACTTCGACGTCGGCCGTCAGTTTGCCGCCGCAGAAGGTCGAAGTCACGGCCAGCGCCGTCCCCTGCACCGCAATCGCCCTGCAACCGACGACCATCGGCGCATTGAGTTTCGCGGCCAATGCCGGGGCCAAGTCCCAGCCGATTGAGGTCGAGCCGATGAGCACCGCGCGGGGAGCCTCGGCCGCAACGACGGCTTGAAGCACTGCCGTGTAGGGCTCCGGTGCGTAGGCGGCCAATTGCGGGTCGTTGATGACCAGGATGCGGTCGGCGGCCGAGAGCTGCGGGGCGTAGCGGGAGCCGTCTTGTCCGAGCAATACGGCTACAGTCTGCCCGCCGGTGCCTGCCGCCGCGGCCCGCGCCGCCGCCAGGAGTTCCAGCGAGATGTCGGCGAGGCCCTCGCCTTGCGTTTCGATCAGAACGACGATGTCTTGTGCGCTCATTTCACCAGTCCTTTCCCGGCCAACAGACCGGCGATGCGCGCGGCGATTTCCGTTTCGGAGCCTTGCAGGATCTCGGCCCGCTGACCGGCGGCCGGCGGAGAAAGTCGCTTGACCGTCAGCGCGGGGGCCATCGCCGGTGGGGAGACGGCGGCGGACTCGAACTGCGTCGTCTTCATGGCCGCGCGGATGCGGCTGACGGGCACGTAGCGTGGCGGCTGCTCGGCCGCCAGGATGCCCAACACGGCCGGCAGCTTGACCTTCATCTGGCTCATCACCGCGCCGGGGAACTCCTTGCAGGCCGTCACCGCCCCGGCCTCGGCCTTCACCCCGCGGATTACGCCCACGTAAGGCAGGTTCAACGCCGCGGCCAACAAGGGCGCCAGCACGCCCTGCAACTCGTCGTGGGCCTGCACGCCGACCAAGACCAACTCGGCGTTGAGCGGCTTGATCGCCTCGGCGTAGGCGGCGGCTGCCGTTTGCGGAGCCGGCGACTCCTGGTCCAATTCGATCTTGATGATCCGGTCGGCCCCCTTGGCCGCAGCGGCGTAGAGCGTGTCGTCGACATCGCCCGCATCGAGGGCCACGAGCGTCACGCTTCCGCCGCCCGCCTCCTTCAGCAGGAGTGCCTGCTCTAAGGCGTGGTCGTCGGCCTCGTTGACGATGAACCGCGCGCTGCTCAGGTCGAGCGCGGCGCCCGAGGCGTCGATCTCCAGCGGCTCGATCAGGTCGGGCACCTGCCGGACCACGACAGCGATGTTCATGATGCGTCCCTTTCACCCAGGTCCATGGATTCGGCCAGCAGTTCGATAATGTCGCGCACCTTCAGCCGGCCTTCGAGGCCGCCCACCTTGGCAGCGTCCTCAAATCGCGGCAGTTCGTAGGGGCAGGAGACGGCCAGCGTATCGGCCCCGGCCTCGGCGGCCTGGCGGACGCGCCGGTCGGAGAGGCGCTCTCCGCCGTGGGCGGTGATATGCGCGTCGAGCCACATGCCGCCGCCGCCGCCGCCGCAGCACAGCGATTCGTCCCGGTTTCGGGCCATCTCGACGAGCTTCACACCAGGGATCGTTTGCAGCAGCGCCCGCGGCGGGTCGTAGCACGCGCAACGCCGCCCCACGCAGCAGTTGTCGTGGTACGCGACGGTCGCCTCGACGGGCTTGATCAGGAACGGCTTGAGTTGCTCCAAGTGCTCGGCCAGGAACATCGTGTAGTGCTGAACTGGATAGGCCGCGCCGTACCGCGGATAGAACTGTTCCAATGCCCGATAGGCATGCGGATCGAGTACCACGATCTTCTGGAAGTCGCACTTCTCGAGCACCTTCTTGTTGTCCTCGACTAGCTTCTCGAAGAGCCCTTCCTCGCCGAACATCCGGTCACACTCGCCCAGGGCCTTTTCCTTCGCGCCCAGCACGCCCCAGGTGAGCCCAAGTTCGGTGAGGATGCGGGCGAACGCCCGGGCCACGGTCTGGTTCCGCGGGTAGTACGACGGATAGCAGCCCACCAGCCAGAGAATCTCGACCGGCCGCGGCTCCTTGCTCAGGTCGAGCACGCGGACGTCCAGATCCTTTGTCCAATCCAGCCGTTGCCGCGGCGATTTGCCCAGCGTGTTGCCGTACTTGAAGATGTTCTGGAAGGTCTCCTGGAGTTCCGCCGGCGGCTGGATGCCTTGCTGCATGGCCAGATCGCGAAGGGCGGGCCAGAGCGAGTCGGTCAGTTCGATGCCCCGCGGACAGCGCTTCGAGCAGGCGTAGCAGGCCACGCACATCCACAGCGCGGGGCTGTTGAGAACGCCGTCGAGGTTCTCGGCGCCGGTCTGCAGGATGAGCTTGCGCGGCGGAAACTCCATCGCCTCGCCCAGCGGGCAGGTGGCCGCGCATAAGCCACACTGCATACAACCCAGTGCCGGTTCGCCGTCGGCCGTCTCGGCCAAATGACGCAGGAAGTCGAACCCCACAAGCTGCTTCTGATCTTGAGCGATCATCGAACGTCTCCTGCGTTTGCGATGAACGAATTGCATGTAGGACGGAGTTTCACTCCGTCGTCTGGGACGGAGTGAAACTCCGTCCTACGGGCAGCGTAGTGCGGCAGCCGTGATAGCAAGTAACGTGCCGAATGCGACCTTGCCGGGAGCAATGGGTAGCAAGTCGCGTGGGCCGAACAACTTGGGAACGTAGAATCACAAGGTACGGCCGATGTGCGGCGCAAGGCATTCACGGAAATCCGTGGTCGCGCCGCGGAAATCCGTGGGGCGGGCTGCAAACTACCGGGAAGAAGGCAGGTTGGCAACCTGCCCACGAGCCAATCACAACCCGTGCTTGGCCAGCTTGTCGCGGAAGGTGGAGGGCTTCATGCCGAGAGCGGCGGCAGCGGCGGTCTTGTTGCCGCCGGCGGCGCGGAGGGCGTTCTCCAGCAACTCCCGTTCGGCCAAGCCGATGGCCGCCTGGAACCCGGCCGAAGGCAACGCCTGTTTGGCGGAGGTGGCCAACTCGGCGGCGAGCAATTCGGCCGTTATGTGGCCCGCGCCGATCAAGTAGGCGCGTTCCAGGGCGTGAAACAACTCGCGGACGTTGCCCGGCCATTCGTGGCGCACCAACCGCTCGACGGCCGCCGGCTCGATGCGGCAGTCGCGTCCGTGGGCGATCCGCCGCAAGAGGTGCTCGACAAGCAGTGGCACGTCCTCGCGTCGTTCCCGCAACGGCGGGATGTTCACGCGCAATACGTCGAGCCGATAGTACAAATCCTGGCGGAAATTGCCTTTGGCAATGCGTTCCAACAGGTCTTGTTTTGTCGAAGCGACGATCCGCACATCGGCCTTGATTGGCGTCGAGCCGCCCACGCGCTCGAACTCCTTGTCTTCGAGCACACGGAGGAGCTTGGGCTGATGCTCCAAGGGGATGTCATCGACGTCGTCGAGGTAGAGCGTGCCCCCCTCGGCCAGATCGAAGCGTCCCAGTCGCCGCTGTTCGGCCCCGGTGAACGAGCCCCGCTCGTGGCCGTAGAGTTCGCTTTCGATGAGTTGCGGGGGAAACAACGTGCAGCCGACTTTGACGAAGGGGAACGACAGCCGCGGCGAACAGCGGTGGATCACCGACGCGATCAGGTCTTTGCCCACGCCCGTCTCGCCGTGCAGCAGCACGTTGCTTTCCGAGCGGGCGCAGATTTCGACCATTCGCTTCACGCGCCGCATGGCGGCCGAGTTGCCGACGATGGCCTGGTCGATGTTCGAGACGGCCACCTCGGACGGCTTGGCGGCGTCCTGGGTTGGCTGGCGGCCGCGTTCGATCCGCGCCAAGATCGGCAGCAGGTCTTCGTTGCGGAACGGCTTGGGGATGAAGTCGAAGGCCCCCTGCTTGACCGCTTCGACGGCTAGCGGGATGCTCCCGTAGGCAGTCATCATAATGACTTCGGTTTTCGCCAGCGGGCCTTGCTTGATCCGCCGCAGCAGTTCCAGGCCGTCGGGCGGCGGCATCTTCAGGTCGGTGACCACCACATCGAACACCTCGGCCTCCAGGCACCGCAGGGCTTCGGCCCCGTCGCCGGCCGAAACCACGTAGTGCCCCTGGGCCTCGAGGTCGTCGGTCAGCGTGACACGCTTGATCTTCTCGTCGTCGACTACGAGGATCCTCATGGTTCACCTGCGGCGGCCGGCTTGGCAGCCGGGTTGAGAATGATGGTAAAGACGGTGCCGCGGCCGAGGCTGCTGCGGACTTCGATCCGCCCGCCCATCTCGCTGATCAACATGCGGCACAGCCCCAGGCCGAGCCCCGTGCCGCCGCGGTCGGCGCGCGTGGTGAAGAACGGTTCAAAGATCCGCTCCAGGTGCGTGCGCGGAATGCCGACCCCCGTGTCGATCACCTCGATCGCCACGCCGTGCATCTGATCTTCGTCGCGGCGGCCAAGAGCGCGCGTGCGGAGCGTGAGCGAGCCGCCTTCGGGCATCGCGGCCACGGCATTCGTGCAGAGGTTGAAGAGCACCTCCTGCAACGTGTACGGGTCGCCCTGGATCGGCGGCACGGTTCCCAGTTCGGTCGCCACGCGGATGTTCCGCTCGGGCGCCGTACCCAGGAATTGCAGCGTGCTTTGCACCACCGCGTTGACGTCGGTGCTCTGCATGGCAATACCGCGTGGGCGGGCGAATGCCTGCACGCGTTTCGCGGTCCGCTCGATCCGCTCCAAGGCGTCGGCCATCATCTGCACGTAGTCGGTCAAGTGCGGATCGTCTTTCAACCGCTCGCCGACGTGCCGCAGGCAGTTCTGCAGCCCGTCCAGCGGATTGGCGATCTGATGGGCGATGCCGGCCACCAGTTGGCCGATGCCCAGGAGTTTCTCCTTCTGGCGGATTTCGGCGTGGGCCTGATCGACGTAGCGGCGGATGGACGTGGTGAAGTAGACGGCCATCCACACCGTACTGGCAAAGGCCCCGAAGACCCAGAGGAGATACGTTCCCTCCAACGGCCACTCGTCGGGGCTCTCGCCGCGGAAGTGCAGAGGAAACGGCGGAATCCAGCCGAGGTACTCCAGGAGCATGACCGCGCCCACCAGGACTGTAGCCAGGCCGGCAAAGAAATAGGGGGTCAGCCCCCGCAGGTACATCCCGGCGATGATCATGTGGAACACGAAGTAGAACAGGAACGGGTTGCGCGGCATGTCGGCGAAGTACAGCAGCAGCGTCAACGCGATCAGGTCGAGGAGGATCTGGACGGCGATGTTCCGTTCCACGTTGCGCTGGCTGGCGCCCCAATCCCGCTGGCTGAAGTGGAACACCAGATTGTAGGCCACCATCGCCCCGAGGATGGCGTAGAGCGCCAACGGAGCGGCCAGCGCGTCGAGAACCGTCGAGCCGACGAAGACCGCCGCCAGGACCGCTGCGCAGGCCAGCCAGCGGATCGCAACCAGCCACCGGGCGCCTTCGGGCGGGAGTTTCATGGAACCTCCGCGTCGCGCTCAGTAGGACGCCATTTCCCGGACAATGTGCTCCGCCAGCGCGGAGATGGTGCGCGCGTCGAGGCCGGCCAGGCCGCCTACCGCATCGGGCTGCACCGTGAGGATCGTCACTTTGCCGGCCGCTTCGCCCGGCGCCACGCTGAACTCCGGCTTGGTGTCGCGGACCAGACTGCCCGGCAGGGCCTCGTTGTCCTTCGCCATGAGCACCATCAGGCGGTCGCACGTGCCGGCCGTTTTCAGAATATTGGCCGGCGTGAGGCTGGCCTCGCCGGGCGTCATCACGACGGGCAGTGCCAACGCCAGCAACTGCTCACCGATCTGTCCGCCCAGCCCTTCTTGCCGCCAGAGCAACCCCGGCGCGGCCAACAACCGCACCTTGCTGCCGTTGCGGTTCGTGATCGAGATGCCGCTGATGGACTCCGACGGCCCCTTGTGCCGTTCACTCTTGGCCAGGGGCTCTTGGGGGCGGAACGCGGCGTCGAGAATGTCGGCGATTTCGTTGTCGGCGAAGGGTGCCACGGCATAGTAAAAAATGCGGTGTTTGCGGTAGGCGGTTTCGCGTTGATCGCCGGGGGCGGCCACGACCACCACGCGCACCGCTGGCGCTTCGGCGTCCACCGAGGCCGCGAGTTGCGGCCCGCTGTCGCCTAGCGAGGCCGCGTCCAGGAGCACCGCTTGAATGCTCGGATCCTTGATCGCCGCGGCCAACTGCACGTCGCCCGCCGCCACGCAGACTTGGCATCCCAATGCCTCCAAACGGCGTTGCTGCTCGGCCGCCGCCTTGTTGTCGGCATTGACCAGGAGTACACGCCGCGGCTTGCACGCCGGCAACTCCTCTTCGTACCGCGTCGTGCAGACACAGGCCAGCCATCCTTCGCCGCACGGGTCGGAGGCCAACGCGGCCAGGTGCTTCGGCAATTGCTCGTTTACCGCGGCGATCACGCCCGACAACGGCGCCGGCACCACGAGCCGCCGATTGTCGCTCAGCGTGACCCCGGCCATCGGCAAACCTTGGTACACGGCCTCGCCAATTCGCGGCAGGCGGACGCCCGCGATCACGTCGGCACGCGCTCCCGGCAGTACTGCGCCCACGCACGCCGAACCATCCTGCTCGATGCGGAACCACGCTTCGCCGTGGAAGAGAATTTCTCCGCTCTCGGCGGCAAGCCCCGGCGACGTCGGACTGCCGTCCAGCCCGCGGTCACGGTGCGTATCGATAACGCGATGCACCGCGCGGGTGATTTCCTCGGGGGTGAACGGCTTCGTCACGTAGTCGGCCGCCCCAAGACGGATCGCCGCAGCCGCATTCGGAATGCTGGGGTAGCCGGTCATGATGAGCACGGGGATGTCCGGCTTCTGCTCTCGCAGCTTCTCCAGGAACTGGATCCCGTCCATTTGGGGCATCTTGATGTCCAGCAGAATCGCCCCGTAATCCCGCTCGGTGGCCCAACCCAGCCCCACGCGGGCGTCCGTGTTCACCTCCACGTCGAATCCCTGCCGCGAGAATATCCGGCGACAGGCCTGGCAAATGACTTCCTCGTCGTCGACCACCAGCAGCTTCGGGTTTTCGGACATTGGCGGGCCCCCATTCGGTAAGAAGGTGTGTGATTGGTGCGTGGTAGGACGGCCTTTCCAGACGTTCGCTTACGGCCTCCTCGAAAAGCCGTCCTACGTTTCAGTTGCTTCATGCGAGCGTATTACGGCTTCTATGCAACCGACGTACCGGAGTTAAGACACAACCGTTGCGTTTATTGGAAATGGCTGATTTGGAAACCCACAAAGCATTACATGGGAACATGTTGCGTCGCGACAACGGTTGCCGAGCAGGGGTAACTGTGACTGCATAGGCTGGCGGGAATGCGGCGCGGCGACACAAGTAGTGTTGTGCCGCACACGACACTGTAGTGAGCGCCGCTACCCCAACCATCAGGACTTATGCGGTAGTCCATGCTTCTTGAGCAAGGCGTGCAGGTTAGTGCGGTGGAGCCCGATGTGCTCGGATGCCCTGCTGATGTTCCCTCCGGCACGGGTCATGGCAGCGACCAGGAATTGGCGTTCCGCATTGCAGACCGCTTCCCAGGCCAGTTTTTGCTTCAACCGGCGGAACTCGGGCCATGTCTGCGGGGGCGTGTCGCCAAGGGCGTCGGGCAAAGGCGATCCGATTTCGGCGGGCAGATGCCGGTGTTCGAGGCAGTCGCCTTCGCACAGAATCGCCATGCGCTGCACGAAGTTACGGAGTTCGCGCACGTTGCCCGGCCAGGAGTATTGGGCCATCGCCCGCAGGGCCTCGGCGGAGAAGCTCCTCTCTCGGCCGTCCATCTTCCGAGAGAACTCCTCCAAAAACGCCGTTGCCAGGACGGGGATGTCTTCGACTCGCTGCCGCAACGGCGGAAGATGGATCGGCACGACGTTGAGGCGGAAGTAGAGATCGGCACGGAAGACACCCACTTTAGACAACTCGGCCAGACCGCGGTTCGTGGCGGCAATCAGGCGGATGTCGACTTCGCGCTCGCTGGTGTCGCCCACCTTCTTGACGCGCCGCGTTTCCAGCACGCGCAGGAGCTTGCCCTGCGTTTCCATGCTCAGGTTGGCGACCTCGTCGAGGAACAGCGTCCCCTTGTGGGCCACTTCGATCAGCCCCTGCTTCGTGGCGATGGCTCCCGAGAACGATCCCTTGACGTGGCCGAACAACTCGCTTTCCAGCAGGGTCGAGGCCAGGGCCGTGCAGTCGCAAGCCATCAGCGGATACTCCCGCCGTGTGCTGCGGCGATGGATTGCCTGTACTACCATTTCCTTACCCGTGCCGCTCTCGCCGGTCACCAGCACCGTGCCATCGGTGGGCGCGACGCGGGTGATGAGCGCGAAGACCTGCTGCATGGCGGGGCTTTCGCCGTACATGCCTTCGTACTGGCGTCGCGTCTCTGCGGGCGACATAGGCAAAACCCTCAAGCATGGTTCGCGGGGCAGGTTGCTGACCTGCCTAAGTAACGGCAGGTTCCCACGGCTGCCCCGATTACGGCAGGTTGGCAACCTGCCCCACGGCCGCAGTCGGCAAGCGAACCGTAAACGTACTTCCCTTGCCCTCGTGCGATTCGACTTCCAACGTCCCACCGTGCTGCTGCACAATACCGTAACTCACGCTCAATCCCAGGCCGGTCCCCTTGCTGGCCAGTTTGGTGCTGAAGAAGGGTTCAAAGATCTGGTCCAAGTGTTCCTGCTTGATGCCGCAACCCGTGTCGGTCAGCCGCACCACCACGTCGCCGTTCTCGACGCGGGAAGTGATCAGCAGCGTACCTCCGCCGGGCATGGCCTCGCAAGCATTGACCGCCAAGTTCACCAGGACTTGTTGAAGTTGGTTGGCGTCCCCCTCGACTTTGGGCAGCCGATCGCTCAGGTCGTCGACGATGTAGATGCCCTGAAATGCCTCGCGGTTGCCCAGCAGCCGGACGGTCTGGCGCACTACGTCGTTGAGGTTCACGGGGGCCTTGACGACCGGCCGTTCGCGGGCGAAATCGAGCAATCCGCGGACGATGCCGGCGGCCCGCGTCGTCTCGTGGACGATCAAGTCCAGATCCTGCCGGTCCTGCTCGTCCATGTTCTCTTTGTCCCGCAACATGCAGGCGAAGGTCAGCACGCCGGTCAGTGGGTTGTTGATTTCGTGCGCTACGCCGGCCGCCAAGCGGCCCACGGAGGCCAGTTGTTCGCTGCGGCCGATTTGTTGCCGTGTGGCCTGTTTGAGGCGTTCCTCGCGTTCGGCCAGAGAGTCGGCCATGCCGTCGACGGCTTCGCACAGGCGGCCCATTTCGCCCGTCGGGCGCTGGCCCACGCGGGCCGAGAGGTCGCCGGCCACGATCTTGTCGTGCATGGCGATGATCCGGCCGATGGGACGCAGCACGAAGTTGGTGACCACAAACACCAGGACCAGGCTGGTGACGGTCGACGCCAGCACCAGTCCCAAGAACGACCAGATGAGCACGTCGCGACGATTCAGGAAGGGCGCCTGCAATAGCCCCACGTAGAGCACGCCCACCACCTCGTCGTCCGGGTCGAGGATCGGCTCGTAGGCCGTGATGTACCAGTCGTTGACCACGAACGCCGGCGCGGCCCAGGTGCCGCCCTGCTCGACGACCTCGTCGTACACGACCTCGCTGAGCCGGGTGCCGACCGCCCGCGAACCGTCTTCCAGGGCCACGTTTGTGGAGATCCGCAGATCCCCCTGGAAAATCGTGACGGTGCCGATATCGCGCCCCTGAAAGAACTGGGGCGGAAAAACCTGTGCTTTGATGGCATCGACGATCTCGTAGCGGCGGTTCAACAGGTCGCCGCCATAGAGTATCGCCACCACTTTCCCGTCCGCGTCGCAGACGGGGGCCGCCGCGGCGACGACCATGCCGTCGCTGCGGGATTTCTCCCGCGTAGGGCGCGCGGCCTGCGTATCGAGCAAGTCGAACTTCGCCCGCGCCGCCAGTTCCGGTCCCTCCGACTCCAGTTCGTCGCGCGACAGGATCAGCGTGCCGCGCAGCGGCTTTTCTGTCTTCAGAACCTTGGCGATGAGCGGATTGTACGACAGATCGTCGCCCGTTAGGCCGCCTTCCCAGGCACGGCAGACGACGCGCCCTTTGGCATCCAGCAGGCAGAGGAAGTCCATCTTCCCTTCGCGATGCAACCGCGCCAGCAAGGCGGCGGCTTGGCCCCGATGTTCTTTCTGGGCGGCGGCGGCAATGCGGTTGTCGGTAGTCGCGGCGCGGAGATAGGCAAGGATCAAGTCGCCGTGACTTTCGTACACGTTCCGCGCGGAATTGAGGTTCCGCCGCACCCGCGTCTGCACTTCGTCCAGCCACACATCGCTGGCGTATTTCACGGTTGTCAGCGACAGAAAGCAATTGGCCACCACGATCACGGCAATGGCGGCCATCGTGAGCTTGAAGCGGACGGTCATGACTTCACCTACACGAACACCCCATCCACGAAGATACCCGACGCCCGCACGGCTGGAAAGGGGGCTGGAAAACCGCGGGCCAAACGGGTACAGTTGCGATGGGAGGAGCAAGTCATGTCTGCCGGCGATCCGTTGCTGTATCCACATCAACCGAAACGCAACGCCCGGCAGCCGCCGGTGCTATCGCTCGGAGTGGTTGTCGGGCTCGTGCTGGTGGCCGCCGGATTGGTGTGGCACTTGTGGCCGTGGCGCGGTTCGGGCATAGACGAAGCGGCCGAGCCGCGGGCCGTCACGGCGCGAGGCGACCTGGCCGAGGACGAAAAAGCGAATATCACGATCTTCCGCCAGGCCTCGCCGTCGGTGGTCAACATCACCACCCTCGCGGTGCGCCAAAATGCCTTCAACTTCGACGTCATGCGGATTCCCAAGGGGACCGGCTCGGGCATCGTCTGGGACGAGAAGGGCCATATCTTGACGAACTTCCACGTGATCCAGGGGGCCGACGAGGCCCGCGTGACGATGGCCGACGGCTCCACCTGGAAGGCCCGGTTGGTCGGCGCGTTTCCCGACAAAGACATGGCCGTGCTGGTGGTCGATGCGCCCAAGGGGCGCCTCACGCCCATTCCGATCGGCACTTCCGGCGATTTGCAGGTCGGGCAGAAGGTATTTGCCATCGGCAATCCGTTCGGCCTCGATCACACGTTCTCGACCGGCGTGATCAGCGCCTTGGGGCGGGAGATCCAGTCGGTCACACAACGGCCGATCAAAGACGTGATTCAGACCGACGCGGCGATCAACCCCGGCAACTCGGGCGGCCCGCTGTTGGACAGTGCCGGCCGCATGATCGGCATGAACACGGCCATCGTCAGTCCGTCCGGGGCCTCGGTGGGCATCGGCTTCGCCATTCCCGTCGACGAAATCAACAGCGCCGTGCCGCAACTGATCCGCGGCGGCAAAGTCGTCCGGCCGGGCCTGGGAGTGCAAATCGCAACAGATAGCCAGGTGCGGGGGCTGGGTATCAAGGGCGTTCTGATTCTTGACGTGGTGCCCGACGGCCCGGCGCATAAGGCCGGCCTGCGGCCCACCCGCCACGATGCCAACCGCCTGATCCTCGGCGACATCATCACGGCCATCGAGGGGCAGCGGATCGAGAACTCCAAGGATCTCTTCGCCGCGCTGGCCAAGCACAAGGTCGGCGACACGATCGGCGTCACCGTACGTCGCGGCGACGAGGAGATTGAGGTTGATGTGACGTTGGAGAGCATCCAGTAACATGACCGTCTCGGCCGCGCGAACCGTCGCGGTCGCATCGTCGCACGGCCGGGACGACCGTGGCGCACGATACGTTGGCAGTGCTTTCTTGCAGCCGCCTTTGCCGCTACCATGGAACGTATCACCCCGCGAGGTCTGACGACCATGAACACATCCGTTTTCTCAACGCAACAAGTACTTCCGGCTCTCGGTGCGATCTTCTTGTCGATCGTCACGGCCGCCGCCGCCAATCTGGAGGTCGGCCCCGGCAAACCGCTCGCACGCATCGAAGACGCCGCCGCCAAGGCCGCGCCGGGCGACACGATTCTCATTCATCCCCGCGAAGGCGGCCAGCCTTATGAGAAGACGGCCATCTTCGTGCGCCAGAAGGGCCTCACCTTTCGCGGCGTGCCGGCCAAGGGCGAACGCTACGTCAAGATTTCCGGCAAAGGCTTCGACTATAGCGGCTCGGGCAGCACGCCGCGGGCCATCTTCCAATTCAACAAGGGCACCGACAACTGCACGCTCGAAGGGCTCGAACTCTTCGCCGCCCACAACAGCAGCCACAACGGCGCCGGCGTGCGGATCAACCAGGCCAACAACGTCACCGTGCGGAACTGCTCGATCCACAACAACGACATGGGCATCATGTCCAACGGCGACGGCAGCCTGACCGCGGCCGTCAATCAGCGGATCGAGCACTGCGAGATTCACCACAACGGCGATCCGGCCGACCCGGGCTACAACCACAACTTGTACCTCGGCGGCACGAGCGTCACGCTCCGCTTCTGCGAAGTCCACCACAGCTTGACGGGGCACAACGTCAAGAGCCGCGCCCACAACACGCGGGTCGAGTATTGCTACATCCACGATTCGGCCAACCGCGAATTCGACCTGGTCGATGCGGCCGAGACGGCCAAGCCCGACAGCCACGCGGTCCTGATGGGGAACGTCATCGTGAAGGATCCGAAATGTCCCGGCAACCGCGCGACGATCCATTTTGGCCGCGACGGCAAACAGGGGCACGACGGCACGATCCACTTGGTGTTCAACACGATCGTTACGCCGTTCCTTGCGCCGGTGGTCGAACTCTCGACGCCCCAAGCGAAGGCCAGCCTGATCGGCAATATCGTGTGCGACGGCGGCGCGAAGCAGGCCAAGCAGACGATCGTCAGCGTGCGGAACGGTGCGCGACTCTCCGACGTGACCGGCACGTACAACTGGTTCAGCGGCGATTTCGGCGGCGTGGGCGGCACCGGCCTGGACGCCAAGACCAACCTCTTCCGCCGCGCCGACGGACCGATCTTCGTCAACCCTTCCGCGCACGACTTCCGGCTCCGGCCAGATGTCGCCAAGACGGCCGTTTCTCCGCTGGCGGCAGCGAAACTCGTCGTGCCGGCGGTCGCCGGGGCAACGCGGGCCGACAGCGACGCGCCGCTGGCGTGGCAGTACGGTCATCCCCTCCGCGCCGAGAAACGGGCCGACAAGGCCGGACTGACGCTGGGGGCGCACGGACGTTGAATGCCCATTTGTGCCAGCCGTAACTGGCATCCCTTGGCAAGTCACCTCGCAGATGATACCGTAATACGTTTTCGCCTCCCCGTCTGCGTAATCGGCAAAGTCGCCCCAGCCGTCACGGGCAACCCAGGCAATCCGGCCTTCGTAGGCCATCGTGCTTGCTTGGCCCGCAGAGTCCCCGCTGCCTCTGCCGACATAACTAGAGAGGCCGACTGCAAGGCGTATATTTGACTGTCAATCCGCCGTTTGGAGCCGAACGTGAGCATTCTCAACCTCGACAAGATCTTCGATCCCCATCGCGTCGCCGTCATCGGAGCCAGCGACGTGCCGACCAGCGTGGGCTATACCGTATTGCGGAACCTGGTGGGACTCGGTTTCCGAGGCGTCGTCTACCCCGTCAATCCGAAACGCGAGTCGGTGCAAGGCATCCAGGCCTACAAGAACATCCCCAGCCTGCCGCACGCCCCCGACCTGGCCGTCATCTGCACGCCCTCGAAGAGCGTGCCGACATTGATCCGCGAATGCGGCGAGGCGGGCACGCGCGGCATCGTGGTCATCTCGGCCGGCTTCCGCGAGATCGGCGAGGAAGGCCGCAAGCTCGAACAGCAGATTCTCGACGAGCAACGCAAGTTCCCGGGCATGAGAATCCTCGGCCCGAACTGCCTGGGCATCATCGTGCCGGGCATTTGCCTGAACGCCAGCTTCGCCACGGCCACGCCGCAAAAGGGACACGTCGGCTTCATTTCGCAATCCGGCGCGCTATGCACGTCCGTGCTCGATTGGGCGCTGGACGAAGGAATCGGCTTCTCCTATTTCGTCTCCGTGGGCAACATGCTCGACGTGAGCATGGGCGACCTGATCGACTACTTCGGCTCAGCCACGGAAACGCAGTCGATCATCTTGTACATCGAATCGATCAGCGAGGCCCGCGAGTTCATGTCGGCGGCGCGGGCCTTCGCGCGCACGAAACCCATCGTGGCCTACAAGGCGGGCCGCTTCGCCGAGTCGGCCGCGGCCGCCGCGTCGCACACCGGCGCCATGGCCGGCGTCGACGCGGTCTACGAGGCGGCGTTCCAGCGGGCCGGCATCGAACGCATCTTCCAGATCGAAGACATGTTCGACATCGCCGAACTGCTGGCCAAGCAGCAACCGCCCAAGGGCGAACGCCTGGCCATCATCACCAACGCCGGCGGCCCGGGCGTGATGACCACCGACGCCCTGATCGACCGCGACGGCAAGCTGGCCAAGCTCTCGCCGGAAACGCTGGAGCAACTCAACGCCTTCCTGCCCACTTGCTGGTCGCACGGCAATCCGGTCGACGTGTTGGGCGACGCCCCGCCCGACCGCTTCGCCAAGGCCGTCGAGATCGTGCTGAAGGACAAGGAAGTGGACGCCGTGCTGGTGATTCTCACGCCGCAGGCCATGACCGACCCGACGGCCACGGCCCAGGCAGTGAGCAAAGTGGCCGCGCACGGCCGCAAGCCGGTGTTGGCGGCCTGGATGGGCGGCCGGGTGGTGAGCGAGGGCGTGCAAGTCCTCAGCGAGGCCGGCATCCCGACCTACACCACGCCCGAGCAAGCCGTCCGTGCGTTCATGCACCTGGTGTCCTACGCCCGCAACCTCTCGATCCTGCACGAAACGCCGCGCGACATCCCCGTCGAGTTCAGCCTCGACCGCCAAAAACTCCGCAGCGTGTTCAACACGATCCTCACCGAGGGAGACGACATCCTCTCGGAAAACGTTTCGAAGGCATTCCTCGAGTCGTACGAAATTCCGGTCACCAAGCCGCTGGCGGCACGGACCGCGC
>Ga0233425_10007007_pt1 | contig 16122 bp, 6 predicted proteins | sample Watercolumn_Towu_2_FD_181712 | JGI IMG/M metagenome (GOLD analysis project Ga0233425, IMG submission 181712) | Freshwater microbial communities from Lake Towuti, South Sulawesi, Indonesia - Watercolumn_Towuti2014_140_MG | ecosystem: Environmental > Aquatic > Freshwater > Lake | place: Indonesia...
CATCCCGCGCGTCCGATAGAAGCCGGGTTGGGTCGAGTCGAGGCTGATTGCCCGGCTGAGGTCGGCAAACGCGGGTGCGTACTCCAGTCGAATTGAGTCCGACGGCACGTAGATTGTGTCCTCGTCGTCCTCGGCGAAGATGCGCTGGACCATTTCTGCGGACATATTGCTGATTGACGCCTGATAGTAGTATTCGCTGCCGCGCAGGGCGTAGGCAGCAGTATCGTTCGGACGCAGTTCGATGACCCGGGACAGGTCCCGGATTGCCGAATCGGCTATGCTGCGGCCGGCGTAGGTCAGTGCCCGATTGTACAATGCGCTGGCGTCATCCGGGTGCTCCTGCAGGTGGAGCGTGTACAGCCGGGCGGCTTCAGCATAGTCCTGCTCCTCAAATGCCGCGTTGCCCTTCGCGAAATAGTCCTCAGCGCGGGCGCTGCCCAGCATCAGCACGCTGAGCAGCAACATCGTCCAATTGAGTCTCATTGCCTCCTCATTTCCGTTCCGTCATTCTGCAATTTGCATTCTGCATTCTGAAATCCCTCGGTCAAACCTACTCCTTCATTCCGCTTCGGGCGTACGACTGAATTATCTGCTTCTGGGCGAAGAAGAACAACACAATCAGCGGAATGATGGACATCGTTGACGCCGCCATCAGCAACGGATAGTTGGTCCCTTCGCTGCGTGCGAAATAGGCCAATCCGACCTGCAACGGGCGAATCTTGTCGGAATGGGTGACAATCAGCGGCCACATGAATGAGTTCCAGGAACTGATGATGTCAAAGACGATGATAGTGACAAGCTGGGCCTTGGAGAGCGGGAGCACGACCTTCCAGAGCATCCAGAATCGGGAGCAGCCGTCAATCCGCGCCGCGTCGAACAGGTCCTGCGGAATCGTCCGAAAGTGCTGGCGGAGCAGGAATATCGCGAAGATGTTCACGGTCCAGGGAATGATCATCGCGAGATAGGTGTCAATCCACCCGAGCCGGAACAGAATCATATACGACGGCACAAGATAGACCGGCAGCGGTATCATCATCAGCCCGAGGAAGCCCATGAACAGCACTTCCCGGCCCCAGAAGTCGAAGCGCGCAAAGGCATACGCCGCGAGCGTGCCGGTGACAATGATGCCGAGCAATGTGAAGAAGGTCAGAATCATGGTGTTCAGGAAGTAGCGGGGGAGGGCAATCTTGTGAAAGACCTGGGCGTAGTTCGACCACTGGAGCAGCTTGGGAATCCAGGTCGGCGGATACTGGATGGCCTCACTCGCGGTCTTCAGCGAGGTCGAGACCATCCAGAAGAAAGGCAGGAGCATCAGCACGGCGCCGGCGATCAGCAAGACGTGAACCGGGGTGAGGCGGAGTCGGCGCTTCATGAGCGACAAATCCGAATGACGAAATCCAAATGACGAACAAAGCCCGAAATCCCAATGACCCAAGTGCAGGCCGCGCGAGTCCACCGCGCTGTTTGGGATTCGGGGTTTGAGATTTGACTGGTCATTGGAGCCTGGGATTTGGGGCCTGGCTTCTAGCCATAATGAACTCTCTTCTCAATCACCGTCCGCTGGATGATAGTCAGCGTCATGATTATCAGGAACGAGAAGAATGCAATCGCCGCGCCGTACCCGAGTTTCCAGACCTCGAAGCTCTGTTCGAAGAAGTAGTACATCACGACCTTGGTCGTGTTCAGCGGCCCGCCGGCCGGGGGGCCGGTCATGATCCAGACCGGGGCAAAAGCATCGAAGCTGACAATCGTAGTCATAATCAGGACATAGAACGTCGTAGGGGAGAGCATCGGCCAGGTCACGCTGCGGAAGATGCGCCACGGGCCGGCGCCGTCAATCTTCGCGGCTTCGTAGTACTGAACCGGGACGTTCAGCAGACCGGCCAGGAAGATGACCACGTTGTAGCCCAGTCCTTTCCAGATGGCCATGATGGCCAGCGAAAGCAGGGCAATGGACGGGCCCTTGAGAATATCCGGCAGATTGGTCGCGCCGAAGATGACTTCAAACAGCCCGCGCGGGTCTTCGAGCCAGCGGATGTTCGAGACGTGAATCCAGGACAGGACGTAGTTCAGCAGGCCGCGGTCCGGGTTGAAAATCCACTTCCAGACGACCGAGACCGCGATAATCGAGGTGACCACCGGCAGGTAATAGATGGTCCGGTAAACACCGAGGCCGCGGATTTTCTGGTTAAGCAGAACCGCGATGAAGAGCGAGATCGCAATCATCAGCGGCACCGAGAAAAGGATGTACCAGAACGTGTTCAGCAGCGACTTCCAGAAGACCGGGTCGTGCAACACGCGGATGTAGTTCTGGAGATAGACGAACTTGCCGGTCCCGGCCATAGTCCAGTCGAAGAAGCTGGTCCGGACTGCGAGAATGATGGGCAGGACCCGGAACGAGAGCAGAACGACAATCGCCGGCAGAATGTAGAGCAGCGCGATGAGGCCTTCCTTCAGACGTCTGTTCATCGTCCAGCGATTATAGAAGAGCGCGGACGAATGTCAACTGACGGCCAGACCAGGTTCGTGCGAAGGGACATCTTGAGGACAGGCGCCGAAGTAGAACTCCGGCCGAGTGGCTTGACAGAATCAACAAGCGCCTCGAAGTCCTGAGGCCTCGGGGCTCGGTTCAGGAACTCAAGCTCGCCGACAAGCCCTGCTCCGCAAGCGCTGAGCGGCTTCCGGCGTAGAGCGCAGGGCGTGGACGCGGACCCGCCGCTTCACTCCGGGCCGAAACGTAGTGCGCAAGGCGCAGAGCGTCAAGCTGCGCCTTCGCCGCGCTTGACTTGTCGCCCTTCTTGGTTATTCTCAGACTCACAGACAGCGAGAGCCAGGAAGTGCATAGTGAATCACGCGATGGAATCTGGAAACAGGGAGAGCCCTCAACACTCCCAATCGACCGCATCCGACAATCGGGCTGCTGACTTGAGGAGGAAATGATGGAACTGCGAGCGGTACTGCTCAGCGCGATGTTCATGACCCTCGCGCACGGAGCCGGCGGTATTGCGGTCACTTCGACTGCAATATCGGACGATATCAAGACGATGGTCGCGGCGAGTTCTGGTGACGCGATCGCGATTCCGCGGATGCTCAGCTATCAGGGAAAGCTGACCGACACGGCCGGCCGTTCGGTTCCGGACGGAGTCTACGCCGTGGATTTCCGGTTGTTCGACGTGCCGACCGGCGGCTCCTTTTTCTGGTCTGAGCTTCAGAGTGTCACGACGAGGTCCGGGCTGTTCAGCGTCCTGCTCGGCAGCGTCACGCCGGTTTCCGACTTGCCGACGAGCGGTGACTGTTACCTGGAGGTGCAGGTCATTCCCGATCTCCCGATGTCGCCCCGGGTGAGAATCGTCAGCAGCGCATACTCCTTTTTCGCGCAGCGGGCTGAAACGGCCAGCGTTGCGGCCAGGAGTGGCGACAATGCATGGGTGCGCGGCACGCCGGACAGTGTGCTCTACACGGTCCGCAATCTGGGTCTTGCTCGCGGCGGCACAAGCAGCATGCTCCACGGCGCGAACCGGTTCACCCATGTGAATCTCGGGGTCGCCTGTACAACCGGCGCCAGCGGGTTGAGCCGCTCCTACTGTACGGTGGGCGGTGGCTACGGCAATACCGCCGGAGACCGTTCAGCAACCGTAGCCGGCGGCTATGGCAATGCGGCCCGCGATTCATCAGCGACCGTGGGCGGTGGATCGCAGAACCTGGCGAACTACTACTACTCGACGGTAGCGGGGGGGAGTCAGAACTCGGCCAACGAACGCGGCGCTTCGGTGTGCGGCGGGCGGCGGAACACCGCCGAGGGCGTCTCCTCGACTGTGAGCGGCGGCGAGCGCAATACCGCCAGCGGCCCGTATGCGGCCGTGCCCGGTGGCTATGGCAACTCGGTCAGCGGCTACGCCTCGGCGGCAGTGGGGATGTACGATACCGTAGACGGCATGCACAGCTTCGCCGCGAATACCTACTCAAAGGTCAGCGCCGGCAACTCCAACTCCGTCGCATTCAACGGCGAAGCCGCGACTTCCTCCGGGCAACTTCGCTGCGGGATCCTCGCCAAGGCCGGCGGCAGCTTCTCGATTGACCACCCCCTTGAGCCCGGCGGACGGATTCTCAACCACTACTTCGTGGAATCGCCCGACATGTCAAATCTCTATTCCGGGTCGGTTGTGCTGAGTGGCAATGGCCGAGCCGAGGTCAGGCTTCCCGAGTACTTCGACGTCCTCAATCGGAATCCGAGGGTGCAACTCACCGGCGTCGGCTCACCCGATGCCGTCTACGTTGCCGAAGACGTCAGCGGCAATCGCTTCGCCATCGGCGGCAAACCGGGCACGAAGGTCTACTGGCTGGTCACCGGCGACCGGAAGGACCAGTCCGCGGAAATCATCCGCGCGATGATGCCGGTCGAGCAGCCCAAGACCGGCGCGCTGGCCCGTCGAATGCTCGACGACGACCTGCTCGCGTCCTGCCTGAAGCAACTCGAGGATATGGGCAGGGCCAGCGAGTTCCACTTCAGTTCCGCCGCGGCCCGCCAACGCGCCGAGGATTCGAGAAGCGACCGGGAGAGGTGAGAAGCGGGTACTGGCTTCTGGCTCCCGGAGCCAGGAGTCAAGACCAGTCAAGGAGACGCCCAACACATCGTCCGGCGCTTCCTCTGGTCAGTACCGGATACTCACTTCCTCGCCAGGCTCGCTTTCCCGTCCGTCGGCGCCGGTGCTGGTAACGTAGTAGAAGTAGAGCCGGTCAGTCCGGACTGCCGCATCGGTTGCCTCGCGCTGGTCGAGCGAAAGAGCGGCGACCATCTCAGGCGGACTTCCACGCTCATAGCGGTACAGCCGATAGCCGGTGATGCCGTCTTGCATCGTCTCGTCCCAACTGACGATGATGCCGCCCCGGCCGGGCCAGACCTTCAGACCAGCGGGGGGGGCCAGCGCCGGCCAGGGCATTTCGACTCGCGTCGGAACGCTCAGGATACTCAGACCGCCAAATGCGTCCTGAGCCCGGACGGCATACTCATACGTTCTGCCTTCAAGAGCGGTCGTGTCAGTGTAGCTGTTGTGCGCGGCTGGCAGCAGTCCGCTATTCAACTCAACGAATTCGCCCGGCACGCCGGTCGCCGGTGATTCGCGGCGGTAGACAAGGTACCCTGCGAGCATGCGCTCCAGTCGTCGCAGGTCTCCCCAGAATAGCCTGACCTGCCGGTCGTCAACACGGGTGCTGAGGTCAACCGGTTCGTGGGGCCGGGTCGGCTTTGCGGGTTGGACATATACGGTCTCCGATAGCACACCCAGGACGTGACTCCGGCTTTCGGCACGAACCGCATAGGCGTAGTTGTACAGCCGAGACAGAACCGGACTGGTATCGTCAAACACAGTTCCCGAGTCCGCGAGCGGAACCAGGTCCGAGACCTTGGACAACGGCTCCCCGGGACCCTTGGAGCGGTACACATGGAACCCGGCCAGCGGGCCGTCACCCCATGACCAGCGCAGCCGGACTCCGTTCGCGAGGCCTTCTCCCCGAAGCGCGTATGGCGGTCCCGGGACAACAGAGCTTTCATAGACTCCGTATGCGCGAGCTGACCTCGACGATGCTTCATCCAGCAGGCCCACCAGCTCCAGCGAATAGTAGTAGGTCGTCATCTCCTCGGCCGTTGCATCCATATAGGCAACTGCCGTGGGAGGGAGTTCCGCGATGCAGACGTATCCGGTGTCGTAGCTGGCGCTGCGGTAGACCTTGATGCTCTTAAGGGGCCGTTGTTCACGCAGCCGCCAGCTCAACCTGATGCCGGCATGGCCGTCGACTTTCGCAACGCGGACGCTCTCCGGCAGCGGGACGTCCTGAATCCGATAGGTCGCAACGGTAGCAGTGTCGGAAGGCGCACCCGTATTGCCGTACTGGCACATGGGCACGACATAGTATTCATAGACCTGCATCGGTTGGACGAGTGTGTCACGGATGAAGTAGAAAGTCGTGTCTCGATTCCGGGAGAGCATCACCGACCGGTTCGGGCGAATTCGGTCAAACCCGACCTGGTTCGCAGCGCGACGGTACACCAGGACGAAGGGCTGCTGGCGTTGTCCGACCGCAACCCACCGGAGTGTGACCGACCGGTCTTCGGCAGACTTCTGCTGCAACATGACCGGGGCGAAACTGTACTTCTTGGGCCAGCGTCCGCCGGCGAGAAGCATCGTCGGCGAAGCCCGCCGCGCGGTATCCAGTTCGGATACCCGGTACTCGTAGTCAACATCCTGCTTCGCCTTGTCGTCAAGATAGACCACGCCCAGCGCCATGCGCACGAAGACCGTGTTGCCCCAGAAGCCAAGCGAATCCACCAACCGGGTTGCCGTCGCCTTCTGCCACAGCGTGTCCACCCGGGCCGGCGGTATTCCCTCCTGGTCTGGAATGACCGGGTAGGCTTGCGCCAGCCGCGACCGGAATTCCTCAATGGTCGTCGGTGCTTCGATGTCGGCTACTTGCTGCCAGGCGACCTCTCCTACTGCCCGCCGCTCGAGCCGAAACCCGGTGACTCCTCCCGAAGGCGCTTGCCGCGAGGCAATCCGGTTGCTGAGTATGACGAAGATACCATAGGGGCTGCCGGTGGCGAGTCGGTCAACCAGAGGTTGTGATGTAGCCGCGCTGACTGTCAGCAGCGCCAGTATTGCTGCCTGAGTTCTGAACTGTATCATGTTGTTGCTCCCTATCCTCAATTCAGGTAGAAGCCGAAACCGTCATCAGGACTTGCCGGCTCGGTGTCCTGGAACCCGAAGCCCAGCGTTACCGCACCTTCCCACTCGAACGAGACACAGGGGATTGGACAACCCGGGACGCTCCCACATCCCCCGCCGCTCTCGGTGATACAGACGCCGGTTCCAAAATAGGCTGTACCGCTACACGTAACACTGGCGTCGCCCTTGATCTGCCAGTCGCTGGAACTCGCGTAGTAGCCGCCGGCTTCGAGCTTGAGTTCGCCGCTGAGTTCCGCCCCGGCGCAGACGATAACGCAGGATGCGCTCACACCTATGCTCGCTTCGCCGAAGACCACGAAGCCGGTTGAGAATCTTGTCCCTTCCCCGGCGAAGTTCAATCCCAGGCTGTAGTCAGCGCCAACATTGCAGGTGATGTGTCCTTCAATCAGCCAGAAATTGAAGCTCAGGTTAGGGAGAACCGGAATCACGACTCCGCCCTCGAGGAAGAAACCGCTTATCTGCGAGCCGACTTCCGGGAACCCTACCGGCGTCCTGTGCCACCGTTCATAGACCAGCGAGTAGGCCATGAATTTGCCGTGGAGGTCATTCGTCATCGGATAGTGACCGATCAACGTCGCCAGGTTGCCCTGGAAGCCAATCGGGAGGGTGGCCCGGAAACCGCCGAAGAAGTACCAGCCATCGCGGTCGGCCAGGAATTCCGCAATCCCGTTCAATGCACAACCGCCCAGGTCCTTGTCAATATCCAGCGTGCCGACAAGCCGCTGATGCTCAAAGTCGAACGTGACGCGCAGGTCGCCGAACGGCGTAGCGATTTTGTCCACGCCGATAGTCTGGCTACCGTCAGACTCAACATTCCCCTTGACGATGATGTACAGGTGCCGTCGTTCGGCGGCGACCCCGGGACAGTTGTGGAGGTCGCCATCAAAACGGAAATTGCTCCAGGCGCCGTTCTTCGCTTTCATCCCGCCGGTGACTCCGTTCTGTCCGTCCAGGTAGCGAGAGCTGCCCTTTCCGGCGAAGTAGAATTTCTGGAACGAGTCAATCACGACCCAGGTCGAATCCCAGGTGTGACGCAGGCTGACCGTGAATGCAAACACGGAGTCTCGGTTCGGGGCAAGCTCATAGACAATGCCCCTTGCGCTGAACTTCGGCCGCACGAACGGGCCTCCGGGCCGGTCGCTGCCGCCAATCAGACTTTGAGGAAACTGTGGTGTACCGGGCAACCGAATTGTCGCCCCGAGCACGTTCCACTGGATATCAACCGGGTCGAAGTTGAACTGCAGGTCGCCCTGCTTGCGTGTGAACGTGATCGAGCCGTTCACGCCGGGAGCATCGGGGATGCGCAGGTCAACACCGCCCCTGAATCGGGCAGCGCCGGGGATGTTGACGACTATCTGAACCGGCGTGAATTTCACCAGGTGGCGCAGCGTAACCGGGCGGTCCTGGACAAGGGTGACTCCCTCGGTGCCGTCGCTCAACAGAAAGATATTGTCTACGACTATCGAGTCCGAGGGATTCAACCCGGGCAGGTTGGTGAAGGCTGCGGTTGGTTCCCCGGTCAACGGTGAGTACGCGCACAGGCCCCAATGGCCCTTGCCCTCATCCCAGCCGAAACGGGCTTCGCTTCCGGAGACGAATGTCAATGGCAGTACTCCGCCGACGGTGATCTCATCCAGACGGAACTTCGTGCAGCGGACTGTGCTGTCCTGTGGCAGAACATACAGCTCGGTGAAGGGCACATTCAGACTGCCGATGTCCACGAAGCCGTTCATCCGGAATCCGGCACGGCCATCGAGCCACCACCCGCTGCCCACCAGCCGCCAGCTCTCCAGCGGGGTGTAGAAAGTGTCAGAACCACGGAGCGCGGCCAGGGATTCCGCGAACAGCCGGACGGCGCCGATGTCCAGGCTGCAGGGCGCTGATTCGTGCCCGAGGCCCCAGTGGATTGCGGTTGGCAGGTCAAGTCGGTCGCCGCGCAATCGTGAGCCGTCACGGCGGGCGGTCGCGCGAAATCCGCAAAGCCGGTAGTCAAGCGGGTGGCCCAGGGAATCCGTCACCGGGAATCCATGAGATGCGGCGAGCGGTTCGGTTCCAGGGGCGGTGAGAGCAGGAACTCGCTGGTGGCCCATGCCGGTCCCGGGGTGGGCCAGGTAGAAGCCACCGCCGAAGAAGAACACGCTCTGGTCGGCGTATGACGCTGCGTCGACCTTCGGTCGTCCTTTGACGGCCGCACCGGCCCCGAATGTGTCCACCACGATTCCGGGGCCTCGATAGGCTTCCAGATGACCGTGAAGGCGTTCCATCATGTCCAGTCGCATCCGGTTCTGGTTTGTCAGCACCGGCAGGCTCACCGGCCGGGCGAAGGGAACGCCCTGCCCGTTGCGGCTGGTGTCTGCGGTGATTGGGATACCCGTGAACCCGAGCCGGAAACTGGAGTCCATCACGCGGAACTGCGGATTCCCGCGCAGGCGCACAAAAGCGCCCCAGATTACGGCACTCTGGCCCTGGCCACTGAGGCTCTCGACTTCGATGGGAAATCCGAGCAGCCGGGTCAAGTCGAGGTCGCCATACTGCTGCAGGGCAAAATCCTGCGTGGATTGGCCGCCCGGCGCAACCCAGACTCGCCGCCGGGCGCCGATGTACCCGGTCTTGACCGCACGAAATGGCAAGCTTTCATTCAGGACTGGCACGCCGTGCAGGACATAGCGCCCACTGGCGTCGGTGTAGGCTTCGATCGGAAACGACGCGCCGCGGTCAAAGAAGACCCGGGCACTCTCCACCGGCGTGCCGCTGGCCGTAACCTGTCCGGACAAGCTCGTGCCCGGCGAAAGGTTTATCGTTTCACTTACGACTCCCCTCGTTGGTCGCAGGGTGATGGCAACGCGTTTTGCGACATAATCCTGACCGGCCGGACCTGAGACCCGGACTGTGAACTCGTTCCCCGAACTCGCGAAAGGCGTGAATTCGACCAGTCCGGAGCTGCTGGTGAGCTTCTCGGGACTGATTTCCTCAATCTGCACGCGGGCGCCGGCTATTGGCTGGTGCGATTGCTCGGAACTCAGGACCCGGACCGACAGCCGGTGCAGTCGGCGATGAACTGTCACCGTGCATATGCCGGTTCCGTTGATTTCATAGTACGCGTCTTCAGCGAAGAACGATGTGCTATAGGGGTCAACTGAGATTTCCCCCCGAGAATACCTCGGTCTTATTCCCCGTCCTTGCCTGCCTTCGACCGGAGGCTCGGGTTCATCCGGTCGCTGAACAAGACCGCTGAAATGCGCGCCCCGGTCACCGGGAAGTCTCAGCCCGGTCGGGACCCTGGCGTCAAGGACCGTACCATCCCAGAAGGTCACCCAGGAATTGACTCCGCGGCCCTCCTCGTCCACAACGTAGCCCTCCACCGGCAACCCCGGTTCCAGGTACTGCCGTTCGATGTGGACCCGCTGGCCTATCTCCAGCTTATTTCCAGCGTTGACATTGTACCGTACGGTGTTGTATCCGGGATGTGAAAACCGGAGCGAGCAGTGATAGGCCGTATCAGCGCAGTCGAGTTCGAAGGCGAATCTGCCGCTGTCGTCGGTGCAGGTCTGGCGTTCAAGATTCGGCGTGCCTGGGGCGTCCCGCAAGATCAGTCTGACACTGACGCCTGGGGCCGGCGCCGGGTACACAATGCCCTGTTTGAGGTACACCTGGCCGCTGATCAGCGGCCGCTGTGGGACCATATAGAGCGTGCAGGAAGTGTCAGGGTACTGATAGGGATGCTGATAGTCGTTCTTGAATGCGCCGACCGGCGGGGATGGGATAGGCGGACGCCGATACGAGAACGCCCTCGGTGCTGTCGCAAAGTTGAGGTCCCTGACCCCGGCCGTGTCTGCGTATATGTAGTACCGGTCATTGGGTGACGCGTTGCGGACAAGACTGTAGAACCGAACGCGTCCCTCGGTATCGGTTCTACCCTGGCCGACTACTTCAAAGGACCGGTCGCCCAGTTGGAGCGATTTCTCTTGCGGCGGGTCGGGTCGCACCTCTGAGGGCAGGGCATCCTCCGGCGTGAACTCCCCGGTTCTCAAAACATAGACCATCATGCCTGCGAGCGGACCTCCTTCAATGCCGTACCCTTCGTAATACGGATGACTACGTACAGTCACCGTCAGTCCGTATCCTCGAACGTGAGAAACGAACATGCCGCACCCGAGGCTCTCGCCGGCGCGGAATGTGACATCCTCTTCCGGACTCAGGTAGTACCAGTTCGCGCTCACGACCCGGGCGGCGGTGCGCAGGCGGCCACGATAGTGGCCGTAGGGCCACACCGGCAGTGTGATGGTCGTTTCACTGGCTATCTCGCGCATGGTATCACGGGATGCAAACCGGAAGGTGAAGAGCCCGTAGTCCTCAGTCTGGGTCGTGGCCAGAATCTGCGGGCTGAAACCCGGCACGCCGCGCAGGGGCAGACTGCCCAAACCCGGCACGTCAAGGATATAGTACCGCGTCAACTTGAGTTGGACTCCGGCCGGCGGAAGCGCCACGGTGTTTTGAAGCGTGTCGGCAAAGCGATAGACGAGTCTGCCGGTTACCGTCGTTCGCAAAGGGGCAGGCTCGAAATGTATCAGCCGACCGTACCGAAAAGACGTCACTCGACTCCATCCCAGGTCACGGAATCCGCCGGCGCGTCCGATGTCTCGGACCTGCACCTGCAACGCGTACCTGTCTCCGACTCTGAGTCGCTTAGTGTCGGAGCCGGGGCGGAACAGCAGTATTGTCGAATCCGTAATGGTGCGGGCGATGTACGCAGGTCGGGTGCGCACTGCAGAATCCGGGCTCTCGGAATCCGAGAGAGGACCGACAACCCGGAATCGGTATTCCAGCCGGCGACCGTTCGCGACATCACCGGGGCGACGCCAGACGAACAACACCGACTGCGGCTGTGACGGGTCTACTTCACTACCGTCCATGGGGCTTACGATTACCGGCGGGTTGAACTGGCTGATCTCAAACAGGCACGAACCGCCCGGCACTGCCGCTGAGAGCGGCTCGCCGGTGACGTAGTCAAGCGCCCGGACACACAACCGGTACGTACCCTCGGGCAGACCCGAACCTAGCATCGCGAGAGATTCCCGAATGCCATGGAACTCGAGATGAGGGAACTCGCCGCTGTCAATACTGAAATACTGGTTCAAGTACTCGGGAGACAGGTCAAGACTGGCACCAGGCTCGAGAATGAGCGGCGCCTGCGGGCGAAACTGCGAATCCGATTCCACCCTGATCCCATGGGTTTCTCCGAAGATGGTCAAGCGGAGGCGCACGCGCTGTTCGGTGTTGCTGTTGCTCCTCAACTGGGCCCGCAATGCGCCCGACCCGGAAACGTAGTCCTCAAGATAGGGAGAATGGCAAAGCGGAACCGGGACCGTGACTGCCACTGGAAATCTCTGCAACACGTTGCGCCCTGTACGGAACGTCCTGAGCCCGCTGGCGCCGCCCCGGTCCGCCGTAACCTGCCAGACGTACCGCGCGTCCTGCTCCAGCACGGGCGCGGCGACCGGATAGGCAAACGTCGTCTGATTCGTCAGCGTGGCGGAGTAGTGAGGAACGTTCCTGATCGCGACCTGGGGAGTCTGCAGGGACCCGATCTTGCAGATTCGTACCGTATACTGGACTGGAATGTTGTAGGTTGTGGTCCGCGTCCACTGGAACAGCGGAAACGGGACATAGAGCGTGTCATGGTCCGGGGGAGCAACCAGTTCGGGCGGACTGAAGCTCGGAATGTAGAATCGCACCCCTCTCTCGGGGCCAAGTTGGTTACCCGTCGCGACATCCACGAGCTTGACAATCAGCAGGTAGTTGCCTTCCATCAACCGGCCGGTCCGGCCAACCTGCTCCCGGTGCTCACTGCTGTACTGAATGTTGCGGTAGTTCCAGAAGTCGCGATTGTCACGAATCACGCCCTGCGGAAACGGACCGCGGAAGACAATGTCCGCTGACGTGCCGCTCGCCATGAGAAATGTCTCGGACAAATACAGTCGAGTCTCCATTCTGACCGTAGCAGGCAGGGGTCCGGAGTCGCGGATCCAGACGTTGACGATTCCGGGGTTGTGCTCCCAGTCAGAGATAAAAGCCGAAGGATACTGACTGGGCATGTTCACGTTCAGCGTCCACTGCCCCATCAGCGGCGTTGCCAGCAAGAACAGCGCGGCGATTGCCGCGTGGAACTTCACTACCAGACCAGCGGGAAGTCCCTTGCCATTCCGAGGTCCAGAAAGCCTCTCCATCATCTCGCCTCCTCGTCTCAGTCTTCCGGCGGCTTCTCCGATGCGCCGACAAGTACCGGTGCCGCACATTCGTATCGGCTCCCACGCCCACGCGGCAGTGGCGATGTCGGAACACACCAACAGGCGCCGAACGGGCATCGAAGATCCCGCATCTGGCGGCAATGATAGCCATCGGGCCTTGATAGTCAAGTCTTTTCTACGGCTGGGGCGGCCGATCGGGGGCAGGGACTTCCTGGCACTCGGAAAGACGCCTGTCTCGAGGCGCAAGCGGCCAACTGCGGATGCGAAATGAACACATAGACGGTGCACTTCGGACAGAACAAGAGAGCGGAACGCGAACGGTGAACGCGATTCCGGCGCTATTCCCGGTATGCGGTCCAGGTTCCTGAGACCTGGCCCGGCTCGTAGCCCTCGGCGCTCATCCAGACCGAGTACGTGCCGCTGGCGGTGGTTGCATCAGGGAAGTTGCCGCCGGAGTAGCCCTCGCCGATGCCGGTGTAGGACACGCCGCTGTTCATGACCGTTATGGGGAATGACCAGGAATCGTACTGGCCGGAGTGAGCAATGGTGCCGTTGACGGGAATGCGCATCAGAACTGAGTCAATGACCGCACCCGTGCTGTCGCACAGACGGTGCCAGGTCTGCCAACCCGGACTGTTGTCGGTTTCGTTGAAGGTCCCGCTGTAGGTGAACGGCGATATGACCACGGTTGCCGTCGGCCCCCAATCGCTTTCGACAATCCACCTCTGGGGAAGCGGAGGCTCGACGTTCTCGCTGTCCGAGACTTGCGCGAAGTTGCCGCGCATCAATCCAACGTCCGGGAGCCGTGTCGCGCCGACACCGGAAGCGATGCCGGCGAAGGCAGTAGTGAAAAGGACCGCGACGGCGAGTCGAACTCGGTCAGGCATGAACTATCTTATGGAACCGCGAGGAGCGCGTCAATAGCATTTTCTCTCAACCCCAGGCTCCACCCCAGGACTGCCCTGAAAACACGCATGATTCACAATGGACTGTCATTCAGCGGGTTACGCGGAAGGAGCTTGAAATTGATGTTGCCTCGACCTATCATGAAACATAACTTATAAGTTATGTCGGTGATGAAGGGTTTGAGCGAGGCTTTCTATGAGGAATTGGGTCGGAAGCTCAAGGAGGTCCGACGCAAGGCTGGTTTGAAGCAGAGTGCGGTCGGCCTGGCCATGGGATTCAAGCCGGCGAGAGGCGGCTACATCTTCTGCCCCCTGGCGGCTGTCCGGTTGTTTGGCCTCCTGGCTGTTTCGACTCGAACCCTCGGACGTCGGAATCCCGGAGCCCGTCTCGCTGGAGTTCTTTGCGGCTCGGCTGGGAAATCGACCGAGGTCAAGCACATGTTGACATGTCAAGCCTACTCACTACAATTGGGCAATGGCAGTTGTTGGCATTCCCCGGGCATTGCCTTATCATCGGTACGGCAGGTTCTGGCAAACCTACCTGACTGAGCTGGGTTTTGACGTCAAGGTTTCGGCCAAGACGACGAAGCAGACGCTGGAGAAAGGTCTGGGCAAGGTGTCAAGCGAGGTCTGCTTGCCGATTAAGATTGTAGCCGGGCACATCGAGGAGCAGATCATGATGGCCGGTTGCCGGAAGCTTCGGCGGCCGGCTCCGGCAGGCCGAGGAGTCTCATGCGCGAGAATCCTGCTGCTCTTTCTGCTGGCTTGCGGCACGGCCCGGGTTTTCGGACAGTGGTCGCTGAATCTCACGATTCCCAATCCTTATCCCAGCCCCTACTCTTCCGACTGGCAGTCGAATCCGGGTATCGTGGGCGTTGCGGTCGCGCACACCGCAGGAGGCAACGACACGGTGAGTGTCGCCATCCGGATTGTGAAGACCGAGGGAAGTGTTGAACTGCTCACCGGTTCCTCCTCCGACCTCGTTTTCACCGGACCGGGCATGCGCCAGCTTAGCAACGTGGATTTCTGGCGCAATACCCAGCAGCTCAAGTACAACGTTGACTACCGGCAGCAGATTGTTCAGACCGGCCGGCTCCTGGAAGGCAGCTACATCCTGTACGCGACGCTCGCGGACGCGGCCACGGGTCAACCCCTGGGGCCTGAGCAGTCGGCGCGATTCTGGATTCTCGGTTTCACCCGGCCGCTACTCGTTGCGCCCGCCTATCGGGACACGATTCGGGTTTCGTTTCCGACGTTCCTGTGGACGCCGGCTTCGTCCCATCCCGGCTTTCTGGTTCGCTACGTCCTGCGCATCTGCGAGATTCTGTCTGGTCAGACCCCACAGGCCGCGATTAACAACATTCCGTTCCAGGCTGCCACTCTCGACAACCAGACGATGCTCATCTACTCTAATCGGGCGCGGATGCTCGAAGAAGGCAAGAGCTATGTCTGGCGCGTGCAGGCGCTCGACCGGTTCAATAACCCGCTCGGCGAGTACAGCGGCAATAGCGACATCAGTATCTTCACCTTCGGCCGGCGCGAAGCGACCGGAGCTCAATCGCCCGCCGCCGTCCGCCGCGACTTCGACGTTGCCGGCCGGCTCGTCTCCAGTTTCTCCTTGCTGCCCGAATCGCCTGAAGACGCGCAGGCCCTGGCCAATCTGTCCGTCAGCCTGGTCCGGCTGTACATCATCCGCGACCGCCGGAACTCGCCTGCGCCGCAGGACGTGTTCCTCGCCGGTCCGGGCTTCCCGGGCGCCAACGAGACCCTCGACACTCAACTCAGCGACTCCCTGGGGCGCTTCCACTTCTCGTTCGGCGCGACCGACTCGTTCGTCGAGTTGAGTCCGGATACCCTGCTGGCAGTGAGCGCGCGTGCCGGAGAAGGCCCGGACTGCCCGGATACGCTCGTTCGGTATCAAGGCCGGTTTGTCCGCTCCTGCCGGATTGTCGTCAATGAGCCGCACTATGTCTCTCCGGACACGAACCTCTTCCCCCGCGCCAACGACATCCTGCAAACAGGCGATGTGGCCGCCCGAGTCCGTTCCTATGCGCTGAACCTGAAGCTGTCGCTGCCGCCGAACCGCCCGCCGCAGGCCGGACTTCTTGCCGGTTGGGACGCCTACGTGCTGCGCCGCAACCGGCCGATTCATGTGCCGGCCAACGAAGGGACTGCGCCGTTCGCGCCGCCCGAATCCCTGCAGGGGATGAGAGTCGTGGCACACGCGGT
>Ga0233425_10007008_pt1 | contig 16122 bp, 14 predicted proteins | sample Watercolumn_Towu_2_FD_181712 | JGI IMG/M metagenome (GOLD analysis project Ga0233425, IMG submission 181712) | Freshwater microbial communities from Lake Towuti, South Sulawesi, Indonesia - Watercolumn_Towuti2014_140_MG | ecosystem: Environmental > Aquatic > Freshwater > Lake | place...
CATTTGAAAAATTGGCGAGCGGTCCCAAAAATAAATATTTGCTCGATGGCGCAGATAATGATTATGCTAAGCACCAAAATATCAGCAACTTACACTATATTAAAAAGAAATTATGGGGAAACTCCAGCTAATTCCTTATTTACTTTCCATATAAATCGTATCCGGGCACAAATCCTGTCCGTCCGCCCATTGAATACTGCCAAGAAAAGGACGTACTCTTCGAAATTTATCCACATCTCTTAAACTTCTGAAGACACCCTTATCAAGATACGGCTTCACATCGAAAATCCTGCTTTCGCCGTTGGTAAATAAAATCTTCAAAGTATAATCTGATGCGGGCTTAACATCTTTTACTCTTGGATACATGACATCATCTCCTATCTTAAAGGCTCAATTTTAAAAATATTCTCTCCATTTATAGCCAAATCCCAGTCCGCCATCAATTCATCTCTATGTATTTCCATCCATGCTTGGATTAAACTCAATTTATTAGGTTTCAACTCTCCTTCGATAAGGCTTCCATCAGCAATACCAATCACTGCCTCTTGATCCTGATACTTAACATGAATATGCGGGAGATGATGCCTCCTATTGTCCATGAAATACATCGAAACAACTATTCCGTAAAACATTTATAACGGCCATATGAAATCCTCCAGTTCTGTTGACGACCACCTTTTTATTGCACTAAACCCGGATTTTGCATTTGAAAATCCGCCCGAAGGGTTGGCAAATGAAATCTCGAAGAGATTTTCTTATATTTGCCAAGGTAACCCCAAATTTTTCCCTGCACTCTTTTGTGCAGGTAATATCGTCGTAGAATGAATTCTATTGAAAAATTTGGGTTAAAACAATCCGTCGCCCGCAAATAAAAAAGGCCCCGGGAAAAATCCCGGAGCCTTCTTGGATGTTTTTAAATTGGTGTCAGTTCATATTATCCGCTGCTATTTTCCCTCTTCTATAACTTTGCAAACTTGCTTAACGATTTTTGGGTGCAATGTCTTATGGGCATGAAACGGAATTACAATTCTCGAATTACCCTTAATATATATCCTATGACTCCCTTTGCTTCGCATAAAAACAAAACCGCATTTTACTAACTTTTTTTCTGCCTAGTAAGCGGTCATTCTTGGAAGTTTATACAATTGAAACCTCCATAGAAGTCGTTAGGATTTCATTACTCAACATTTTTCTTGCGTCTTTTTTGGAAAGTGTTTCGAGATAAAGTCCTACTGCTTCTTTAATATTTCTCAATACCTCTTCAATGGAATCACCCTGTGTGTGACAACCGGATAATTCGGGACAATAAGTAAAATATCCAAATTCATCTTTTTCAATAACCACATTTACCTTGTAAACCATACGGCCTCCTAATCTATCGGTATAAATTACCCCTCGACGTTGCATTCTACCATACCACCTGGCCATTATTCATTAAAATTTAATTGGTATCCCTATTTTGCCCTTTCTGGTTTTTTGCCTTTCTTCCCCTTTTCTATCAAAAAAAAGGCCCCGGGAAAGAATCCCGGAGCCTTCTTGGATGTTCCGCTTGCCCCGTTAGTCCCGACTCGTCGGGCCTAATGGGGTTGATGCGAATTATGCGTATATTGCAAGAGTCGCTGAACCAAACATTGTGTCGCTAAGGTTAGCCGCTATCTGAGCCACTTCACTTGCAATCGAACTCAAATAGTTAGCAGGATTTTCTAAAATCTGCTGAATTGTTACTCCAGCATCACGCGCAACCTTTCCATATAACTGTGTGAATACAGAATTATCAACTACGTCACCAATATTCTGTACCGAACCAGCTAATGCGGTTGCTGATACACCTGCGATAACTGTTCCTGCCGTTATCGGCAAATAAGTAACGTTAGCATCCTGTGCCAATTTTGTCTTTGCATCTGTAGTGTTTGCCGCGTCAACATTCCTGATAATCCTTGCCTTAAGATCAGCTGGAACAGCTGTAAAAGCAGTATTCGCGACAACAGTTCCGTTTCTATTTACAACTCTGACAAAAAACGCCTGTTTACCTGCTGAATTCTGGATGTTCTGTAGGTTCCTATAGTATGCAGTATTGGCATCATTAAGAAGTGTATCTTCAACCTCTACGATAGATACAAGCGCTGCACCACTGGATAACGTATTCGCCGCTTTCGCTAAACCATCAACAACAGACACTGTAATACCTGTCACCACGCCAAATATGGAGAGACGACTGTCTAACCAATTGTAGCTTGGGGTAAGGGCCGTTGAAAATTTTTGATTTTTAGAAATACTTCTCAATGCACGAAGATCATTTCCTATTATATCCTTGGATAAGGAAACTTCTGATACACCTTTGGTTGCTAACGCATCAAGCTCGTGCCTTAGCGAGGATAAATTGTTTAATGCATTGCCGTCGAGTCTCACTGTAGCAAGTACGTTGTTTGATGCATCAACAAGTTTAAATTCCTTCCCGCCTAAGTCTATTACGACAGTTGCTGTTGTTGGCTGCGTTTTCAAGGCTCCTTCTATCTGGCCTATCAATTCATACCATGCACCTTGGGCTTTTGTTGCCTGATCTGCTCTATTAGCCAAAGTTTCTCCTAATTTCCTATTGTCAGCTTTATCCATCAATGCGCCTTCAAAGAAATCCGCATATGCAGGATCGGCAACTACGACAAAACCATCTCCTTCATAGCCTTCTCTCAAAAACGCAACAAAATCTCTCGCAAAAGCTTGTTCTGATCCAAATGCCGTCTGAATAAATCCGGCTTCTGCTTCGCAGGCTCTTGCTTCATATGCTTCGTCGGTCTCGCCATCCAATCTTAGATTTTCTTTATGCCAATTTTCATGGGCAACTACAACCTGTCTCACATAATTAGCGACCAGATCAGTATATTTAAATTTGTCCTTGTTTTGTGCCGCAAAAACTGCCAATGCCTGAATAAAACCTGTATCAGCTGTAATACCATGATTGAAACATGCTGTAACTTGTTCCATTGTAACACCGGCATCTTGAAGAACTTTGGCCAAAGCATCATACTGTGGTTTAATGTCTGCTGGCAACGCGGCAACTTTACCTTCGGCTGTCTTCTTCATTACGAGCCTAAGTGCGGACTGGTACTCACCTAATTTCTCCTTTGCTCCAGATAATGTTGTGGCATCTACTGGCTCTTGCATTCCTGCTTCAACCACTTTAAGATCTGCACCTGCTCGAGCGCCGACTTCTGCTGCAATTTCAACATTTTGCGCGCCCGGTGTACCTACTGCTGGAGCTGCCATAGTGTTTTTTGCTAAACCTTTCACCGCGGTTTTTATCGCTACGCCATACGCCTCTTCATCCGACTTTTCTGTTACTCTTGGGCGGACGGATACGTAGGAGATGCCTTTCTGCGTAAGCAGTTCCTCAACTTTTTCCGTGTGGAAACCGCCTGTGATAAGAACGGCTACATTGAGTTTGTCTGTGTCCATCTGTTTTACTAGATTGTCCACGAACACGTTTTCTCTGTCGTGAGCGGCCTTGTAAAAGTTAAGCCCGGCTGTGTATGTGGCATCCCACATTGTGGCATCGCCCGTGAATTTAAACGCAGGGTCATTAACCGTGATGAAAGAAAGGAAATCCGTGAGTTTTACGTTACTTGCCGCTAGTTCATTGTACTCCTCTCTTATGAGCTTTATTGTGACGAGGTTTTTCACTAAACCAATCTGTTCCAGTAAAGAAACGAGCTTTGTCTCTGACTCATTCTTTGAAAGTGATGTCTTTAGTGTATTCTCTATCGCTTTCCACTCGTCGTTAAGTTTTTTGTAGTCAATTTTACTGTCTAGTGTCACGTATTCGGTGTATGACTTTAGGTTGCCAGCTGTCACATCTGCCGGGATAAGTGATACTAGGTAGCCGTAGTATTCTACTTCTGTCGCTTTTCCTGTCCTAAAGAGAAGGCTCTTTGACACGAGTTCCTGCGCCTTTTCTTTGTCCGCGCCTTTATTCACGGCGTCAATAACGGAGTCTCTCTCTTCCGTGACCTTCGCGAAATCTATTGATTTTTCGAGTTTGAAACAATCAAACGCGGTCTGCATGTTCGGATATTTTGCCATGTCTATGCCGTTCGCTTTGGCTGTTTCGGCTAGGTAAACCACATAATCCGCATAGTCCATGGTTTCATCGTTGTACGCTCTCTTATTATTAATGAAGGTAAGGAGTGTTGGGTTTAGCATTTTCTCTTTTAATCCTAAAAGCCCCGCTTCTACGGATGCAATGTCTTTTACCATTGTTTCCTTGTTCTTTGTAAGCTCGGCGTACGCCTCTAGGTTCTTTACGTATAGGTCTTTATTTTCTATACCATAAAGGACCGCCTGTATGTCTTCCTGACTGCCGGCAAAGCCCGTCGCGCCGTCAATAAGGGATTTCGCTAATAGAGAATCAATGACGTCATTTCTTGTTTCTGTTTCCGGTATAGCGTTAAGTAGCGCGAAATTAACCCATCTCTCCGCGCCTTCTATACCTATTAGCTCGATCTTGTTGTTCGCGCGAAGGCCTGAAAGAATCGCCTGAATGTTTTTCTGCGCGCTGTAGTTGCAGTGGGCATCCTGAATGTGTATGACCAATTTATCGGAGCCTGACGCTTCAAAAGAATTGGAGATACTGCCCAAATAATCAGGGATGTTTACGTCCGCTATTTTCATAGCCGGCGTAACCGCGGCGCCCGCTACTTCTGCCCTAACCGGCATCGCGTTACCGCTTAAAAGAAAACAAACACAAATAACGAAACTAACCAACTTCCCTAAAAAACTTTTCCTGCTAAACATATCCATACCCTCCTCCTTCGAACCTTCTTTGTTCGATTTTTAAAAATATTTTTTATTTTTTATTTTTCCCTTGCCTCTTACTTCTTGCTTCTTGCTTCTTACCTCTTGCCTCTCGCCTCTTACCTCTCGCTTCTATCTGTTCCCGTCGAGAAACGACGTTTTGTTTTCCAATATTTTTTCACAGAACTTTGCCGCTCTACCTAGTATATACCTGACAAACCCCCTCTTGTCAAGAGGGGGAGCAAAAAAAATTACATCAGGGCAGATTAGGGCTCCAATCTTTTCAAATCCGACAACTTATCAAAATCTCTATCGTAGGAATAAATTTTTTCTATTTTCTTGTATTCCATGACAGAGGCATTGTACGCGTCTATGTAGTCTATGTTTTCCAATCTATATAACGACACAGCATTCAGCAAAAGATCCTTGTTCTCACATTCAATGTTTTGGGTGTTGAGTATTTTCTGCAAGATATCGGTTGTTCTGTCTTTAGGGAAATTGTAGGCGCCTTCAAGAATCCATACAGTTTCGGCTATTACTAAATCTGATATAAAAAGCTTTTGCTTCCCTTCCTTTACCTGCTTAAACAACAATTCACATTGATCCGCCTTATGGGGATCATCATTTGTGATATAGCGTATGATAACGTTAGTGTCCAAGAATACCATTTTATTTCGCGGCCCTTCGAGCGGCATGGTTCTTCGCTTTCTGTCTTAATGATTTAAAATCAACTTCGCCTTTTTGTCCCTTAACCGCGCCTCTTATGTCCAAAATGTCGCCGGATACGGTATCCAGAGTGACCTTGCCGTTGTCAATGACATAAACAATCTTATCCGACGGCCTAATGCCCAGTAAAAGACGTATAACCTTTGGGATCGTCGTCTGCCACTTTTCTGTCACAGTTGAGTAAGGCATATATATATTCTCCTTGTTTTTTGATTTTCAATTACATTGTACATAATTCCTTGCACAAAGTCAACAAATTTGTAAAATTTCACGCGCTTGTTTCTACGCCCGCCAATTCTCTCTGTTGCTGGATATTTTCTTCTACAAAATTTTTATATTCTTCTCTGCTGATATTTAAGAGATCGCTATGCTCGCAAATCGGATTTTCAGTTCGTGAAACATACTCATTATATGAAGACCCCGCCCAATCATCTGGCCTGTCAACCAAATACGCGGTTACGGGATTTAGATGCACATATCTGGTCAGATGCAGTAATTGTTCGTCAGTTTCAACCAGAACACTTTTGAACCTTGATTCCCACAAAGGGCCTTTTCGCTTATTCTTGATGTTAAAATACCGCGTGTAGCTATTTTGAACGTTGTTCATATACATGGATATGCCCTTATCAGACATTTGCCTTAATATTATATGAAAATGCGTGGGCATTATGCAATACGCTATTATCTCGACTAGCTTTTTCCTTTCCTGTTCATTTGCATTATAGGCGCCTGTACCCCCTATTTTGTCCGATAGATCCATAAACGCCGAGAAACTGATGACATGATTTTCCCTCCGGTAATATCGCAAAATGTCTATCATCCTAGAGGATTCTCTATCACTATTAAAAATGTGATAACCCGCAATGCTTTTATTAAACACATGATAAACCCCGCCAACCTCAAACGTATGCTTTCTCATTTTCCACCCGGAAAACCAACCTACGCGGTTACATTTTTTTCACAAACCAGCACAATTATACTACATTTGTGAAATGAAACCAACCTACGCGGTTAGGTCGGCTTCGCAAAATATACATCATTTTTCACGCTTGTGTTTCTTGTGCGTGCTTTTCTCTGTTTGGCCATTTATCGCTATTGATTTCTTGATCCCATATGTTTCTATCTTACTACGCAATGTGTTTCGGTTTATACCAAGAAGCTGAGCTGACTGGACCTGATTCCCTTCTGTGATTTTCAGGGCCTTAATGATAAGCGCTTTTTCTATTATGGATATTATATCAATTGCCTTCTTTCCCAAATTTTGTGTTTCAACAATCAGATTAAACATTTCTTCGGCCAGAGATTCCAAACGCTTATCGGCCTCTTCTCTTGATTCCTCTTTTTTAGATTTTTCGGCCTTGTAATCCAGATACAATTGATCCGGCATCAACAAACTGCTTTTACACTCTACCATCGCCCTTTTTATCACATTTTCAAGCTCTCTCACGTTCCCCGGCCAGCTGTATTTCTCTAATTCCGTAAGCGCCTCTTTGGACGGACCCTTTATGTCTTTCTTTAGTTCCATATTAAAACGCCTAACGAAATACTGTGTGAGACGCGAAATATCCTCTTTTCTCTCACGCAACGGCGGAAGTGTAATGGTGACTACATTCAATCTGTAGTATAGGTCATCCCTGAAACTGCCTTCGGCGATGGCCTTTTCGAGGTCTTTATTGGTGGCGACAATGAGCCGCACATCTATCTTTATCCTTTCTGTGCCGCCGACGCGCTGAATCTCTTTTTCCTGAAGGGCGCGCAGGATCTTTGCCTGAGTGAGTAAACTCATGTCCCCTATCTCATCCAAAAATATCGTGCCGCCATTACATTGTTCAAATTTGCCGATTCTTTTGGTATCGGCGCCGGTAAAAGAACCTTTTTCGTGACCAAAAAGTTCGCTCTCAAGCAACGTGTCAGGTATTGCGGCACAGTTTACGGGGATAAAAGGCTTATCTCCGCGCTTACTGTGCTGGTATATAGCCCTCGCCACAAGCTCTTTCCCCGTACCGCTCTCGCCGCGCAGCAGCACCGTGACATCGCTTTCAGTTATCCTACCGATCATTTTATAAATTTCCTGCATTTTGGCGGATTTTCCAACAATACATTCGGAGACGGGATTTTCTTCTTCAAATGGCTTGTACGAGACCTGCGTTTTCATGGTCCTTGCCACTGAAAGGGCCTTTTCAATAATTTCCCATGTTTTATCCACATCAAATGGTTTTAGTATGTATTCATACGCGCCAAGCTTCATCGCTTCAATGGCGGTCTCGGTGGTTCCAAAGGCGGTCATTATTATTACAAGGAGCTTCGGAAAGTCTTTTCGCATCTCTTTTAGAACCTGAAGACCGTTCATCCCGGGCATCATTATATCCATAATGACAAGATCCGGGACTTCTTTGTCCAAAGCATCCATGGCCTCTTTGCCGTTTTTAGCCGGCAAGACACCTATTCCCTTATCCTCGATCATCCTTCCAAGGGCGTACCTGATGTTCCTGTCATCGTCAACTACTAATATTTTGTCCATTTATTTTCCTCTCCACCCTCTGCCCTCTGCCCCTACCTCGGCAATTTTATCACAACCTCGGTCCCTTTTCCAACCTCACTGTGAATAATAAGCTGTCCTTTGTGATTTTCTATAATCCTGCGACTAATAGGAAGCCCTAGCCCTACGCCCTCTTTTCTGGTAGTAAAAAACGGCTCAAAAAGCTTATCCTTTATTTTCACGGGAATACCTTTCCCAAAATCTTTAATGGATACTGTTACGTAGTCTGCCGCGACCGAAGTCTTGACTATGACCCTGCCGCCTCCGGGCATTGCCTGCACGGAATTAAGGACAATATTTAAGAAAACCTGTTTCAATTTTTCTTTGTCCGCGCTTATCTCCGGAATTTTGTTATCAAACTGACGCTCCACAGAGACGCACTGGTCCTCTAGCTCATAGGCCATAAGATTTAGAGTTTCTTTTAACACATCATTAACATTGACGCTTGACACACATAAGAATCCGGGCCTTGAAAAATCCAGAAATTGTTTTATTATACCGTTCATTCTTTCAATTTCGGATTCAATTATCTCAACGTCGGTTTTTATATTTTCCTTCGGCTCAATCTTTTTTATGACGGAGTGAAGGAGTATTTTTATGCTGGTCAAGGGATTGCGCAATTCATGGGCAATACCTGCGGAAAGCTGACCCAATGCCGCGAGTTTGCTGGACTGGATTAACTGTTCCTCGAGGACCCTGCTCGATTGCTTCACCCTCTCATACATACTCGCATTTTGTATCGCGAGTCCCGCCTGATTAGCGAATGTCACTAGTACTTCGATCTGTTCTTTGGTGATTTTTCTATCGCTGTAGAGATTGTCGGCCGTTATGACTCCCCATACTTTTTCTTTTCCTATTAATGGCACCGCGGCGAACGATTTCAGATTTAATATCTTTTTTAGGGACGCGTTAACACGCGGGTCATTCAACGCGTCATGAATTACGTAAGATTTTTTTTCCAGTACCGCCCTGCCCACTATACTTCCTTCTTCCTCAATAGGAAGGGCTATGTCTTTTATCGTTTCGTTTTCTATACCCACCGCCATTTTACACCTTAGCATTTTATTCTGCTCATCCACTAAGTAAAGACGCGCCCGGTCAAAACCTATACTCTTTGTTACTCCTTCAAGAATAAGGTGAAGGATCTTATCCAGATCCAGCGTCTGCATAGACTGGCTGATTTTGTACAAATGCCTTAGGCGTTCTACTTCCTGTTGCATAATTATTCCTTTTTCACTTGCGCGGGAACTCAATTGCTTATATAATTATGCTACTAAAGTAGCTGGTTGTCAACCGGGGAAAGTTCAGCGGTGTTCTATACTCTATGGACAAAATACTAGTCGTTCAGGATAGCATTTCAATAAACACACTCCTAAAATTCAGGCTCGAGTCTGCCGGTTTTTATGTCAAGAGCGTGGAAACCGGTGAGGAAGGCGTCAAAGAAGCCACTGAAACCCCATACGACCTGATTCTTCTGGACTACAGATTGCCCGGTATAAACGGCATCGAAGTCTGCACCACCCTCAAATCACAAAACAAGACAAAGGTTGTTCCCATAGTATTCCTATCCGCCACGGAAGAAGATGAAATTATTCCGCTGACAAAAAAGGCCGGCGCGGACGGTTTTATCAGCCTACCACTAAAAGGACAGGAATTCATTGAAGAACTGAAAAGACTAATAAAAGAGAGAAAAAAACTGGAAACCTAACTCGCCGCGGGTAACTTAACGAGGGTAAGCTTATGGACAAAGAACCAAAACTGACCCTTTACGAAAAGGACCTCTATGACGCCGAAGAGATAAAAGAGGATTCCATCCAGATTATAGTATTCCGCATGGGCAAAGAATGGTACGGTGTGGAAGTTCTTAAAGTGAGAGAAGTAGTAAAATTAGGAAAAATCTCATATCTGCCTTCGGTCCCTGATCACATTCTCGGTATCATCAATTTAAGAGGAAACATCCTGTCTGTCACGGATTTAAAAAAAATCTTCGTACTACCGCAAACAGAAACCACCGAAAACACGAGGCTTGTGATAATAAAATCCGGCAAACTAGAAACAGGTATTCTCGCCGACGAAGTAAATGACGTCATTGAAATCCCCAAAAGCAAAATAGATCCATCCCTTGCCACTATAGAAGCCGGGAGGGCGGAATACATACAAGGCGAATGCAAGATCGGAGATAAGCTCGTCGGCATTTTAAAGGCAGAAGAGATTTTGGAATTGAAATAACAATGCCTGAATCCATAACATAGCAAAAAAACAGGAGGACGAGATGAAGATGACAATCGGGAAAAAATTGGGGGTTCTGATTTTGACAAACACCATTTTTTTATTGGGAATCGTTGGCCTTGGCATCCTTTCGCTAAACACCTCTTACCAAGACGTGTCCGGAGCCATAAAGAAAGACTTACCTACAACCATTGACCTTCACCACGTGCTCATTGAAACACAAAATCAGACAAAGGAAATGCTTCACTACGCTTTAACCGGCGATAAAGGCTGCAAAAAGACATTCGAAGAAATAAAACCGGAAATTGACGAATTATTCAACAAAATTGAGCCACTGCTAGAAGATGAAAGCGACAGAACAAAAAATAAAGGGATTCGTGAGGCGTACACACAATTATCCGATTTCTCCCTAAGTATATTTAAACTCAAGGACGAAGCAAGGGAGCAAGAATTAGAAAAGCTGATTCTGGATCAATATGAAAAGGTTTTGGGAAATTGCGTGGAAAAATTGCATGATTTTTCGGAAACTAAAAAAGAATGCCTCTTTGGCGACGTCAATAAAGTAGCCAAGTTTATTCACCAGAGAGAGACATTCATAACTATTTTGGGGCTGGCGACTATACTTCTAATTCTAGTTATCGGCGTCTTAATCGCGCGCGGCATAACAGGGCCTATTCGTAAAGTCATCGAGGCAAGTAACATAATAGCGCAGGAAGGAGACCTCTCAAAAATAATTGAGCTAAAGGGCGTAAATTCTGCGGAAGAAGTTCACTCAAAAGATGAAGTAACCTTGCTCGCATTGGGATTTAATCGCCTCGTAAAAAGCATGCGCAGTCTGGCCGCTCAGGCAAAGGCCATAGCTGACGATGATTTAAAAAACAAGATTTTGGACGAAAAAATAAAAGGCGATTTGGGAGAAAGTTTTTCCACAATGGTGTACAACTTAAGAAAATTGGCTGAGCAGGCTACTGCTATCGCAAACGATGACCTCTACAACCCGATACTTTCCGACGTGGGAACGGGCACAATAGGCGGATCCACGTCACAGATGGTAACCAAATTAAGGGGCCTATCAAAACAAGCGGATATCATCGCCGAAGATGACCTCAACAATACGTCACTGCTAGAAGAAAGCAAAGGCGCTTTAGGCGGCGCTTTCGCGCGCATGGTAAAATTTCTAAAAAGCCTCGCTAGCAGAGCCCAAGTTATAGCCATGGGAGATCTTACTCAGTCAATCAATTCTAAAGGGGTACTCGCAGACGCATTTAATAGCATGACTGATAGCCTACGCAATCTAATGCAACAGGTTCAGAGCGCCGGCGTACAGATAACATCTTCGGTTGCACAGTTACACTCTACGGCGGAGGAGCAGGCCTCCGGTGCGGCTGAGCAGTCGTCAGCAATAAGTGAGGTGGCATCAACAGTGGGAGAGCTAGCCACGACGGCATCACGAATAGCTGACAACGCCGAGAATGTGTCAAAGGCCACTGAACACACACTAGGCATGATGATGGAAGTAAACGGCAAGGTAGACCTTACGGCCAAGAAAATACTTTCGCTTGGGGAGAAATCGCAGTCTATCGGAAATATCACAAAACTAATAGACGACATTGCGGAACAGACAAACCTTCTGGCCCTAAACGCCGCAATAGAAGCCGCGAGAGCCGGTGAGTATGGAAAAGGTTTTGCCGTAGTGGCGCAGGAAGTAAGAAAACTCGCGGAACGCTCAAGCGAGTCAACGCTAGAAATAAGACAATTAATAACGGAGATACAAAACGAAACGAATTCCACCATTATCGGAATAGAAGACTCCACCAAATATGTCGCAAGAGGTCTTGAGACGGTTAAAGACACTGCAAAGTCCGCGAAAGAAATATCCATGGCAACACAACAGCAAAAAACAGCATCGGAACAGGTAGCTCTCGCCACAAGGAATATTGATACGGTAACAAAACAGTTCGTCACCTCGACAAAACAGACCGCGCAATCAGCGACATTGTTAAACAAATTGTCAGTGGAATTAAAAACAACGATTGGGGGATTTAAGCTAGAAAAGACTTAACGCTTACAACTTACCACTGGAGTTACTATGCCCAGCAAAGAAGATTTTATTGGAATTTTTAAAGCGGAGTCGGAAGAACATCTGACGAAGCTTAATAACGGCATTGTGGAGCTGGAAAAAAACCCCGGCAATCTTGAACTTATCAAAGAATTGAACAGGGCGGCCCATACGTTAAAGGGATCGGCGCGTATTTTCGGATACTACGAACTGCAAGAAATAGCGCACAAGATTGAAGATATCTTCGACAAAATCCAACAGAAAAAAATTGTCTTTAGCTCCTCTTCGGCAAATCGTATTTTCAAGGCCTTAGACGCAATTAAAATCATACTAGGCAAGATAGTAAATCACGAAACAATAAATCTGGATATATCCGAAATATGCTCGGAATTGGCAAAGTGCGTCGCGGTAAATACAGACAGTCCGCCATTGCCGCCGCATGCGGCAGATTTAAAACCGCAGGAAGATACAAAAATAAGCAACAAGACAGAATCCCATGATGGGAATATTACCGTACCGGCTTCGCGCATCACCGTTCATGAACCAAAGACCGCGGCACAAGAATCTAAACCGGTCACCGAAGAATACATCCGCGTCCCTATAAGTAAGGTAAATAAACTATTGAACCTGGTCGGTGAGGTAGTAATTAACAAGATGAAGTCGTCACAAGAAGTATCACGCATAAAAAAATTTACTAAACATACCCGAGAAATACAAAAGAGGTTAGCCGAGTTAAACGAAAAAATAAAAAAACATATTCCCGCTAACGACCTAGAAATAAATAGAATATCCGGCCAATGCAACGCCGAAGCACAAAAGCTCCGTGATGAATCACTATCTCTCTACGACAACGTGTCAACCGAATCCTTCTACCTGGACCCTGTCATCACGGAACTACAAGACAGGATGAAAGAAATCCGAATGCTTCCATGCTCAACGATATTCGAAGGTTTTCCGCGCATGATAAGGGACATCGCCGCGCAGGAAGGGAAAGAAATAAATTTCCTAATTTCCGGAGAAGAAACAGAACTGGATAAAAAAGTGCTGGAGGGGATAAAAACTGCTCTAATGCACATATTAAGAAACTGCGTAGACCATGGAATAGAAAAGCCAGCCAAAAGAGAGTCCATAGGGAAACCACGCGGCGGAACTATTTCCCTATCAGCCTACCACGAAGCCGGAAATGTTGTAATAGTCATAGAGGACGACGGCAAAGGCATAAATGTGGAAGAAATAAAACAAACAGCCTTGAGAAAACATCTGATTGCTCCGGAAGAGTTAAAATCAATGACGGAGAGAGAAATACTAAATATTGTTTTTATGAACGGATACTCCACCAGTCCAATCATTACCGACGTGTCCGGCAGGGGTATAGGACTTGACGTCGTCCGGCACAATATTGAAAATTTGAAAGGACAAGTCATTCTTGAAACAGAAGAAGGCAAATGGTCAAAATTCACGCTGATTCTTCCCTTGACGATCGCTATCATAAAAGTTCTTTTGGTGAAGGCAAACAACATGACATTCGCCATCCCTATTCCTTCAATAGCGGAGTGTTTGAGAATTGACTCAAAGGATATATCTACAATTGAAGGCAGAATGGCAATCCAGGTAAGAGAGCATACAGTCCCGATAGTCCGGCTCGAAAACACACTAAATCTTCCGGCGACGCAGGATGACAGCTCGACTGACCGCGCAAATGTCAAAGAGATTCCTATTGTAATAGCCTCTTCCCTGGAAAAACAGGTTGGATTTATTGTTGATGATATAGTGAGCGAAGAAGAAATTTATATAAAAACCTTGGGCGCGCATTTGGGAAAGGTAAAAAATACCGCCGGTGCCGCCATAATGGGACAAGGGGATGTTGTAATTGTACTGGACGTTGTAGATCTAATAACATCAAGCAGGTTAAGCCATCCGGCGGTCACAGGACGCGCCCCAATAATACCGGCTAAACGCGAGCAAAAGAGACTCCTTGTAGTCGAAGACGCTCTATCGACAAGGGAACTTGAAAAAAATATTCTTGAAACGCAAGGATATAGCGTTGATACGGCTGTTGACGGATTGGACGGGCTAGGTAAAATAACACAAAACAGGTACGACCTCATAGTTACGGACGTCCAAATGCCTAGAATGGACGGATTTGAATTTTGCAGGACACTTAAAGGCAATCCTTCTTACAAAGACATCCCGGTAATCATAGTTACAGCCTTAGAAAAAGAGGAAGAAAAAAGATACGGCGTAGAGGTGGGGGCCTCGGCATACATCATTAAAAGTACCTTCGAGCAAACAAATTTGATTGATGCTATTGAAAGACTAATTGGATGAAGGAGGCCGAAATGGCAAACAGTAAATTAAGTATTTTGGTGGTCGACGACAGCACTCTTATTAGGACCAGTATGATTGAGGAGCTCAGCACTTTAGGATATCCAAACTATTCCGCCAGCTCCGTTGAAGAAGCGGAAAAGATTCTTAAAGAAAAAAACATTGATCTTGTTCTTCTGGATCTTATGCTCCCTGGCATGAGCGGCATGGAATATTTAGAAAAACTAAAAAATCAAAAAGAGGATATTATCGTAATTATTATGACCGCGTACGAATCAGTTGAAACCGCGGTAAACGCCATCGAACGCGGGGCGTATGATTATGTAATTAAACCGGTAGAACCATCGCACCTTGAACTGATTATTAAAAGAGCACTTAAAAGGTACCAAATAACTCAAGAGAAAAAGAACGCTATCGAAAGAAGGGTTCAGGCACTTACTGACTTTATGGAGACCACAAAGGAGACTTATCAAATACTGCAGGGGTTAAAAAAAGAAGTAAACGATCTACTTAAGGAATTAGGACAACCGGCCAAATATAAGACAATAGAGTAAAAGACTATGGAAAACGGATTAAAAGGTATTATTCGAGTATTGGTTGTTGAAGACTCACCTTTAATGTGCAAGGTTATAACTAATATTTTAAACAGCGATCCGCAGATTATTGTCGCGGGAATAGCGCACAACGGGAAGGAAGCCATAGAATTGGTTCCTCGCTTAAAACCTAACATTATTACCATGGATATTCATATGCCTGTTATGGACGGCTATGAGGCGACCAAACAAATCATGGCATATTGTCCTACACCCATTCTCGTAGTATCCACCTCAGTGTTTAAAGAAGGAATGAACAAGGTATTTAAGGCTATCTCATACGGCGCCCTTGATGTAATTGACAAGGGAGCAATGGAAGCCTATGGAGACGAAAAATCCGGACGTGAATTAATAAATAAAATAAAGTTTTTAAGCAACATTAAGGTCATAACACATCCTCTGGCAAAACTGGAAAAAGAAAGCTCCGCTAAGGTTCTTAACATTTCCAAAAGAAATGCCCCTGACAGGATCGTCGCTATAGCCGCTTCTACCGGAGGACCCGAGGCCATACATTCTATTTTGAAATCGCTCCCTGAGGATTTTCCTTGCGCTCTTGTTATAGTACAACATATGACCAGCGGTTTTGTAGGGGGGCTCGCCGGTTGGCTAAATGATGAGAGTAAAATAAATGTAAAGGTAGCAGAAAATGGAGAGGGTCTACTGCCGGGCACCGCTTATATAGCGCCTTGCGATTCGCAAATGCGCGTGGATGAAAACAAAAAAATACGGATTACCGATGAGCCACCATGTGACGGTCAAAGACCATCCGGAAGCATCCTTTTAGAATCTGTCGCAAGAGTATATAGAGAAGGCGCCATAGGCATTGTCCTAACAGGAATGGGGAGGGACGGCTCCATAGGGTT
>Ga0233425_10007009_pt1 | contig 16119 bp, 7 predicted proteins | sample Watercolumn_Towu_2_FD_181712 | JGI IMG/M metagenome (GOLD analysis project Ga0233425, IMG submission 181712) | Freshwater microbial communities from Lake Towuti, South Sulawesi, Indonesia - Watercolumn_Towuti2014_140_MG | ecosystem: Environmental > Aquatic > Freshwater > Lake | place: Indonesia...
CACGCAGACCGCCCACCAGCACGGTCATCTCGGGCGCTGTCAGGGTCAGCAACTGCGCTCGGTCAACCAGGAGTGCTTCTGCCGGGACGGCGTACCTGGCTTTGAGGTAATTGCGAAAGCCGTCCGCGACGGGCTCAAGGAAGGCCATCGAGGCGGCATCGGTCTGCTCCGGGGAGGCGTCCATGCGTCCTGGCGTGAAAGGAACCGTGACCGTGTGACCAGCCTGCTTCGCGGCCCGCTCGACGCCCGCGCAGCCGGCCAGGACGATCAGGTCCGCCAGCGAGACCCGCTTGGCGCCGGACTGCGCGCTGTTGAAGGCGCTCCGGATGCCTTCCAAGGTGTCGAGCACTCTGGCCAACCGGGCGGGTTGGTTGACCTCCCAGTCCTTCTGTGGGGCCAGGCGAACACGCGCTCCATTCGCCCCGCCACGCTTGTCCGAGCCACGGAAGGTTGACGCCGACGCCCACGCGGTCGAGACCAACTCGGAGACCGATAGACCCGATGCCAGGACTTGGGCTTTCAGCGCGGCGATGTCCTGCGCGTCGATCAACGGGTGGTTTGGCCTGGGGATGGGGTCTTGCCAGATGAGCTCCTCACGGGGCGCCTCGGGGCCGAGGTAGCGCGCGCGCGGACCCATGTCGCGGTGGGTCAACTTGAACCAGGCCCGTGCGAAGGCGTCGGCGAACTGGTCCGGGTGCTCGAGGAAACGCCGCGAGATCTTCTCGTAGGCGGGGTCGAACCGCAGGGAGAGGTCCGTCGTGAGCATCGCGGGGGCGAGGCGCTTTGACGGATCGTGCGCGTGCGGCACCGTGCCGGCCCCTGCCCCGCCTTTCGGTTGCCATTGGTGCGCGCCGGCGGGGCTCTTGGTCAATTCCCATTCGTAGCCGAACAGGTTCTGGAAAAAGTTGCCGCTCCACTTCGTTGGCGTGGTGGTCCAGGTGACTTCCAGGCCGCTGGTGATGGTGTCCCCGCCCTTGCCGGCGCCGAAGCTGCTCCGCCAGCCGAGGCCCTGCGCTTCAAGCCCGGCGGCTTCCGGTTCCGGCCCGACATTGGACGCCGGACCGGCGCCGTGGGTCTTGCCGAACGTATGGCCGCCGGCGATGAGCGCCACCGTCTCCTCGTCGTTCATTGCCATGCGGGCGAACGTTTCGCGAATGTCACGCGCCGCGGCGATCGGGTCCGGGTTGCGGTTCGGGCCCTCGGGGTTGACGTAGATCAGTCCCATTTGCACGGCGGCCAGCGGTTGCTCGAGATCACGGTCGCCCGAGTAGCGTTTGTCCGCCAGCCAGGTTGTCTCGACGCCCCAATAAACGTCCTGATCCGGCTCCCACACGTCCTCACGCCCGCCGGCGAAACCGAACGTCTTGAATCCCATGGTTTCGAGGGCGACGTTCCCAGCCAGGATCATCAGGTCGGCCCATGAAATTTTCCGGCCGTACTTCTGCTTGATCGGCCAAAGCAGCCGCCGCGCCTTGTCGAGGCTGACGTTGTCGGGCCAACTGTTGAGCGGGGCAAAGCGCTGCTGCCCCCGGCCACCGCCACCGCGGCCATCGCCAGTGCGGTAGGTGCCGGCGCTATGCCACGCCATGCGAATGAACAACGGGCCGTAGTGGCCGAAGTCCGCCGGCCACCAGTCCTGCGAATCGGTCATCAGCGCCGCGAGGTCCTGCTTCAACGCCGCATAGTCGAGGGTCTTGAACGCTTTGGCGTAGTTGAAGTCCTCCCCCATCGGATTGGACTTCGAAGAGTGCTGGTGCAGGAGTTCGAGCCTCAACCGGTTCGGCCACCAGTCCTGGTTCGTTGTGCCGGCGCCAGCAATGGGTTTGTGGGCCCGGCCCGTCACGGGGCACTTGCTTTCTTCGTTCATGGTGTTTGTTTCTTTCAGTGTCTTGAGTGGTTAGCGCATCTTGGCCACGGGCTCCAGACATATTAGCGTGAATCTCAGGGGTCCCGATCGATCGGGAAACCGCCAGATCGGCTGCTCTCCAATTGAGATTTGTGATCTGCCATGGAGCGTGGCCCGCGCCTGCTCTGCGATTTGAAATTTGCGATCTGCGATCCAGCGCAAGTCGTCCGGCTCGTCGCGCCGTAGCTTCCGAGCGAAGGCGGAGGGGATCGCGATTTGAAATCTGCGATTTGCGATCCAGCCCAGATCCTCCGGCTTGTCGCATGGGCGACTGAGCGCTTGTGTTGTTCCAATTTCCCCGGCCTGTCGCGCCGTAGCTTCCGAGCGAAAGCCCGAACGACAGAACCGACCTCCTGGGGCGATCATGCTCCCGCCAGAGGAAATCAGCATGGCCATCCTCGGAGCGAATGCCCAGATGCTCTCGATACCAGGCGGACATCCTCTCGGGATCGCGTGCTCTAAAGAACACTCCGCCGATTCCGCTAACCCTTGCTTTGCTGTCGCTCATGTGTGGGCTGGGTTGATGTGGCCTAACGACTCGCCGGGCTCCTCTTCGCTGCACCGATCTTGTTAGTGATCGCGCTCTCGGCCACCTCATGCGCCACCGAATAGAACCGGACCGTGCGAAAGGAAGCGGGCAAATGGCGCACCCACCAGGCCGAGTGGCTCAGCAGGTATCTTCCGATCCTGTTCCTGACACCTCCAAAGTCGAACATGAAGAGGAACCTGACCGGGTAACCTTCTCGCGGGAGTTCTACCGCGACATTCGCGGTCGAGTGTGCTCCAAGGACGATACTTGCAGGGATGTCTGCCTCGCGGATTGAAGCGGGAGCCACCATCAAGCTGTTTGGAGCCGGTGCTTGCGGACCCGGGTCTCGCGGCTGCTCGGTGGTCGTTTGGATCAAGTATTCTGGGCGCAGCACAACCTGCGAGTTCCCGGAATTGGTGAAGCAGAAAACCAACTTCGGCTCGCCGCCACTCGTTGCCACGCTCTGCTGACACACTGAAATTGGCAACCTGGGCTCCTTGAGCAGATGGTTGACCAACCACCCTCCCGTGATCAAAAGAGCCAGATTGCAACCACCGCTGGCTTACGAGGTCTCATACTCGGGTGAGCTTGTTCGGCGGTTTCGGCGGTATCATGTCCCTGCTGGATTCCGTTCGAAGAGGGCGCAGAGCCGCGGCCAGTCAGCGAGCACTCCCACGTTGAAAAGCAACAGCGGTATCGCCGTGACAAGGCCAGCGGGCAACATCGTGGCGTGGAAAGCGACCATGCCGAGGCTCATCGGCAACTGGAGCAACCCGCCAGCAAACCGCGTGCGGGGAAACAACAGAAATCCGGCGACCACAACGTGGCTGAATGCGACTGGGGCCATCAACCCGCCGTTGCGCATCGCCTGCAAAAGCTGGTCGCCGCTCGAGCCGTCGCCCGGCGGCATCGGAAAGAAATGAAGGAAGTAGTTGCCGCCGAACACCAGAAACGGAAGCGCGAGCAACACGGCGGAGACGACTCTCACGGTCTTCATTGGATCGACGCTAATCGCGCCACTGAACAAACTCAAGCTTCCGGCCGCAAGCCGTTCCCGCGAAGGGCTTAACCTCGACTCATCACCGCCATCGGCGGTTTACCCAGCGGCTGGCGAACGGCCCAAGGCGGAAAGCGGATCGGCTGCGCGTTGGACGCTTGATTGTTCACTGCACGACCCAGACTCGATAGAAGGCCCGTGAGTGCTGCTTCGTTGAATCAAAAACTGACAGCACGGTGCCGTCACCCCTCACTGGAGTACCGACACTCTCCCAACGCGGCGGCTCCATCGAGATCGTCCGCTGAACCTGGTAAAGCCTGTTTGTCTCCGAGGCCCACGTGAGTTCAATTCCAATTGCCGTAAACGCGCGCAGCTCCGGGCTGGCAGTCGCCGCTGCGGCTGGGGCGGCGACTGCACCTGAGTCACCCGAGCTCAACGAGGGACGAGCGGTTGCGTTTGGAGGAATCTCCGCCACACCATAGATCGGGAAACCCAGAACAGTGTCAACGCCTCCCGCATAGTCGTTCCACTGACCAGGATGCGTGTGATCCCGTGGCCACAAGTGCACATAGAATTCGCTTCCGCCAGTCCCGTTGTCTGGCTGACCGCCAGACCAATTCGCGTACGACACCGGCTCGCCGCTGACCCAGGTAAACACGAACGCTTTCGCCCGGTCGGTTAATCCAATCCAGAGCGCGCCACCATAGCCGGAGAATGTCGAATAGACCCAATGGCCTTCCTCCGCGTTGCGGATCGTCGCCAAATGTCCGCCCAAGCTGACAGCCTGGGCCTCGGCGTTGCTCCAGGTGTTCTGAGAAAGGAGATAGTAGGTGTGGCCGTTGCCAGGATTGACGATGGGGCCCACCACGATATCGGCTCGAGCGAACACGCCGATAGCAATCGCCGCAAGAGCCAGAAAGACCTTCATAGGGATCGAGAATGTGGGTGTGGAGTTTGCGCCTTCAATCCGCCTACCCTCTTGCGTGCCTACGCATGATGCTCATGAATCTCGTGGCACTGATCGGACGGTGCGCGATCAGCTTTCCATCGTAAATGATACTGAACACCCCGCAGGGGGTTGGAAGCGCCCTCGACGCCTCGGCACTCCCGACTCGAATCACTCTCGGCTCGAGCCCCAACTTCCTGGACGCCTCCGCAATCCTCTCCACCGATTTTGCGGCATACGGACACTGATCGGCAGCCAGGATGGTCAGGCCCTTGCCATACCGCTTGAGGAGTCGCGCCTCTTCGACGATGAACCGAGGATCAGGGGCCGACTTCTCGAGTTTCTTGACGAGCAACTCATAGGGGGCCACGGACGCCTCACTGCCGCCGATGGTGCGATCCACCGGGACAAAACCGGCCTTGAGAAACACTTCACTCCCTGCCATGAAGCTATCGGAACTGGTCACCACTGCGACCCCTCGGCATCGGCTCTTCATGGCGTCCTCGAGACAGCTTTCCAGGAGGAGCGATCCAAGCCCTCTCCCCTTGTGTTTGGCATGAACCCACAAGCAATGGATGACCAGGTAACCTGCTGCCGCCACAGGCCGCCATGCGTGGTTGCCGACGGCGTACTCGATCATTCCAACATCGCCGAACTGCTTTGAGCGCACCACCTTGTATCTTAGCCCTTCCGCGTAGCGCTCCCTGAGCCAGTTCGTTTTCCGTCGATGGCCCAGGTTGTTGGCGTTCTTGTTACCACAGTGGCTGCAACCAGCGATGTTGTCAGCATCGGTGTCAATGACCCGGTAATCGCTGACGGTGTTGCCACCATCGACGGCAGAACGTCCAGGCTCACCGGCACGGGTGGCCAGACGCGTCCGGGTCAGAACCAAGCGTCGCCCGCCCGCCTTGTCGCGCCGTAGCCTCCGAGCGGAGGCGGGCGGTCCAGCGCCCTTGTTCGGCATCGGGGGTTTCATGCTTCCGTGAATGTCATGCGGACAGACTCGCCAGCCTTTGGTCCCATCCACGCCTCACGGCTTACGCAGGCGATAGAAGCGCCGCGGGGTCTCCATCTCCAATGTGACAGACGATCGGGTGGCCGTCGTCGTCGGAGGATTGGTGGCGATGCTCCACCGGTCAGTCGGGACCGCAGAAGCACTCTCCAGAACGTGATCACTGAAGTTCGTCCTCCAGGACGCCTGGACCGACGTCGCTCCCACCCGCTCAAGCCTCAACTGGGCCTGCGGCAGCAGTGCCAGATTGGAAGACGAGAGGTGCCAAATGTGCCCTCCGCCCCAGTAGGCGGCTCCATTCCACACTACCGTGCCGTGCGCAAGCGTGGAAAAGTCCCAATCGAATCCATATTGAGAACCGGTTGGGTCCAGATCACGAAGGTAGTCGCCCGAAAACCGGTACGTGCCATTGGTGCCTTGGTACGCGTAGTGGCTTCGCCCCGTCAACGGAAATGGCGCTCCTCCTTCGAGGACCGCATTGCGAATCACCGCGGTGAGTGATGGAGGCGTGGGGCTGTAATCAAATGTCAGCGTCGCGGAGATGGGCATGGTCCGGCTTCCCGTCGGGAGCCGGTCGCCGCGCTCCTCAACGACGGTGCCCGGAATCGTGCGATAAACGTCAGGCTCGACAGGCTCTCGGACGGGCCCGAAGTTCGCCCGCCAGCCGTACGCAGAGGTCGTCGTCAGTTGATCGTTGTGAATCGTCACGACGACGGGCCGAGCTGTGAATACCAACTTCGGGTCGGTGAGGAACTGATCCTTTGAAGTCACGGTCTTCTGAACGTTCGTGACGACGACGCCTGCGTCATTCGTCGTACGGGTTGTTTGGATTAAGACGTCAACATATTCCCAATTGTAGAAAGCGGAACCGGACTCCGGTGTGGCCAGCATGGTGTAGGCCTGCCAGGTTTCGAGCGCCTGCCCGGCGCCAAGAGGTGATACTCGTCCCCGTCCGTTGGTGAAAACCTCCAACGGCGCGTAGGGCGTATCCTGGGCGGCGCTCCGGTACGCGAAACACGCGATCGTTGACACCACCATGATGTTGACGACGAGCTTGTTCATGAGCGCCGTACCGTTGCCGAACGAGTACTTACCCCAATTCGGACAATAGCCCGGCCTGCGGCACTATCCCACGCCTTTCGGATGGGCGTCAAATCTCGCATGGTCCTGTCTGCCCTTCTAGGTGGCGCATGAAGAGGCCGGCGGCGTTCGGGAGCTGGTGCGGCGCGTGGAGGGGCAACCGTGGCCCCCGGCCGACGAGGAGGGGAGGAAGTCAGATCGGACTGACATCCGACTTGTCTCGCCGTAGCTTCCGAGCGAAGGCGGGGCAGTGGCCGACCCCAGGCAGCTCAAGCCGCTCTGGCAGTCAGGCGGTTCGGAGGTTGCGAAGTCAGATCGGACTGACGTCCGATGCTACCTGGGGGTGAGCGGGCGTGAGCGAGATCACGCCTCCCTGGCGGTCGGGCGGTTCGGTGGTGGTGAGAACTCAGTTGGCGAGTTCGGCGTTGACGTTGTCGGTCGCCACCTTGAGGAGGTGCCGGGCGTAGCCGAAGTTGTGGATGCCGCGGCTCTTGTCCTGGAAGACGAGATAGAGGTTGAAGCGCGCCTGCTTGATCCGGTCAGGAACTTGCGCCTGTTCCTGGGCGGTGGGTCCGCTCACCGCGGGGACCCCGGGTGGGTTCGAGAGCGCGCCGGGAGTGGTGTATTCCCACGCGCGCGGGCCGTATTTGTCGCGCAGGGCCTGTGGTGCCTTCGTGGTGGCCCAATTGTCGAGCAGGCCCTTGATGGCCGCCAGGCGCCGGTCCGTGAACCCCTGGATGAGTTCCATGAGGTCCTTGCGGGTCTCGCCGTCCTCGTGACACTTGGCGCAGGCGTCGAGGGTGACCTGGAAGTCGTGGCCGGTGCGGACGGGGTTGTCGGGGCTGAGGTTGTCCGGGGTGTGCCGGTGCGTGTGGCAGTCGGCGCATTGCTTGGGGTTGTTGCGGTGCTCGGACTGCACCGGCTCGGTGTCGCCCTCGAAGCCACCCGAGCCGATTAGCACGTTGTATTGTGGCGAGTAATGTGGGTAACGGCTCGTATCCTGCCAGGTAGCGCCGCGCATGTTGTGGCACTGGCCGCACACGTTCACCTCTGGCTTGTACTGGGCGGCGAAAGTGGTATTGGTGGAAGTCCGATAGGAGAATGGGGCGAGGGAGAACGTGGGGTTGCGCAACTGGCTCCCATTATCGGTGTCCTGGTGCGGGTCGTGGCAGACGACGCACGTGACGCCAACCGCAGCCGCGTCGGGGCCGGTGGGCAGGACCGGAGGCTCGCCGTTCTCGACTCCCGCGAGCATCGCCACGCGGACCGCTCCGGAGTGACACGGGCCGCAAGCCATCATGCGGGAGGTGCTGGTGGTGGCGTTGGTGCTGAGGAAACCGACCGCGACGTCCTCGACGACTTTGACGTGTTTGGAGAGTTTCCACTCGTCGAAGGTCGGATGGTGGTAACCGTTGTGGCAACCGCCGCAGGCATTGGCCGAGAGACTCACAATGGGTTGGGTGGCGGTCGTGGCGGGATGGGCCGGGTGGCCTCCGCCCGGGCCGTGGCAATTCTCGCATTGAACGCCAGCCAGATGGGAGGTCGTGCGCCGGTCCTGGTAGCCTGAGTTCATGCCGAAGCCCGCGGTGTGGCACTTGAGACAGGAGGGGTTGGTGCTTTGGCCAATGTTCGCGAGGGTTTCCCACGCCGTGGCATGGCGTGTGCCCGACCACGCGTCGTACTTGTCCAAATGGCAGAAGAAGCACTCGTCCGCGCTCAAAAAGGTTGGGAGGGTCCGAAGCCGCAGGAAGCCGGCGTCGCCGTCGGGGGCGAGGGTGAGAGTCGCGTTGGTGGTGGTCTGGCCGATGGTCTGCCAGTCACCAGGGGCCAGGCGGGAGGCGCGCTGGAGCTGACTGACGCCGCCCGGGCTCCACCAGGAAACGGTGACCTGGTTGGAGAAGGAGAAGGAGGTGATGATCGGGTGGAGGACCAACCCGCCCGGCTCCGGCAGGATGAAATCCTCGCTCACGGACCGGGCGTTGACCGGGAGCTGCGCCAAGCCGGCGGCGAGGCTCAGCCCCAGAACCAACGCGGCCGTGCGCCGGCGGGCGGAGAACGATAAGCGCATCGTCTGTCGTTTCATGAATGCCTCTTTAACGGTTGGTCATGGAGCCAGCTCGGACCTGATCTTCGCTTCCGCCACCCTAAGCAGGTAATGCACGTAACCCGGGTTATGAATGCCACGGCTCTTGTCTTGATGCACCAGGTAGAGGTTGAAGCGGGCCTGTTTGATGCCGGCCGGCACTAGCGCTTGCTCGGCGGTGGTGGGGCCGGATTTGGTTTGATCCGAAAGCGGCCCAGGGACCGTGTATTCCCAGGTCAACGCCCCGTACTTGGTTCTCAAGGCTGGCGGGGCCTTGGTGGCAGCCCATGTCCCGAGCTGGGCCACCAGGTTGGTCGTCTGCCGATCGACGTACTGGCGGATGCCGTTGCCCAGCAAGGCCGTGACCGCCTCCTGATCGTGGCAGGTCAAGCAGACGTCGTAGTTCACCTTGAAATCGTGGCCCTTATAGACCGGATCGGTCTGCGATGGATTGGCCGGCGCGTGCCCGTGCACGTGGCAACCGGCGCATTGCTTCGGGGTATCGCGGTGCTCGGACTGGAGCGGCAGGACATCCGTTTCGACTCCGCCGTTGCCAATCAGGATATTATACTGGGGCGAGTAATGCGGGTAACGGCCGGTAGTTTGCCAGGACGCTCCGCGCATGTTGTGGCATTGACCGCAAAGGTTCAACTCGGGGTTGTATTGGGCCGCGAGCGAGTTGGTGGCGGCAGTGCTGTAGGAGAACGGCGTGAGCGATCGAACCGGATTCCGCAGCTCGGCCGGGTTGGCCGACCCGTGCGGATCATGGCAGACGGCGCAGGTGACGCCGACCGACGCGGCATCATCCCCGCCGGGCAACGCCCATTGGCGGCGCGAGGAAAGCCCCATGTTCTTGAGCATGGTGACGCGCGCCGCGCCCGAATGGCACGGGCCACAAGCCTGGATGCGGGCAACGCTGTTCGTGGATCGGAAATCCTCGGCGGGCCTTTCCGACACGGTGGCATGCGGAGATGTGTTCCACTCGTCGAGCGTGGGATGATGGAAGCCGTTGTGGCAACCGCCACAGACGTTGGCCGAGAGTTCGACCAGCGGCCGCTTGGTCTTGTCGGCGGGATTGCGCACGTGATCCGTAGCGGGGCCGTGGCAATTCTCGCACTGGACGCCAGCCAGGTGCGGTGTGGTGGCCTCGTCCTTGAATCCCCCGGCGTAGCCGTAGCCGACCGTGTGACACTTAAGGCAGATGGCGTTGGTTTGCTGGCCGGCCTGCTTGAGGGTCTCGAGAGCCGTGGCGTGCCTGGTTTGAGCCCAGGCGTCGAACTTCTCGTAGTGGCAGTCCAGGCACGGCGAGTAGCCCGCGAACACCGGGTCGGCGCCCTGGACACGGAAGAAGCCGAGGTCGCCTTCGGCCGTCACGGGCATGGTCTTGGCCTGGGTGGGGGCGCCGAACGGCTCCCAGACGGCGGGCGTGAGGCTCGGGGAATGCTCGACCTGGTAGGGACCGCCGAACCCGATCCAGCCTATCGGGTACTGGGTGGAGATGACGGTATTGGTGATAATCGGCATCGGGCTGAGGCCACCCGCGAGCGGTTGGAGCGAACGAACGTACGTCGGCCCGCCCGCGCGAGCCGGCCCCGCGAGCAAGGCCGCCAAAGCGAGCCAAATCGCCAGGTGCGGGCCGGCGCGGCCCCGCGCGGTTCGAGCGAGCACGCGTGCAGTGAAGTCGAATCTTTTCATGGGGACCTCTCGGGGTGGGCGCGCTGGGTGCTGGGCGGGGGGCGGGGAGAGCTAGGGGTTCTGAAGCTCGAGGGTGACCTTGTCCAAGGCGTTGGTCAGCAGGCTCAACACGTAGGGACGGTTGTGCACGCCTTTGCTCTTGTCCTGGTAAACGAGGTAGAGATTGAAGCGGGCCTGTTTGATGGCGTCAGGCACCTGGACCTGCTCCTGCCGCGTAGGTCCCCGAATGGCTGCGTCTCCGGCGGGATTCGAGAGGTGGCCGGGCGTGTTGTATTCCCAGGCGAGCTTGCCGTACTTGGTCCGCAACGCGGGGTCGGACTTGGTGGCGGCCCAGGTCTCGAGTTGAGATTGGACCTTGTTCATCATGGCCTGGACGCGAGCCTGGGCGCTGCTCCAGAGCAACTCGGCCACGATCTCGTCGTGACACTGCGTGCAGGTCTGGAGGCTGACCTGGAAATCGTGGCCTTTATAGACCGGGTTGGCCGCGCTCGGGCTGGCAGGTTCATGGCCGTGGACGTGGCAGCCGGCGCATTGTCTGGGCTGGTCGCGATGCTTGGACTGCGGGACCGTGATTCCCTCGGGGGCCAGCCCCGCGTTGCCGATCATGATGTTGTACTGCGGCGAGTAGTGCGGGTAACGATCGGTGTCCTGCCAGGTCGCCCCGCGCATATTATGGCACTGGCCACAGACGTTGACCGCGGGCTTGTATTGCGCCGCAAACGAGTTGGTGGCCGCGGTGCTGTAGGAAAACGCGTCGGTCGAACGGATCGGGTTGCGCAACTGGCTCGGGTTGGCCGTTTGCTGATGGGGATTATGGCAGACGGCGCAGGTGATCGCGGTCGAGGCCGCCTCTTCGGGGGAAGGCAACGGTCGGTTGGCTAGCAAGGCCAGGCGAACCGCACCGGAATGACACGGACCGCAGGCCTGCATCCTCGCGACGCTGTTGGTCGAGAGCAACGAGGCGGCCACCGTAGGAGTGACCTCGGTGTGTTTCGAGGTCATCCACTCGTCGTAGGTCGGATGATGGAAGCCATTATGGCAACCCCCACAGACCTCGGCGGCGCGCACGATCGGCGGGCGCGTGCCCAACGGGTCCTGAGCGTGATCGAAAGCCGGGCCGTGACAGTTCTCGCATTGGACACTGGCCAGGAGTGGTGTCGAGCTCGGGTCGGTGAAGCCCGTGTCCAGGCCATGACCCACCGTATGGCAAGGCAGGCAGGTCGCATTCCTGTCCTGCCCGATGGCCTCGAGGGTGCGCAACGCGCCCGCATGGACTGTTTGCGACCAGGAGTTGTGGATCGCCGGGTGACAGTCCAGGCACGTCTCTGCGCCCGCGTACGCCGGGTTCGTCTTGACCCGGAGAAATCCCCGCGGATCATCGCCGGGCACGCTCACGGTTGTGTCGAAGGTGGGCGCGCCCACCGGCTTCCAACTCCCGGGCAGAAGCGTCTGGGAACGCTCGACCTGGTACGGACCGGCCAGGCCCCGCCACTGGATCGTGAACGGCCGGCCGGTGGTCCTGTTCGTGATCACCGGGTGCGGCACCAGGCCGCCGGGTTCGGGCTTGAGGGCGGGTTCCGCCGACGCGGCGGTTCCGAGCCCGCCCGTGAAGACAACCGCCGCCAGCACCGCCCATTTCCGCCAGGCGCGCCGAGCCGCACGGCGGACCTCCGCCCCGCACTGGGGCTCGCCTCGATTCATGTTTGCCTCCCGGGTTGCGGGTGGACGCGCCGTCCACCAGAAAAAGCCGGCACACCGGCACCCCGCGCATCACTGGGTCCGCCGGGCCTGACATGTGGCGTGTTCACATGGGAATTAAGTTTATGTGGGATTAGACTGTCTATTCTTTTTGAGAAACGAATTTTGGCATTTTTTTGGCATTTTTTGTTCGGTGCAGGCCCCGGGCGGCTCGTCCGGGTCCCAAGACGCTTCCGGGCGTCCCGCTCGCTGCGTTTTTGCGCTGGCCGGCCAGAATGAAAACTTGACTTCCGTCAAGGCTCGGCGTACAGCCTTCTGCCACCAATTAGATACTCCGACAACGCCTGTGCGCTAGCCTTAGTCGGCTGCGTGTGATCGCGCGTGTTCTTGCCTCCGCGCCGGTCGCTTTTCGCCGCGCGTCGTGTCGGGCTGTGCGTACACCGAGCTATGAAAACGATGCCTGTCCAGCCTCCTAATTCTCTCCTCCACCGATTCCCTCTGCCACTGATGCTCGCGGGCTGTTTCACCGCGGGACTCGGTCTCGGCAACTTGCGTGCCATTGACGATATCCCCGCGGGCCAGACATTCCTGATCCAAGGCAATGCTGCCGTGGGGCACGCGAACGTCCGGAGCAGCGGCTTCGAGATCTTCGGCACACTGCGGTTGGAGTCGGCCAACGGCGGATTTGCTTCGACCCTCACATTGACGAATGGCGTACTCACCAACGCCGTGGGTGGGACCGTCGAGGTGAACCCGGGCAGCGGCGGGACACGCACCCTCATCGGCGATGTGTTCAACCACGGCTCGTTCCTCGCCAACTACGGCTTAACACTGGGCTCGAGCGGGGCGCGGTTCGTGAACGATGGCGCTTTCACCATCGCCGGTGGCCAGACGGTAACGGTGTCGGGGCCAAGCCTGGTCTTCGACCAAAACGGCGGCACGCTGGGCGGCGAGGGCGGGCTGCGCCTGCAGAACGCGCGGTTCAACTACAACGGCGGTTCGGTCAGCCTTGCGGCGCCCTATATGATCAACTCCACCCTTGCGATAGGTCCCGATGGGAAGAACCCGGCTGCGTTCATGCAGACGGGGTCGGGGAGCGTGCTGCTCGGAGACGTTTGGCCAGGAGAAACGGTCTGGGTTCGCGGTGACTCGACGGGCGGGCACACGACGGCAACGGCGCCCACGGGCTTCCGGAATTATGGCACGCTCCAGTTGGAGTCACGCGATGGCGGTTTTACCAGTGCGTTCGCCCTCGGCGAGGGCACGTTGACGAACATGTCCGGCGGCGTCATCAGCGTGAACCCCGGCAGCGGCGGCGCGCGCGTTATCACGGGCAACCTGCTCAACCAAGGCACGTTCCAAGCCAACTACGGCCTCACCCTGCAAACCGAGGGAGGCGTCTATGCGAACGAAGGGGCGTTTACCATCGCCGCGGGCCAGACGCTGACCATCAGCGGCCGGAGCCAGACGTTCAGTCAGAACGCGGGCGTGCTGACCAGCGACGGGTTGATGCGGCTCATCGACATTACCTTCAATTTCAACGGGGGCGCCATTTCCGGGATGCCGTACCTGATCGATTCCGACCTTGTCATTGCCCCCGAGGCGGGCGCCGCCGCCAGTTTTCTCATGACCGGCTCGGGTAGCGTTTTGCGCGGCGACATCCGGCCGGGACAAACGGTTTGGTTGCGAGGCGACGCCACGGGAGGGCACACGACGGTGACGTCGCCCACAGGCTTCCGCAACTATGGCACGCTCCAGTTGGAGTCGCGCGACGGTGGTTGGACCAGCTCGTTCGCCCTCGGCGGAGGCACGTTGACGAACATGTCCGGCGGCGTCATCAGCGTGAACCCGGGCGCCGGCGGCCCGCGCGTCATCACGGGAAACCTGCTCAACCAAGGCACGTTCCAAGCCAATTACGGCCTCACCCTGCAAACCGATGGAGGCGCCTATGTGAACGAAGGGGCGTTTACCATCGCCGCGGGCCAGACCCTGACCGTCACCGCCCGGAACCAGACGTTCAGCCAGAACGCGGGCGTGCTGACCAGCGACGGGTTGATGCGGCTCAACGACATCACCTTCAATTTCAACGGGGGCGCGATTTCCGGGACGCCGTACCTGATTAATTCCGACCTTGTCATAGGCCCCGAGGCGGGCGCCGCCGCCAGCTTTCTCATGACCGGCCCGGGCAGCGTTCTGCGCGGCGACATCCGGGCGGGACAAACAGTTTGGGTGAGTGGCGACGGCACGGGAGGGCACACGACGGCGACGGCGCCCACGGGCTTCCGGAATTATGGCACGCTGCAGTTGGGGTCGCGCGACGGCGGTTGGACCAGTTCGTTCGCTCTTAGCGAAGGCACGTTGACGAACATGGCTGGGGGGGTCATCAGTGTGAACCCCGGCAGCGGCGGCCCGCGCGTCATCAAGGGGAACCTGCTCAACCAGGGCACGTTCCAAGCCGATTACGGCATGACGCTCAGCACGGCCAATGGCGTCTATAACAACGAAGCCGCCTTCACGATCGCCGAGGGGCGGATCCTGTCGATCAATGCGCTGGGCCAGGTCTTTAACCAAAACGCAGGAGTCCTCAAGGTGGACGGGGGGATGGAACTCACCGACATTCAATTCAATTTCAACGGCGGCACCATCACAGGCACGCCGTACCTGATCAACTCCGACCTGACTCTTGGTCCCGATGCGATCGAACCCGCGAGTTTCCTGGTCACCGGGTCAGGAAGCGCGCTCCGGGGTGACATTCGACCCGGCCAATTCGTGTGGGTCATGGGCCATGGCCGTGGAAGTCACACGAAGATCAGCATCCCGCAGGGGATCAGGAATGGCGGCCGCCTGCTCCTGGAATCGCGGGACGCGGGCTACGCCAGCGGCCTGGCGGTGGCGGATGGGATGCTCATCAACGGCCCCAGCGGCGTGATCGACATCAACGCCGGGACCGGTGGCGCTCGACCGTTCGAGGCTAACCTGCTCAACCAGGGCGCCGTGAACGTGAACTGGCACAGCGATTTCAACCGCGCCAGCGGCGCTTATGAGAACGCCGGCCAATTCCGCGTGGCTGAAGGCATCACGTTGCGCGTGTTGAGCGGCAATCCGCAATTCACCCAGAGCGGGGGCCTGCTGGACATCCACGGCGTCTTCAATCTCTACAGCGGCGCCTTCACGCTGGCCGGCGGCGCGCTGACCAACAGCGGCGGGTTTTACCTCGAGACGGGCACGTTCAACTTCACCGGCGGGAGCATGGGGGGCAACGCGCTCGGCCTGAACGCGAGCACGTTGAACGTCGGCCCGGATGCCGTGAGCCCGATCGGCCTGACACTGGGAGGCGCCTCGACGCTCAATGCCGCGGCGATCCAACCGGGCCAGACGGTTTGGGCGGCCGGCGGGATATACAATTCGCACACAACCGTGACGGTGCCCAATGGGTTTGTCAGCCACGGACGGTTCCTGTTCGAGTCACGCAACGCCGGCTACACCAGCGGGTTGACACTTTCGCAAGGAGTGCTCACCAACGCCCCCGACGGAGTGATCGACTTTAACACCGGAACCGGTGGCCCCCGACCGTTTTCGGCCAACCTGCTCAATCAGGGCATCGTGAACGTGAACTGGCACACCGATTTCAACCGCTCAAGCGGACTCTATGAGAGCTCCGGCCAATTCCGGGTGGCAGAGGGTGTCACGTTGCGTGTGTTGGGCGGCAGCCCGCGATTCACCCAGAGCGGCGGGCTGCTGGAGATCGGTGGCGTCTTCAGTCTCTACAGCGGCGCCTTCACGCTGGCCGGTGGCGCGCTGACCAACAACGGCGGCTTCTACCTCGAGTCGGGCACGTTCAATTTCACCGGCGGGAGCATGGGCGGGAACGCGCTCGGCTTGAACGCAAGCACATTGAACGTCGGCCCGGATGCCGTGAGCCCCATCGGCCTGACACTGGGAGGCGCCTCGACGCTCAATGCCGCGGCGATCCAACCGGGCCAGACGGTTTGGGCGGCCGGCGGGATATACAATTCGCACACAACCGTGACGGTGCCCAATGGGTTTGTCAGCCACGGACGGTTCCTGTTCGAGTCACGCAACGCCGGCTACACCAGCGGGTTGACACTTTCGCAAGGAGTGCTCACCAACGCCCCCGACGGAGTGATCGACTTTAACACCGGAACCGGTGGC
>Ga0233425_10007010_pt1 | contig 16116 bp, 14 predicted proteins | sample Watercolumn_Towu_2_FD_181712 | JGI IMG/M metagenome (GOLD analysis project Ga0233425, IMG submission 181712) | Freshwater microbial communities from Lake Towuti, South Sulawesi, Indonesia - Watercolumn_Towuti2014_140_MG | ecosystem: Environmental > Aquatic > Freshwater > Lake | place...
GCCATCCGACTGGCCCAGCGGCGCATCGAACCTCGTCACGTCATCGCTTGGTCATGCTGGCGACGCGCCCATCAAGCCGCCGCCCGACGAGCGCATGTCCGATCAAGAACGCAACTGTAATGCTAGGTAGGCTTCCGGACTTTCGCACCCGCCTTCGACGGTGACAGCCCGGCCGCGAGCGCGATCTGACCGAGTTCGGTCAGACTGCCGGCCCCGAGCTTGCTCATCACCTGAGCACGATGCAGTTCGACGGTCCGCGGACTGATACCGAGTGCCTGGGCAATGACCTTGTTCGTTCCGCCGTCGATCAATCCTACGAGCACTTCCCGCTCGCGTGAGGTCAATCGGCCGATCTGCGCACCGACTTCCTGGTCTCGCGATGGCGGACCTGTCGTCGGGTGGCACTCCGCCAATGCCGCGGCGAGCCTCTCTCGCAGCAGCGCCTCTTCGTCGAACAGGAGATAGTCGATCGCACCGGCCTTCATCGCGGCCACCGCCGACGCGGCGCCAGCCTCCGGCTCGTCCATTGCTATCGCCGGCAAGGTGATCGATCGGGCCTTGAGTTCACGCGGAATGGAGAGGCCTTCGTCCCGCGCTTTGCGAAGGTCGACCAGCACGCAGCCCGGTGCCAGGACCGGCGCGATGTCGAGGAAAGCACCCGCACTTTCGAAAATCCGGGCCCGGTAGTCGGTCGCGCGAACCAGCCGGGCGAGGCGACGCGCCTCGGATGGCTTGGCGCTGACGATATACACCTGCCGGCTGTCCTCCTGCGTCAGGTCTTCGGCGATACCGCCGATGCGCATGATCGCGCCGTGGTCGTCCCGGATCGGGAAACTCGTGTCGCGTAGCCACCGCACGCCGCCGTCCTTGGGCCGGACGATGCGATATTCGTATTGTGTGACCTCCCCGGACTTCACCGCTTCCAGGGCCCGCGCGACAGCAACCCGGTCGTCGGCGTGGACATTCTCCATCCATGCCTCGAGCGTGACGGGCGCCTCGCCACCAGGGATTCCCCAGATCCGTTCGAAGGCGGCGCTGCGGTAGATGATCTCGCCCACGGCGGGATCGACGATCCATAACAAGTTGCTGCTGTTCTCCGCGAAGCCGCGGAACTGCGCCTCGCTTGACCGGACGGCCGCTTCGTTCCGCCGCTGCTCGGACACGTCGAGAGCCGCCCCGATGAAGGCCGTCGGGCGGCCGCGTTCGAAGCTGGTGCGGCCGGAGGTGGCGATGTGGCGGAGGACGCCGTCGTCGCGTCCGATCACCCGGTATTCCACCGAATAGCGACCATCGCCGGCCGGATCGACGCAGGCGGCGATCGCGTTGCGCACCCGCGGCAGGTCGTCGGGATGGATGCCCCTCTCGTACACCGCCATATCGACGGGTGCGCCGGGCGGCAGGCCCCACATCGCGCGCAAGCGGTCGTCCCAATCGAGCGCTCCCGTGACGGGATCCCAGGCGTAGATGCCCAGTTTTGCCAACTCGGTGGCGGCCCGCAACCGCGCCTCGTTACGCTGGACCTCCTCCTCGAACGCGCGCCGTTCGCTGGTGTCCCGTGATACGCCGACGACGAGTTCGACCGCGCCGTCCTCGTTCCGTACCGGTCCCCAGAGATAGCTGAAGTAGGCGGCGTGACCGGTGGGACTTTCATAGAACACCTCGTCCTCGATCGTGACACCGTCCCTGAAGATCCGGTCGATATGATCGTTGAGGTGGGTAGCCAGGTCGGGCGGGTAGTCGAGATCGGCGAGGGTTCGCCCCAGCAGGTCGTCGCTGGCAAGCCCGTATAGCCCGAGCATCACCGGATTGGCATAGACGAACCGCCGATCTGCATCGAACGCATAGACATAATCGGGGATGGACGACAGCGTCGCTTCCACGAAGCGGGCCTGACTCGCCAGTCTCGCGGCCGCCGCCTCGATCTCTTCGCCCGCGCGCTTCAGATCGTCGATGTCCTGTACCACGACGATGGCCTCTGCGTGGTCGGCGTCCTCGGGATGGAAGGGCACGGCGCTGATCCTCATCCAGCGCTCGGGTGCGTCCCCGGGATCATAGAGGAAGTCGATGCCGGGCATCACGCACTCGCCACGCAATGCGCGCGAACCCGGGTAATCGCCGGGTTTCACCAGTCGACCATCGGCGTCGTAGGCGCGCCAACGGCGCATCTCAGCCACCTCGCGCGACGGCAGGCGGTTGAGATAGCCGTACGTCCGAAGGCATTGGTTGGCGAGGGTGAGGTTGCCGTCGCCGTCATAGACGCCGACACCGAGCGGCAGGTTTTCGAGAACCGACGCGAGCAACAGGCGCCCGTCCCGTAGCGCGCGTTCAATCTGGTCCACAGACGGCGCGTCGCGCGCATTTTGCTCAGAAGGCCCGTTGTCTGACATTGCGCCGGCTCTCCTGCAGGTGATTTGCCGGCATGCCGGCAAGCTCTTTTGGCTGGGTAAGGTTCCCTAGGGATCGTCCGTATGGGGATGAACCGAGCCATGGGGCAGTCGGACGGCATCCGATCAAGGAGACCGGCATGAAAGCCCTGGTATGGCACGGCAAGGAGGACATCCGATACGACACGGTGTCCGATCCTGCGATCGAGCATCCCCGCGATGCTATAATCAAGGTTACGAGTTGCGCAATATGTGGCTCAGATCTCCACCTTTTTCATAACCTTGTGCCCGCGATGCTGCCCGGCGACATCATGGGCCACGAGACGATGGGCGAGGTCGTGGAGGTCGGCAGCGACGCGAAGGGATCGTTGAAGAAGGGAGACCGTGTCGTCATCCCCTTCACCATCCAGTGCGGCGAATGCGACCAGTGCCGACGCGGCAACTTCTCGGTGTGCGAGCGCACGAACCGCAAGAAGGAACTGGGCGACAAGGCGTTCGGTCATGCCACCGCCGGCCTGTTCGGATACACCCACCTGACCGGCGGCTATCCAGGTGGTCAGGCGGAGTATCTGCGGGTGCCCTTCGCCGACACCACGCACATCAAGGTGCCGGGCGGTATCGATGATGAAAAGCTGCTGTTTCTGTCCGACATCCTCCCGACCGGGTGGCAGGCCGCGGTGCAGGCCGACATCCAGCCCGGCGACACGGTCGCGGTCTGGGGCTGCGGCCCGGTAGGGCAGATGACGATCCGCTCGGCGATCCTGCTCGGCGCCGAACAGGTGGTCGCGATCGATCATCTGCCCGAACGCCTGTCGATGGCGGCTGCGGCGGGCGCGATCACGATCAACTTCGCGGAGGAGAGCGTCGTCGACCGGCTCAACGAGCTGACCGGCGGCAAGGGGCCGCACAAATGCATCGACGCGGTCGGCACCGAGAGTCACGTCAATTTCGGCCAGCCCGACACGGTGCTCGATCGCGCGAAGCAGATGCTGATGATGGAGAATGATCGGCCGCACGTGCTGCGCGAGATGATCTTCGTCTGCCGCCCCGGCGGCGTCATCTCGATCATCGGCGTGTACCTGGGTCTCGTCGACAAGATCCCGATGGGTCAGGCGATGAACAAGGGGCTTACGTTCCGCATGGCGCAGGCGCACGTCCCGCGCTGGACCGGCGACCTGCTCCGCCGGATCGAGGAAGGCCAGATCGATCCCTCGTTCGTCATCACGCACAAGGTCGATCTGTCCCAAGGTCCCGAGATGTACGCCACGTTCCGCGACAAGGCGGACGGCTGCATCAAGGTCATGCTCCAGCCCTGAAGGACGCTTTCCATGACACTCACCAACATCACCGGCATCGCCCGGTCCGAGGGCGACCCGCGCATCGAGCGCAAGGGACCGAGCTCGATGCGCGGTGCTGACCGTCTCGCCCGTGCCCTCGGCTGGTTCTCGATCGGCCTTGGCCTCACCGAACTGGTGGCGCCGGGACGCCTTGCCCGCGCCTTGGGCCTGGAGGGCAAGGAAGGCCTGATCCGCGCCTACGGAGCACGCGAACTGGCGAGCGCGATGCCAACGCTGTCAATCGACAAGCCGATCGGGCTGGCCGCGCGGATTGGCGGCGATGCGCTCGATCTCGCAACGCTCGCTACGGCGCTCGGCCGGGACAATCCCAAGCGCCGGAATGCCGCCATAGCGACCGCGCTGGTCGTCGGCATCACACTGCTCGACGTGGCCGCTTACACCGGCGTGAAGGCCGCCCATCGTCGCTCTCCCGGCGACGACCGCGACTATTCCGACCGCTCGGGGTTTCCACGGGGCGCGCAGGCGTCGCGCGGCCTCGCGCGCGAGGACTTCAACATTCCGCCCGACTATCGCGCCGAAGGCACGGTCGCGGACGCGCTGCCGGTGCTCGCGTTGTGAGCACCCCGGCCTCGCAAATGGCGCTCGACGCCTCCGCTCGCGCGGCGGTGACGGTCGGCCGCCCCACCGGGGAACTCCGCTCACTTTGGCTGGATCCAGCCACCCAGTCACGCATCTGGGCACATTTCGCCGATGTGACCCCGCTAGACGATCGCACGTTCGACTGGGTCGCTCGCGGCCCGGCGGGCGGGGAGTATCGGTGGAGAACCGAGGTCGCCGACGCTGTTTCGGACGATGTTCGATGGTCCGCGATGGAGGGCGCAGACGTACCGAATATCGGACTGCTGATGTTCCGACCGGCACCGGGTGACCGCGGCACCGAGCTTCATCTGGACGTGCGGTTCGATCCGCCCGGCGGAGCCGTCGGTGAGGCGATCAGCAAGCTCTTCCACATCGCTCCCGCCGAAATCGCGCGCAAGGCGCTCTACAGGTTTCGTGCGCTTGCCCTAACCGGCGAGATCCCGACCACCGAACCCCAGCCCGCCGCCCGCAACGGCGGCACCGATCGCTAGGAGCCAAGCCGATGCGCGCACTCTGCTGGAACGGCGTCAACGATCTACGGGTCGAGACGGTCGCCGATCCCGAGATCCTCAATCCGAAGGACGTCATTCTCAAGGTCCGGCTGACGACCACCTGCGGATCGGACCTGCACCTGATCGACGGCCTGATCCCGACGATGCGCGAGGGTGATGTCCTCGGCCATGAGTTCATGGGCGAGATCGTCGACGTCGGCCGCGACGTGACCAGGGTGAAGCGTGGCGACCGGGTCGTCGTGCCCTCCTTCATCGCCTGCGGGCAATGCTGGTATTGCGCGCACGACCTCTATTCGCTGTGCGACACCAGCCATCCCAAGCCGGAGCTGCAGGAGCCGCTGCTCGGCTATCCGACGGCGGGCATCTACGCCTACTCGCATGCCTTCGGCGGTTATGCGGGCAGCCACGCCGACTATGTCCGCGTGCCGTTTGCCGACACCGACTGCTTCGTCGTGCCGGACGGCTTGGCCGACGAGGATGCACTGTTCATCTCGGATGCCGCTCCGACCGGGTTCATGGGCGCGGACTTCTGCAACATCCAGCGTGGCGACGTGATCGCGGTCTGGGGCTGCGGCGGCGTCGGTCTGATGGCGCAGCAGAGCGCGATGATCCTCGGTGCCGAACGCGTGATCGCGATCGACCAATATCCCGAACGGCTCGCCGTGGCCGAGACGTTCGGCGCCATCCCGATCGACTTCACCAAGGTGGATGTGGTCGATGCGCTGAAGGAGCTGACCGGGGGCCGCGGCCCAGATGCGTGCATCGATGCCGTCGGGATGGAAGCGGCGGGCACCGGTTTGCAAGGCGCGTACGACCGGGTGAAGCAGGCGCTCTACATGGAGACGGACCGCGGCACCGCGCTGCGCCAGGCCATGCTGGCCGTGCGCAAGGGGGGCACGCTGTCGATCCTGGGCGTCTACGGGTTGATGGACAAGTTCCCGCTCGGGCTGCTCATGAACAAGGGCGTGACTGTGCGCACCGCGCAGCAGCATGGCCAGGCTTACGTTCCGCGGCTGCTCGAACATGCCCTACGCGGCGAGCTGAAGCCTGCGGCGCTCGCCACGCACCGCTTCTCCCTCGAGGACAGCCCCAAGGGCTATCACATGTTCAAGCACAAGGAGGACGGCTGCCTGCGGGCGGTGTTCGCGCCGTAGAGCGGCCGTGTCGTGACGATCACGGCGACGCCAACAGAATAGCGGAGAGCCGCACCGACTCCCCATGCTGTAGGCCGATGAGCCGTGCACACTTGCTGGGCCGCGCAAGCCGTCGGCCGGACCATCGACGATCGGATGATCGACACGAGGAGGCGAACATGACGGCCGGACAGGGTATCGGGACGGCGCTGATGCTCCTGTTTCTCGCCGATGTCTTCCTGACCGTTCTTTACGCCCGCGCCGGCACGGGATTGCTGGCGCCGCGCTGGAACCGCATTGTCTGGGCGTTGCTGCGCGGCCTTGCCAAGCTGGCCGGGCGGCACCGCAGCACCGCGCTTACCTTTGCCGGCCCGCTCATCGTCGTGTCGCTGATCGCCTTCTGGTCCTTCGGCCTTACGCTCGGTGTGGCGCTGATCGTCCAGCCCGAGCTCGGCATCGCGATCCGACCATCGAGCGGCGAAGCGCCGACCGATTTCGTCACCGCGCTCCTCGTTGCGGGCAACAGCCTCTCGATCGTCGGCGGCGGCGACTATTCGCCACATACCACGGGCACCCGGTTTCTATTTCTTCTCAATTCGCTGATCGGCGCCTCTGTGCTGTCGCTGGTGTTGAGCTACCTCGTCCAGGTCTATTCGGGGCTGCGCGAGCGCAACGCGCTTGCGCTGACGGTCGATTTGATGACCGATGGCACCGGGGATGCGGCCGTGTTGCTTCACCGGCTCATGCCCCATGGTGAAGCGGGGGATGCGACCAGCGAATTAAGCAGCCTCGCTCGCTCCTTGGCCGCGATCAAGGAGGCGCATCATTTCTATCCGCTTCTCTTCTACTTCCGCTTCGAGGAACCACGCTACGCGGTGTCGAGGCTCAGCTTCGTCCTTCTCGACGCGACAACGTTGATCGAAAGCGCACTCGATCGACAACATTACGCCACCGTTGCGGCGTCAGCCCCGGTCGCTTCGATCCGCCGAGGTGCCCTTATGCTGCTGGAAACGCTCGACTCCCATTTTCCGACGGCCACTGGCCATAGTGAGGACGCGGAAATTGGTTTGCGCCTACGTCAAAGCTATGTCGCTGCGGAGCGGACGCTCGCCGGTGCTGGCATCGCGGTGCGAACGGATGGTGTCGATGCTTATGTCGCGGGACGAGAGAGATGGGAACCGCTTGTCGGTCGCGTGGCTCCGGTCCTCGGCTATACTATGGCAGAGATCGACCGGCGCACCAGCAACATGGCCGATCTTTTGGCCGGACCGAAGTGACGGTATGTCCCGCCCGTCTTCGCACCATGTGACGATGTTTGCGCCCGCCGATCTCCATTCGCTGGAAATTTCAGGCGTGATGGACGCTTTCCACGAAGCGAACCGCCAGAGCGGTCAACCACTCTATGACCTGTGCGTGGTGGCCGAGACACGCGAGCCGATCCGCTGCGCGTCGGGGGTGCGGATCGTGCCCGATTGCACGATCGACGATGCGCCCGCCGCGGCTGACACTGTCTTCATCACCGGCAGCTACGGCATACCCGAGACGCCGAGCGACAGGGTTCTTGCCTGGATCGGCGAGCAGGCCCATGCCGCCCGTCGTTTTGGAGCAGTCTGTACCGGCACCTTCCTGATCGGCGCTGCGGGATTGATCGACGGGCGGCGGGTGACGACGCACTGGGACTATGCCGACGCACTTGGCGCGCGGTATCCGGCGGCACGCCTCGATGCGGATGCGATCTTCATTCGCGACGGCGCGCTGTTCACCTCGGCCGGGGTGACCGCCGCGATCGATCTCGCGCTGGCGCTGATCGAAGAAGACCACGGACGCGATCTTGCGATGGCAATCGCGCGCCACATGGTCATCTATCTGAAGCGCCCGGGCGGCCAGTCGCAGTACAGCGTCCACCTTGTCGCGCAAACCGGCCGTCGCACGCCGATCGAACAGGTCCAGCGCTGGGCGGCCGAGCATCCCGATGCCGATCTGGGTACGGCCGCACTGGCGGCACGGGCCGCGATGAGCCCGCGCAACTTTACGCGTATATTTCGGCAGGAGACGGGCGCGACCCCCGCCGAATTCGTCCAGCGCCTCCGGATCGACTTCGCGCGACGGCTGCTTGAAGAGACGGACCTGCCGCTGGCCGCGGTCGCCCGTGCGGCGGGCCTGGGCACCGCGGCATCGGCGCGGCGGGCCTTCCTGCGCGTGCTGGGTATCACCATGCGCCAGTATCGCGACCGCTTCTAGGCTCGCTTGGCAAGGGAACCTGAGATTGTCCGGATCGGGACGCGCTTTGGCCGGATCCGGTCCCGGGCCTCGGTTGTCGGCAGTCCAGCCATGCCGCATAAGCGCCTGTCCTTGTTGCGCTTTCTTCCGCCCGTCCGCGTGGCGGTGTGGCGCATCCCAAGCCAGTAGCCATGCGTCATGCTTCGTCTGCCGTTCCTCAACCATCGACCAGTGCCGTCAGCCGATCCCGAAACCGGGGGGATCGCGCCTGAGCTGTTCGCGCAGCTCGCCAACCATGCCGGCGACGCGATCCTGATCGCGGACATCGGCAAGCCTGGTCAGGCCATCGTCTATGCCAATGCCGCGTTCGAACGGCTGACCGGCTATCGACCGGATGAGGCGATCGGCAAGAACTGCCGCTACCTGCAGGGCGCCGACCGCCTCCAGCCGGAAATCGACCGCATCCGCGAAGCAATCGCCACTGGCACCGATTGCGAGGTCCGCCTGCGCAACTATCGCAAGGATGGCACCCTGTTCTGGAACCATGTGCGGCTGACGCCGCTTGGACCACGCGGGGCTCCGACCCATTATGCAAGCGTCCTGCGGGATGTGACCGATCTTGTCGAAGCGGAAGCGCGGGTCGAGACCGTCACCAACCGCGACGCGCTGACCGGCTGCCTGAACAGCGACGGATTGCTCGCGGCGCTGCGGTCGCTCTGCGCCGATAACCGGATCCTGTTGGTGAAGGTCGACATCGCCCGTTTCCACGACATCAACAGCGGTTATGGCTATGATCTGGGGGATGCGATGCTGCGTGAAGCCGCGCGGCGGCTCGGGACCTTGGACGACGGCATCGTGGCGCGTGTCGGCAACGATCAGTTCGCGATCGTCTTCACTCTCGACAAGGATGCAAGCCCTGCCAACCTCCTCGCGCGTATCGCGGACGGGCTGGGAACGCATTACGGCCTGCCTGGTGCCGCGCTGACGGTCCGGTTCGCAACCGGCTATACAGTGGGCAGCCCGGGCGACGATCCGATCATGCTGGTGCGGCAGGCCGGGGCGGCGCTGGCCCAATCCAACGCCTCGCCCTTGCGCGGACCGTGCGCCTTTGCCCGCGACGCCGAACGGGATGCGTTCAACCGCATCCGGTTGACGGCGGAGCTGCAACAGGGACTCGCCGCCGACGAGTTCCTGTACCATTATCAGCCCAAGATCGACCTCCAGAGCGGTGAGGTCGTCGGCGCCGAGGCCCTCCTGCGCTGGCGGCACGGCCTGTTCGGACTGCAATCGCCGGACAGGTTCGTGCGGCTGGCGGAGGATACGGGGCTGATCCTCGACATCGGTGCGCGCGGGTTCCGGCAGGTCGCCGACTTTGCCGTGCGCGTGAACCGTTTTCGCCGCCGGCCGCTGCGGTTCGCGATCAACGTCTCGGCGATCGAGTTCACGCACCGTGACATGGTCGCCTTCATCCGCCGCGTCGTGGAGCAGACGGGCGTCGATCCGTCCTGGCTGACGCTGGAGTTGACCGAACGCCTGATCGCCACCGATTCACCCGAGATGCTCGCGATCTTCCAGCGCGTGCGTGAACTCGGCGTCGGTCTGTCGATCGACGATTTCGGGACCGAATATTCCAGCCTTCGCTATCTCGAACGGTTTCCGGTCACGGAGGTGAAGATCGACCGCAGCTTCGTCGCCGACCTCCATCACCACACCGCCAAGCGGATTATCGTGGGCGCGGTCATCCAGCTCGGCGGCGAACTGGACATCGATATCGTCGCGGAGGGGATCGAGCAGGAAGGCGAAAGGGCGATGCTGCGCGCCATGAGCTGCAAGCTCGGCCAAGGATACCTGTTCAGCGGCCCCCTCAGCGAAGACCATTTCGCCGCGCTCGCCCGCGATGGCATCCTGCCCGGGTCGGGGCGGGTCTAGACCGCGATTTTGCTGCCCGACGCTTCTTCTTCTGCGGGCGCAGTTCCGCAACCGAACGGTTGCACCCTGAGCCGCAGCGCTATCCGGATGAACGAGCGACGGCTTTAGCGGCGCAGCTTTCAGCGTTGGCGTGGCCATTTTCAGTTGTCCCGTTGACAGCGGGCGGGCTGATGTTCAGCGGAAGCGAACATTTGATGGCTCAGTACGCCAGCGTCGGCTCTTGTCAAAAACTGCCGTTTATCGAACCAGCTTGGAACGTCGACTTAGTCCCAAAGGTGGGCGCCCCTTGGGACGCTTCAGTGCCGAGCGATATGAACCACGATGACTTCGGCGTCACGCCGTCAGCGCCTGAACGGCAATCATAAGGAGGCACTTGTATCGCCAAATTGCCTCGGAACCGGAATTTTCTAATGATCTGAGTGGCCGCCGCTCTTATCCGGGGGGCGGCGAAATAAGTCCGGCCCGAAAGCGCTGGACTCCTTTTGACAGGAAAGTCTCGAGAAAAAATCCCTTCGCCTTGGGGGGACGCGCTGTCGCGAACCTGTAAATTCCGCCCTCTATGTCCGTTCCCGGAAGAACCGGGCCGGGGGGGCGAGCCAGACATGGCGTCGCAATTGCTCGCCGGGAACTGCCGGTAGAAGGTCGAGAGGCCGACGCCCAAGAGCTTCGCGATCCGGGCCGGCTTCTCGCCCACGGCGAGCAGTTTGCGGGCCGTGTCGATCCTATCAGGCGTCATCACCAGCTTGCGCCCTCCCCCCGTGCTGCCCTTCTCGCGTGCTGCCGCAAGTCCGGCGATCGTCCGCTCCTTCACCAACTCGCGTTCCATCTCCGCGACCGAGGCGAGGATGTGGAACAGCAGCCGACCCGATGCCGTCGACGTGTCGAACCCGTCCGTCAGCGATCGAAAGTCGATGCCGCGCGCCGACAGGTCCGCGGCCAGCGCGATCAGGCCCTGGATCAAGCGGCCGAGCCGATCGAGCTTCCAGTTACCAGCGTGTCGCCGGCGCGTGCGAAGCCCAGCGCCTCGACCAGCCCCGGCCGGTCGATCTTCGCGCCGCTCGCCTTGTCGGTGAACACCTTCTCGCACCCGGCCTTTGCCAGCGCATCGAGTTGCAGCTTCAAATCCTGATCGGCCGTCGAAACACGCGCATAGCCGATCAGCATCTTTCCCGTTTCCCTGTCGAAATCGGCAGTTTCGGGAATTGTAAATCGGGAACAGGTTTTGGGAAAGCGAAACCCGCGGGCGTCCGTCAGCGCGATCGGCGGCCGGACATTCCCGCCACGGTTCCCAATCGGGAATACGCTGCTGCATCAGGGCGCCTTCAACGAACGAAGAAGGCGGTATGCGCGACGCCAGCATTGTTGCTGGCAGCGATCCAGCCCGTCACCTCGATCTCGTAAAGGCCGGCTTCCCTCGCTGGCACATCGGCCGTGAATATGGCGGCATCAGGATCGAAGCGCAGCGGGATGCGACGCGGCGCACCGCCGTTCGTCGTGACCATCGCCTCAACCTCCGTCTCGCTCGCCCGCCACGGACCGTTCTGCGAGATTGCGCAGCCGCAGAGCATCGTCACTCCGACCCGAAGCTTCACCGTCTCGCCGGCCTTGACCCAGCGGTAGGCGATCGGATCGGCGATATCGACGATCAGGCCCGGCAGCTCGATCAGCCAGCCATCGCCGGCAGTAACGTCATGGCCGGGCAGCACCCATTGCGTGCTGGTCGCGGTGGTCGCCGCCTGTGCCTGGCTCAAGGGACCGGTCACCGTCGCGGTGATCCGTCGTGGGCGCGCGATATCCAGCGTCGTCCGAAAGGCCGCCGTATCGGCGCTGGCCCGCTTACCTCCGCTGTCCCTGCCGCCGGTCATGATCCGTTGTGTGTCGCCGGTGGTGCCGGACGTGACACCGCGCGCCAGCGTCTCCCCGGTGTCCGCGTCGGTCAGCGTCACCCGCACGGGCGTCGTATAGCCGGCCAGGAATTTCGCGCCGCGCGCAATCACGCGAACATCGATCCTGGTCGGTTCCGCTGCGGCGGGTCGGGTCGCCAACAGCAGCATGGCGGCAGCGCTCAGCAGGCGCGGGAGCAGATACATCATGATCGTCCTTGGTTGAAGGGCTTGCACGTCACCGGGGACGGGTCGGATGGTCCAGGTCGTTCAGCGTCGCTTTAAGGCGGGCGTTTGACGGATCGAGCGTCAACGCCCGCCGGTAGCTCTCCCTCGCCTGGTCGAGTTGGCCGGCGGTACGATGAGCCTCGCCCAGGCTGTCATGAGCATTGGAGGAATTTGGGAACCGCTCCGCATTCCACCGGAACACCGGCAAGGCGGCGTCGGCATCGAGGATGTTCATGGCGTCGTAGCCGACGCGGTTGACGGTCGCTTCAAGCCGATCGGCCGGGATCGTGGCCGCGACTGCCGCCACGGCTTGGTCCCACCGGCCGGACACCAGGCCCCGGTATAGAGCTTCTTCCTGCTCCTCGCCTTTCCGCGCGGCCCCCGGCATAACGCGATCGGCAATGAGAGTGGCCAGGCGATGCCGGTCGAACGTCGTGCGCCCGCCGTTGTCCAGATAGATTACGGTCGCGCTGTCGTCAGGATCGGCGTGCCGGAAGAAATGCCGCCAGACGAGACGCACATCGCCGCCATGCCCGACGATCGTCACGTCGTCGTGCCGGAAATATTCCCAACCGTGTGTGTGCCACGCGGCATCGCCCGAGGGCATGGTGAAGGGCGACCAGGATTCACGCAGGTCGGTAAGGGGAATGAGCCCTCCCCGGAGCAGTTCCTGCGACCAGCGGACCAGATCGGGCAGCGTCGCGAAGACGCCCCGCGAGCCGAAAGTATAGGCCGGCCACGACGGCGAGACGTAGGGCAGCGGCGGCCGAGCACGTCCGGGCGCAGGACGGTAGCTCGAGACCACATCCTTCAGCCGGGGTTGTCCCTCGACATGGTAGCTGGTCCTTCGCATCCCGACGCTGCGGAACTGATGCTCCACCAGAGTCGTCAGCGGTGTCCGCGTCGCCTGTTCGAGCGCCTTTCTGGCGAACAGGAAATTGGTCTGGTTGTAGTCGTTGCGCGTGCCCGGTGCGAAGCGAAGGGGAAGCGCTTCGATGGCGGCGAACGCCTGGTCCTCGGTCGGCGCGACATGATCGGGAATATAGTCTGGCAGGCCGGAAACATGGGCGAGAGCCTGTGCGAGGGTGATCCTGGTCCACGCCTCGGGCAACCCGGTTCGTATCGCGCCGAGCGGTTCGTCGAGGTCAATCAGCCCAGCCTGTCGCGCCTTTAGCAGCTCCACGACGAGGAACAGCTTCGAGATCGAGAAGAGCGGAAAGACGGAAGCGTCGGTGATCGGTGCGCCCGTTTCGCGATTCGACAGCCCTGCGTGGCGGGAATAGACCAGTCTGCCCCGGCGCAACACGGCGACGGAGTACCCGACCGTGCCATAGGTGCGCGCGGAAACGTCGAGCAGGTCGTCGATACCAGCGGAAGCCGCCGCTGCACCCGCGGTTGTGGACCACGTCAGAGATGCCACCAGCCCAGTCAGGCCGGCACCCAGCACGGTTCGCCGGTCGGGGGCGGCGGGGAGGATTGTCTGCGGCAAGACTGGCCTTTCGGGATGATGCGGGCGATGCCGCGATCGGTTATCCTGCCCCCGCTCCCAACGCCGCATGACAATTCGTGACCTGATCTGACATATTGCCATCGAACCAGTTTTCCCGCGCTTTTCCGGTAACCCGCCATGATCCGCTTCGCCGACTTCGATCTCGATCCCGCCGCATTGCGGATATGCCGTGGCGGTGCAGGGCTCGACGCATCGCCCCAGACCGTCGAGGTTCTGGCCTTTCTGATCGAGAACAGAGAGCGGACGGTCGGACGGTCCGAGCTGCTCGATCGGTTCTGGCCGCGATCAGGCACGGGCGGGGATGCCGCCCTCAACACCTGTATCCGTCGCATCCGCTCCCTGCTCGGTGACGACGCTGACACTCCGCGCTTTGTTCAGACCCGGCCAAGGTCCGGCTATCGCTTCATCGGTACGATCGACGCAGACGATCCAGAGGCTGGACCCGAGAGGCCAGCTGCCGGAGGCCGACGCCCGATCGCGGCCGGGGCCGTGCTGACCGCGCTCGCGATCGGGGGCGCAGTGTGGGCGCAGGGAGCGATGTTCCCGACCCGGCACAGGATCGCGATCGAGCCGGTGAAGGGGCTATGCGAATATGTGCTGTTCCCGCACTTCAATGCCGGACTTCGCGAGAGCTTCATCGCCGAAACCAGCCGCCGCCTGCCCGCCAACTACTCCGTGGCAGCCAACGGGCAAAAGGCCGATCTTCATGCGCGGGTCAGCGTGCGCCAGACGCAGCAGCGGACCACGGTGGTCGTGACGCTCGCCGAGGACGGTTCGGATCGCGTGCTATGGTCCGGCCAGTTTGCCGCTCCCACCGACATGCAGGATTACGTGCCGCTTCAAGGCAGACTGGCAAGGAGCATGGCGACCGATCTTGCGCGGGCGGTGGGTACGGCAAGTTGATATTCTCCGCCACCGTTTGGCCGGACTTTTCACTAGCCTTGAGTTTCGAGAACCGTTTTGCGTTCCCAGTTCTCGATCGTTTTCGGGACGGCTGTGGCTTACCGAGCGGCAGTTATCCGCTGTGGGGATCGCGATAGCTGGTGGGGAAGAAAGTCCCCAATATTGATCGCCCAAGCGGCCGAGGTTCCGTCTAGCGCCGATGGCGTGACAGGAACGTCCACATCGCCTCATTGTCGACGACGGACCAGCTGTGTTGTCCGCCGCGTGTCACACGCGCTGCAACCGCCGCTCCGTCTGGGCAGCGTGCATAACCTTGCTCGTAGATCGTAGCGCTTAGATTGCGAGCGTAAGGCTGGGAGCAGCCGTTTAGCATGGCCCAGCGTTGTAGGGCCACGGACTGGGCATATTGCCAGTAGGAGGCACCCCCTCCGCTGATCGGGTTTGTGGAATCCGCGTCGCCAGCAAAAGCGAGAAGGGGCATCGGCACTTCCGGGCGACAGGTCGCGGGATCAGCTTGCGTTCGATCGGACGCGAGCGGGCGTCCGGCGCGCAGCCCGACGACTGGCGCAATCGCAGCGAAACGTCGAGCGGCGACGCAGCCGAGCCAAGACGCCATCCGCCCGCCGCCCGACAAGCCGGTGACGTATATGCGTGTGCCGTCGACACAGCCGGTTGCGACAAGCCGGTTGGCCAGGCCCGTCAGATAAGCCACATCGTCGCGTGCGCCCTTTGGCGGCAAGGCACCCGTCACAGTAGGGACACCAGGGATATTCCAGACAAAGCCATGAGCTGCTGCGATACCGCCGTCAGGCGCTATGACGACAAAGCCATGCCGATCTGCCGTGTCGGCAAGATGGCTATCGCGTAGTATCTCTGCCCCGGTGCCTGTGCTGCCGTGCAGCAGAATCACGAGTGGCATTGGCTCTACTGCGGGGGGCATGGGAAGGTAGACCGATGCTCGATCGGGTAGGGCATCGACGTCACCAAGGCGGCACTCGGCATGAGCGACAGCCGCACAAAAACAAAGGCTCAGGGCAATCAGAAGACGAAGAACCAACATAATTCCGATCCCCGAGGTCAGCCCTTTTGCCTTCAAAAGCGATTACAACATCGTTGGATGAGTGTCCAAAGTCGGGCGGCAGGCGTGGCCGCCGTGACGACCGGCTGTAGGTCTAGCTCGCCGGGCAAGCACGGAGTTGCGCGGTCCGTGGCGTCATCCTATGATCTCATTGCTGCGAAAAACGGCGGCGTGGTTGCGACCACCCCCACGCACACGCCGGCTCAATTGTCGGCCAGCGGCTCCACTCATGTCGTCGCGGCACTGTCCGCGAGACGAAGGAGCGCGAACAGATGATTGTGTTGAAGAAGTCGGCGTCTGGCGCGGAGATAATCGGCGGCTGGTCTGCGCTGAAAGCCGCTGACTGGCTCAGGCAGGTAGCGGCTGCGCTGTCATCGGGATGAGCTTGGCCATCTTGCG
>Ga0233425_10007011_pt1 | contig 16116 bp, 11 predicted proteins | sample Watercolumn_Towu_2_FD_181712 | JGI IMG/M metagenome (GOLD analysis project Ga0233425, IMG submission 181712) | Freshwater microbial communities from Lake Towuti, South Sulawesi, Indonesia - Watercolumn_Towuti2014_140_MG | ecosystem: Environmental > Aquatic > Freshwater > Lake | place...
CAAGGGAAATGTGACATGAGTTGCATCATCGTCTGTCCCTACATTTTGCGAGAAACTTCAAGTCGGCGACTGTGATATCAATGAGTTGCGTCAGCGAAGGCTGTTCATTTCACCAAACATGGGCTAGCCGCAGTGTTCATGCCATGCCTCCAAAATAATTGGGTGGTTCGCGCGGATGATGCCCCGAATCACATTCAACTCTCGGGCACCGAATCCGTGACTGCGAGCCTATCCGAGAGGTTCGAGCCAGAACTTGCACGTCTTGCTCCCGTGTTCCACGTGAACATGCGGCGGCTCATCGCAGTCGAAGCTCGTGAAAAAGAACCGGCACGGTCCGGGGATGCCTTTGATCCGCGGCATTCGGATCAGTGCTCCTCGCCCGTCAGCACGGACCACTCGACACGCCGGAGCTGGTGGTGCCCTTCAGTGGTCGGGTGGACGCAGTCGTCGTCGATCCAGCGGGCATCGCCGGCGTTCATGCCGTGGTCCAGGAACAGGCCGTGGTTGTCCACGAGGTGGCCGCCGAGCTCGGAGACCACGGAGGCGATGGCCTCGTTGATGATCCCCAGGTTGGAGACGGCGAGCCCCCGGAGCGCGGCGGGGAAGCGGTGGATCGTCTCGCAGAAGTCGTCGTTGAACTCGCGCGGCACCGACCCCGTGCCTCCCGTTGGGTCGTGGACGTTCGTCACGAGGAAGACAACATCGCGTCCGAGGTCGTGGTCTTCGTACCGCTCGCGGATGCGCCGGAAGATCTCGCGGTAGTTGGCCTGGATCTGGGCGGCCACCACTCGCGTCGCCGCCGGGACCGTCATCACGCGCCAGTCGTCGTTGAAGTCGTTGCCGCCGCAGGTGAGCGTGACCAGCACGTCGCCGTCGACCTCCCGCGGCAGCGAGCGGCGGAGCGCGTGGTCGATGTTGTCCAGCGCGTCGCTCGTCGTCGCGCCGCTCTCGCTCACGTCGTGGGCTTCGACGCCGGGGAAGAGCGCCGTCAGGTGATGGCCCGCGTACGCCGGGTAGTCGGGGTGGTTGTCGAGCAGCAGCCGGGCGTAGCCGTGACCGCCCCGGTCGTTGCGCCCGTCGGCGTTGTACCCCGCCGCGAGTGAATCGCCGATGTTGATGTAGAGGCGGAGGTCGTCGATGTCGTCCAGCGGAACGACGGGCGGGCCCGTGTCCGGCCGGGCGTCCTCGGAGTCGTCCGCGTCGGACCCGGAGTCGTGCGGCGAGTCGACGTCCCCGGCATCGATGACGGGCTCGTCGGCGTCGGCATCACCGTCGGGGCCGGGCGGCTGGTCCTGGTCCGAGTCGGTGTCCGTGTCGGTGTCGGTGTCGCTGTCCACGTCGGCATCGGAATCGATGTCGATGTCCGCGTCGCCGTCACCGTCCGGACCGGTCCCTCCATCGCCGCACGTGATCGCTCCCCAGGCCGCGGCGATCAGCGCGGCGGCGAGGAGCAGCCTCTCCGCATGCAACGTCCTTGGCATTCCGACACGATACCACGGAGCGGCAGCTTTCGACGTCGAAGCTCAGGTCGCGGACGTCGCGATCCTTGTGAGCACCACGGCGCAGCTCACCGTGCGATCGCCCGGATCGACCACAACGACAGACGCTCCCTCGGCGTTCGCGGGACGCCGGAGCCAGGCCACCGCGGCCGCGCAGGCCAGGGCCGAGCCGACGCCGCCGAGGCGGCCGATCGCCGGGGTCGGGTCGACGCGGAGGCAGTCGGGCCGCCACGGTCGCGACGTGTCGGCTCGATCGCAGCCGGGGCCGAGCACGGCGCCGACCTCGTGCGGCGCCACCTCGGCTCTCTCGAGCGCGGTTGAGACCGCCCGGTCCACGCGACCCGGCCCCGCGATCGCCCACCCCGAGACACGCACCGTGGGAGCGGTGCCGGGGACCGCCGCTCCGGCGCCGAGGACGAGACATGCCGCACCCTCGCACCCGCCGTTCGCATCGTGATCGCCGGCGCCATCCTCGGCCGGCCCACGGTGGCTGGGGTCCCGTTCCGCCTCCTCGACGGCGCCGGCGACCATCAAGTCCGCTTCAGCACGGCTCGCCAGCGCATGGGCTCCGAAACACACGGCGATGAGCCCGCTCGCTGGTCCCGCGGCGAGGGTCGTCTGCGGTCCCTTGATGGCCATGAGCTTGGCGCAGCTCCCCTGGCTCGCGTTCAAGACCATCCTCGAGAACGCGCCGGCCGACACGCGGGCGAGCCCCCGTTCGTCGATGCTCCGTTGCAGCTCGTTCGCGCTCGTCGGCGATGTGCGAGTCATCCCGACCACCAGACCGGTCGATGTGCGCCGCTGGCCGTGCAGCGGCCCGCCGTCGTCGACGCCCGCGTCCCGCAGGGCGAGCGTCGCGGCGATGGCGAGATGCTTCCCCGCCGGGTCGAGTCCCCGGTCGTCGGCATGGCGGAGGAACCTCCGCACGTCGGCGTCGATGGGCACCCGGCTCAACGGCCGGCGTTCGACGAGCGCGTCGAGCAGGTCGTCCAGGTCGGTCCCGTGAGGGCCGAGCGCTCCGGCGCCGAGCACGAGGACCGGCCTGGGACGTCCGTGAGGTGCTGGTCGCTCCCGCGCCGTCACGTTGCGCCCGAGGACCACGGCGCAGTTCGCGCCGCCGAAGGCCGAGTTCTGAGTGACGGCGTGGTCGAAGTCGTGGCCGCGCGGGCCGGAGTCGAAGACCGGATCGACAGGGCACGACGGCCGCCTCCGGGTGAAGCCCGCGGTCGGCGGCACCGCGCGCTGCTCCAGGGCCATGACGGTCGTGATCGCCTCGAGCGCGCCCGCGGCGCCCTGGGCGTGCCCGATGTGCCCTTTGGTCGAGCTCACGGGGATCGCCCCGGCGTGCGGGCCGAGGACCTCGCGCAGGGCCTGCCACTCGGCGCCGTCGTTGGCCGCCGTGCCCGTTCCGTGCGCGTTCACGTACCCGATCGCGGTGGGCTGGAGCCCCGCGTCGTCGAGCGCCCACCGCAGCGCCCTCGCCACGCCCTCGCCGCGCGGGTGCGGTGACGTCTCGTGGTGCGCGTCGCCGGACAGCCCGTACCCGAGCACGGCGCACCGCGGCCGGGCTCCGCGCCGCGTCGCGTCGGGCAGGCGCTCGAGCACCACGAAGCCCGCGCCTTCGCCGAGGGTCGTCCCGAACGGGAAGCTGAACGGCGCGCAGGGTCTCGTGCCGAGCGCGCCCAGCGCCGCGAAACCGGCGAGGAGCCGCGGCGTGAGCACGTCCGCGCCGCCGGCGAGCACGAGGCCCGCCTCGCCGGTGTCCAGCAGGTCGCGGCCCAGGCCGATCGCGGTCAACGACGACGCGCAGGCGGTCGACACGGTGATCCTCGGGCCGTGCAACCCGAGCTCGTCCGCGAGCGCGGCGACCTCGCCGCACGGGTCGCGTCCGCCTTCGCCCATGCTCGCTCCGAGCGCGACGGCGATGCGGTCCGTGCTCACGACACCGAGATCGACGCGGGCATCGGCGAGGGCCTCGCGCGCCGCTCGGACCGCGAAGTCGTGACACAGGACCTCCGGATCGCCGCCGAAGTCGTCGCAGCCCGGGACCGTGGCGGCGATCGACACGTCGAGCCCGTCGGTGGAGAAGCGGCGGATCGGTCCGATGCCCGTCCGGCCTTCGGCGATCCCGCGCCACAGGGCCTTGCACCCCTCTCCGAGGGCCGAGACCGCGCCCATGCCCGTCACCACGACCGCGTGCCGATGCCGCTGCGTCACGGTGTGTGATCAAACCACTTCCAGCACGACCATGCACCTCCAAATCCCTGGCCCGGCCGCGTGGTATCCTCGACTGCATGGACCACGGTGCGAGATCCGAGGCGTGGCCCGGCCGGACGGGGCGCGTGGGTGTCCTCGTGTGGCTGGTCATTGCGCTGTGGACGCTCGTGCCGGGGTGCGAGCTGCCGCCTGACGACGACGGGGAGGACGACGCAGTCACCGTTCTCTTCGCCGTCGAGCCGGGCGGGCCCGCTCCGTTCCCGTTCGACCTGTTCACGGTCGAGGACGCGACCACGGGGACGGGGCTCCGCGTCGACCTGGGCGAGCTGAATACGCCCTTCATCGATCTCGGACTCGACCCCGGGTTCACGGACGCGGCGACGCTCCGCGCGATGATGGACGACCTCGACGGCTTCGGCACGTTCGCGCCGATCGTGGTCGGTCTCTCCGGCGAGATCGATGCGACCACGCTCCCGCGAACCCCGGACGCGTCGGTCGCGACGGGGAGCGCGGTCTTCCTGGTCGATATCCAGAGCGGCTCGGATCGCGCCGGTGAGCGCGTGCCCGTGGAGGTCCGCGCCGAGGTCTTCACATCGGGCGGCGCGCCGCTCCATGCGCTGGTCGTCGTGCCTGTCGTGCCGCTGCTCCCGGCGAACCGGTACGGGCTCGTGGTCACGCGCGCGGTGACGGACGCCCAGGGCCTGCCGCTCGGGAGGTCGGCGGACTTCGAGGCCGCGGTTGGGCTCGCGCCCGCGCCCGCCGATCACGCGGCCCCGGACCGGCTGGAGCGGGCCGTGGCCGTGCTCGCCCCGCTCCTCGAGCACCTTGGCGGCACCGAGCCTCCGCCGGCGCTCGAGGACCTCGCGGGCGCCACGGTCTTCACCACGCAATCGGCCACTCAGCCGCTCCTGGCGATCCGTGATTTCCTCGAGGGCGACGACCCTCCGCTCGCCGTGGACCTCGATCTCGACGACGACGGTACGCCCGACGTCTTCACGGTGGGGACGCTCCCCGATCCGCCCGGCCACCTGCCCGACATGACGGGCGTGGGCCCGATCCTCCGCGGGACCTTCGACGCGCCCGACCTCCGCGGCGAGAGCGGCGACGTCGTGTTCGACGAGTCGGGGGCGCCGGCCGTCTCGGTCGTGCGGAGCATCCCGTTCGTCCTGATCCTGCCCGCGGACCCGGCGGCGCAGCCCTGTCCACTGGTCGTGCTCCAGCACGGCCACGGCGCCCGGAAGGAGGACGCGCTCTACGTCGCCGGGCACCTGGCGCGCGCGGGCCTCGCAACGATCGCGATCGACCACGTCGGGCACGGCGAGCTCGCGGGGCTCGGGGATTTCATCAACGTCACGGACGTCGAGGCCATCCGCGGCACCTTCGTCCAGACCATCGTGAACCAGCTCCGTCTGTTCCGCGCTATCCCGCACCTGGACTCCGTGGACGTGGTCCCGTCGGGCGCGCCCGACGGCGTCCCGGACCTCGACGTCGAGGGCCCCGTCGGCTTCATCGGCGAGTCGCTCGGCGGCATCACGGGGCAGGTCGCGACCTCGCTCGAACCCTCGGTGGAGGTCGTGGTCCTCAACGTGACCTGCGGTGGGATACGGTACCTCATGGGTGCGTTCATCGGGCTGCTCGTCCCCGACGAGCTCGCGCTGCTCGAGACGCAGGTCGTGGTCCAGACGATCATGGACCGGGTCGATCCCATCAACTTCGCTCGGCCAATCGACGGCTCGCCCGGTCCCGGCGGCGCGCCGGCGGTGCTGATGCAGGGGATCGTGGCCGACCACCTCGTGCCCGTGGCCGGGACCGAGGCCCTGGCGCGCGCGCTCGAGCTCCCGCTGGTCTGCCCGTGCCCGGACGGGCACGGCGTGACAGGGTTGGAGGTGGTCGATGCGCCGGCCGAGTCGCGCGGGCTCGCGTTCTTCGACAGTGGCGCGCGCCACGGCGACCTGCTCAGCGGCGTCCACTCGCCCGAGGCGTCCGAGGCCATGCGCGCGCAGGCCGCGCGGTTCATCGAGTCGTACGGCGCCAGTGGCATGGCGATCATCGATTTCGAATGAGCCCGCGGGGGTAGCGACCAACGGGAGCGTAGGGGGTTGCAGAGGAGCCCCCAGGTTGGCACCCGGCACTGCCGGGCTACTCGCCCTCGCTGCGTTCTTCGAGTCGTTCGCGTCGCGCATCGAGCCGATCGCGGAGCCGCTGGCGCAGCCCCGGCCGCTCGCCGCCCGAACCCTCCTCCGGGGCCTCCCGTTCCTCGCGCCGCTCACGGATCCGCTCGATCACACCGGGTCGCTCGCCGGGACCTCCGTCGGGCGAGTCGCGGCGCTCTCGCCGTTCGCGGAGCCGCTCGCGCAGCCCGCCGCCCCCTTCGATCCGCTCCTCGCGGCGCTCGCGGATCTCCTCGATCAGCCCCTGCCACGGTCCGGGCGTGTCCCTGACCTTGGCCCGGACCTCGCGAGCCAGCGCGGCGAACACCTGCCGCAGGGCCTCGCGCGCCAGGGCGCCGTTGCTCGCCTTGCCGATGTCGTGGAGCTCGATGTCGGGGATGCGCAGCGAGCGCTGCACCGTGCGCCGCTTGCCGCCGAGCACGATGTTCACCGTGCTCCGGGACAGGACCGCGCGCTCGATGATGACCTTCTGGCCCGTCTCGGCCTCGGCCTCGTCCGGCTCGTCCGAGCCTTCGTCGATGGTGTCGCTGATCGCGCCCACGTTGGTCGCGCGGCCCCGGATCTCGAACGTCACGACCGCTTCATCGACCACCACCTCGTGGACCATGATGGGCTCCTCGCCGTCGAGCACGGACCAGGGATCGAGCGACACCTCGATGGTGCCCACCTCGAGCACGCTCTTCGACGCGAACCCCTCGGGGTTGGCGATCGACAGGTCGTGCACCGCGCCCTTGCCAGAGAACGGGGACAGGTCGACGTCGCCGAGCTCGACCGCGGTCTTCGTGATGGCCGAGCCCTCGCGCTCGATCCCGTGCTCCACGATGGAGTCGAGCTGCACGCTCAGGTAGATCACGCCGCCGATCACGAGCAGGGCGAGGATGCCGAGGACCACGCCGATCGCCTTGAGGACCTTCTTCATCTCACCTCTCCACCGGAGCTCGATGTCACTTGCCGAGGAGCCGCTTCGCCGCCTCGCGCGTGCGCCAGGGGTAGGCCGCCTGTTGCGGGACCAATGCCAGCTCGGTCTTCGGGAGCGAGTGGAGCACCTTCGTCAGGGCCCGGCCCCCGAGCCTCGGGTTGCTCAACAGCGCCCGCTGGACGAGCGACTTCGACAGCCACCCCTGGTGCGAGGCGATCATGTCGAGGAGCGGCCTGGGCAGCGTGCCCATGCGCGCGATCCGCGCGACCTCGGGCGGGGTGAGGTTCTGGTTCTGGAGCAGCGGCTCCCAGACCGTCTTGCCGAAGATGCGCTCCAGCGCGATGCGCTCCGCCAGGTTCCCCGTGCGCGCGACGCGGTAGACCTCGTGCAGCTTGAGGTGCCGCAGCCGCTCCTGGACGTGGGCCGGGATCTTGGTGCGGACAAGCTCGGCGTCCGTCTCGGCCGTGTCGGCGTCGACCGCATCGACCTCGTCATCGACCTCGAGCACGTCTTCCGAGTCGAGCGCGAGGTCCGGGTCGTCGACCGTGTCCGCGTCGAGCGCGTCGATGAGCTCGTCTGTCGAGCCGTCGTCGAGGTCGTCGGACGCGATCTCGTCCGTAAAGCCCTCGCCGAGGTCGTCGGACGCGGCCTCGTCCTCGGCGGTGTCGGGGCGGCCGAGCCCGGCTGGCGTCGTCTCGACGTCCTCCTCGAACGGCACCCCGTCGTCCTCGAAGGTCGCCGGTTCCTCGATGGGCGCCTCGTCCGGAGCCGGGACGCCGGCGAACGCCTTCAGCCGGGCGTCGACGTCGGGTCCGAATCCCTCGATGCGGCAGACGACGAACCCCTCCGAGCCCACGGACACCACGCGCGCGGGGAGCGAGAACGAGTCCCCGGTCGTCGGGTGGAGGAGGACGACCTCGCAGATGTTTCCGGGCCTCACGCCGACCCCGCCGCCCGTGAACACGACCCCCCTGGCGAGACGCGCCGCGTACTCCCGCGCGAGGTGCTCCTCGTCGTCGAACAGCACGATCAGTGAGGGCGGCGGCGCCGTCATGACCCGGGCATCATGCGGCAACGGTCACGCGAAGACAATTACCGATTCCACGCCGCGGTCGCCGAGATCGTCGCCATCTCCCACCTCCATGCCCAGGCATGAAGCGCAGTTCAGCGTTGACGAGGTGGACGGTGTCGACACCGTGGACAGGGTGAACAATGGGGCGATGTCCACCACGTCCACCGCGTCCACGAGGTCCACTTCGTGGTCGCCGGGCTTCATCGCTGTCCGGCCCGGGGCCGCGCCACGAGGAGCAGCACCACCCCCACGAGCGCCACGCCGATCGCGACGAGCAGCTCTCTCCAGGTGGCACCGAAGACGACCAGGACGATCCCGGTGGCCAGGGTCGGCAGGGCAGGCCAGGCGTCGCGCGGCGTCAGCCCGCGCTCGCGCCGCATCGCCAGCGCGACCAGGGCCGCCGCCGTCACTCCGTACTGCATGAGCACCGCGATGCTCGAGAGCGCGAAGAGCTCACCCAGCTCGCCCAGGTTGATCAGGACCATGACGAGGACCCACGTCGCGCCCAGCGCGCGCAGCGGGACCCCCCTCGCCGTCACGTGGTCGAGCCCGAACAGCTCTCGCGATCCCTGCGCCAGCGCCGAGAGGTAGCGAGGCGTGGTGACTACCATCCCGAACGCGATGCCGAGCGCCGAGAGACTGGTCCCCGCCGCCACCAGGCGCTCGAGACCGTGTCCGCCGTAGACCTGGCCCGCCTCGGCCAGCGGCGCTCCGACGGGGGTCAGGTCGGGCACCGCGGCCACGCAGGCCCAGACCAGGCCGACGTAGAGTGCGATCGCGATCACGAGCGAGCCCACCGTCGCGGCGGCCACGGTCCGGCCCGCCCGCCGGACCTGTCCGGCGACGACCGGGACGATCTCGAAGCCCTGGTAGGTGAACGTCACGGTCAGTGCGGCCCGCAGCCATGACCCGTGTCCCGAGACGGGCGAGGGCTCCGGCCAGGGCCCGTCGAAGGCGACGCACGCGGCGAGCAACGCGAGGAGGGGGAGGACCTTCAGTACCGTCAGCGCGGTCCAGACCCGGGCCGAGAACGAGATGCCAAGGGCCACGACGAGCGCGATCGCCGTGACGAGGCCCATGGAGACGAGCCGCAGGCCGACGGGGCCCGAGATCCCCGCGGCCGGGGCCACGGCGCGGGTCAGGCCGACAAGGATCGCCGCGGTGCTCAGGAACGCGCTGACGTACGCCACCCAGCCCACGAGGAACGACACCCAGTCGCCGAACGCGGCTCGCGCGAACACCACGGGCCCGCCGTCCACGTCGAACCTGCGGCCCAGTGTGGCGAACGCGAGCGCCGTGGGGAGGAGCGCGACGCCCGTGATTGCAAACACCAGCACGCTCGACATCCCGGGCGCGTCGGCCGCCACCTCGGATGGCACGAAGAAGATGCCCACGCCGACGATCCCGTTCACGCCGAGCGCGAGGAGCTGGACGGCGTTGACGGGGCGCTGGGTGGTCGTCGCGTCGCGCATGGGCTTCTCTCAGGATACTCCACATCGCTCCTGCTCACGCTCGCGCTGACGCTCATGCTCACGCTCGCGCTGACGCTCACGAGCTCCTCTGGTGGAGCCTCGCCGTGTCCGCTCACGCGAGCCGCCGCCTGAGCTGCTCCCACATCCGTCGCCTGGGGTTCGGCATGCGGCGAGTATTTTACGGGCGCGACTCCGCGCGGACCTCACGGACCACGCCCGGCAGGTCGAGGATCATCTCGGCGCAGACCTTGATCCGCTCCAGGGTCCCGATGTGCCGGCGGCCGGGGTCCCAGACCCACGTGAACGTCTTGCCCAGGGTCCAGCCGATGTACGCGGGATAGGCCGCGTGGAACCGGACCGGGTGGTAGCGGCCCACGATCCGGTGGCAGTAGCCGAGGTTGTTCCTGAGCTCCGAGCCCACCGTGACGAATCGCTTGTCCATGCCGCCCCGGATGTCGAGCCGCTGCAGCGCGATGGGGTACGCCCTGTATGCGAAGTGCTGCTTCCCGGTCATGATCCGGTGGCACTTGAAGGCGAAGGAGTGCTCGTCCGAGGAGCGGACCGACGTGTCCCAGAGCCCGGCGCGCAGCCCGACCTCGCGGACGAACGACGCGTTGCTCCCGTGGAGCCAGCCGACGACCTCCACGTCCTCGTCGAAGCGAGCAAACGTGTACGGCGTCATGAGCACCGAGTAGGACATGCACGCGCGCCGGATGAACGGGCGCATGAGCTCCAGGTACGGGCTGTCTTCTCCGATCTCGCGCACCATGCGGCAGCTCAGGCCGATCAGGTCCGGATCGGACCGGTAGGCCTCGTCGTGGGCGGCGATCCAGTCGCGGCCGAGGGGGAGGTCGTCGTCGTCGATCATCAGCACGATGTGGCCCCTCGAGCTCAGGACCCCCTCGTTCCTCGCGGCCGGACCGCCCAGCGGCGGTCGCCTGAGCACGGTGACCCTCGGGTCCTCGACGAATGCCGCGAGCCGCGCGAGCTCCCCGGCGGTCGGGTCCGGGGTCTGCTCGACGACCACCACTTCGAAGCTGTCGTGGTCCTGCTCCAGCACCCGCTCGAGCAGCTCGGCCAGGGCGCCGAGGCGCTTGTGCGAGCGGATCACCACCGAGACCCTGGGGGCGGCGTCCCTCATGCCCCCGAGGTCTTGAACGCCAGGGCGAGCGAGGCGCTGGTCGCCGCGAAGATGGCGGACTTGAGCTCGTTCCCTTCGCTGGTCTTGATCACCGTCTTGCAGACGCCCATCCGGGACAGGATCGCCTTGTCCTGGTTCGTGATCTTGTCGGCCGTCAGGACCACCTGGATGCCCTTCAGCCGGTCGTCGCCCTGGATCATGGCGGTCAGCTCGAGGCCGTTGAGCCGGGCGTCGTTCACGCCGGCGATCAGGATGGCGGGCGGGGACTTGCGGGCGAGATCGAGGGCCGACGTGTTCGTCCGCGCGGCGTGGAACCTGCACCCCGGCAGCACGGCCTCGGCTGCCTCGAGCACCCTCGTCCGGAACGATGGATCGGGGTCGGCCACGAGCACGCCGGAGCGTTTGATCGCCAGGAAATGCGGGTGCGCCCGGAGGTTGGCGAGCTTGCGCGCGGACTCGGTGTCCACCTTCGCGGGCGGCTCGGGCGACGGCGGAGACGGCGTCCTGGCCTTGATCGCGGGAGGGGCGAGGTCCCGCTGGGAGATGACGAAGTCCCTCGACGACTGTTTCCCGCCTTGGTGGATGAATGGCAGCAGGGCCTGCGCGAGCTCCTCGCAGTGCTGGTACCGCATTGACGGGCTCTTCGCGATGCACCGCATGACAACCGGATCGAGGGCCGGCGGCAGGTCGGATCGGACCATGGACGGCCAGGGCGGCTCGAGCTTGACATGCCTCCGCATGATCTCGACCCACGTACCGCCATCGAAGGGGTTCACCCCCGTGAGCAGCACGTAGGCCGTGACGCCCAGCGAGTAGATGTCGGCGAGCCGCGCTTCCCACATGTCGAGACGGCGCTCGAGGAACATCTCGGGCGCCATGTAGGCCGGAGTGCCGCCGGGGATCCACGACTCGATCCTCGGCTGGGTCGGCTTCCAGCGCACGCCGAGCCCGAAGTCCATCAGCACGATCCGCTTCGAGCTCGTCTGGATCATCAGGTTCGCCGGCTTGATGTCACGGTGCACCACGTCGGCCCTGTGCACGGCCCCGAGCCCCGCGCACGCCTGGGAGACGACCCCGATCACCTCGTCGAGCAGCATGTCCTGCCCGCTCTGCACTCCCAACCTGACCACGTCGGCCATGGTCATGCCGCGGATGTACTCCATGACGAAGAACGGGGTCAGCCCGTAGGTGCCGAACGAGAACACCTCGAGCACGTTGGGGTGCCGGACCGAGGCGAGCGAGCGCGCCTCCTGTGCGAACCGCTCGGAGAACGCGGGGTCGGACTGGTACTGCGGGTTCAGGAACTTGACCGCGACCTCGCGGTCCAGGAGCTCGTCGATGGCGCGGAACACGGTCCCCATGCCGCCGCGCCCGAGCTGCTCGTGGAGCCGGTACTTGCCCTCCAGGAGGATGCCCTGGCCGATCGGCTCGCTCAGGATCTCCTCGTGCATGGATCTCGAGTCGGACTTCCGGTCCCGGTTCATCGTCGATCGCTCCGGAAGGTCGCGCGCCTCTCGTGCTCCGACCGTGAGCAAGTTATAATCGCATCGGCCATGAACGACAAGAACGACGTGACAGACGGGGGCGACCGGCGGACCACCGGGCCGGTACCGCGCTTCGATCACGAGCCCGGCCCGGTCGAGGTGCTGCGGGCGCAGCGCCGGCAGCTCGGGGTGCTGCTCCGGTTGTGCAGCGCCATTTTCGAGGACACGAGCGAGAAGCCGCTGGACGCCGTCCTCGGCGTGGTGTGCGAGGAGCTCGAGAGCGACCTCGGCAGCATCGATTTCGAGGGGTACCGACAGGACGCACCTCTGCGGCTCACCCGGATGGGTCAGACGACGAGCCCGGGCGTCGCCGCGCCTGGCGTGATGCCGCCGGATACATGGGCCCGGCATGCGGCGCAGCTCAGGCGGACCGTCGTCGCCGAGGGAGACTCCGGGGGTGTCCCGGGCGGGTGCGCGGACGTCGAGCGCGTCGTCTCGGTCCCGCTCATAGTGGGAGGCAAGGTCGCCGGGACGTTGACCGTGGCCAACAGGAACGATCCATACCACCGGGCTCACGTGGATCTGCTCGAGTCCATCGCCAGGTTCATCGCACCGGTCCTGGAGGCCCTGGCCAGGCGTCAGACGCGAGTGCAGGCCCGCATCGATGAGCGCAAGGCGTGGGCGGAGGCGCGGATCGCCCGCGGCACGGCCAACGCGCTCCAGAGCGTGCTCGACGACATCGTGAAGGGAATCGATCAGGCGTGCACGCGGCTCGAGCCCGAGCACACCGCCGTGGGACATCTCCGCAACGCACAGGTCCGGGCGCGCCACGGGCTCTCGGTCGTCGACAAGCTCGGGACCTTCGGGCAGCTCGGCCTCGCGGCGCCGGAGCCCTTCGACCTCAACGCGGTGGTCTCGGAGGTCCTCGAGGAATTCAGGTCGTCGCTCGGGCAGGGAGTTGACGTCTCGTTCGATCCCTCCGACGAGCTCGCGCTCGTGATGGGCGACCGAGATGGGCTCCGCCGGGTCGTGACCGAGCTGATGAGCAATGCGGTCGACGCGCTGTACTGGGAGCGCAGTATCCGTGTCTCGACCGCTCCGGTGCGGTTCGAGGAGCGCGACGATGCGCGGCCGGCCGGGCTCCCACCGGGACAGTACGCCCGGCTCACCGTCCGCGACTCCGGCGTCGGCATGGAGGCGAGCGTCCAGAACCTCGTCTTCGAGCCGTACTTCACGACCAAGGACCGAGGTCGGGGCGCGGGCCTCGGCCTGAGCGCGGCGCGCTCCATCGTCCAGTACTCTGGCGGTGAGATCACGGCGGTCGGCGAGGCGCACGGCGGGTCGTCCTTGCACGTCTTCCTCCCCTTCGCGAGCCAGAGCGCTTCGCCTCTCCCCGTGCGCGCGCCCGACAGTCTCGAGCCACCGATGACCATCATGGTGGTGGACGACGAGCCGATCGCGGCGCGGTTCGTCAGCGAGGTGCTCGGCCGGGCCGGGTACGCCGTGATCCAGGCGTGCAGCGGCGAGGAAGCGCTGGCGCTCATCGCGGAGCGCGGCCAGCCCATCGACCTGCTCGTCACGGACATCATGATGGAGCCCATCAACGGCCCGGAGCTCGTCGCGCGTCTGACCGCGACCCAACCGGACCTCCCCGTCGTCTACATGTCGGGCTTTCCCGGCGACTGGCTCTCGCTCCAGGGGAGCCTGTCCGCGGAGGAGACGTTCCTCGAGAAGCCGTTCGATTCGAGGACGCTCCGGCAGGTCGTCAGAGCCTTGTTGACCGCTCGCCGCGAGCCGGAGCCGTAGCGGCCCCCGCGATTCTTGGCCATGCCGCGCCGGCTCTGCTAGGTTTGGGAGACCATGCGAGAGAAGAGGTTCCCCAAGGTCCCGACCGACACGGTGAGCTCGGAGGACGAGGACCCTGGCCTCGGGCCGGGCACCCTCCTCGATGAAAAATACCGGATCGTCAGGAGGCTCGGCACCGGCACGGTGGGCCAGGTCTACGAAGCCGTCCAGTCGCTCATCGGCCACCGCGTCGCGATCAAGGTCCTGTCACGGGAGATGGCGGCGCGTCCCGACGGGCTGATGCTGCTCCTCCACGAGGCGCGGATCGCCAACACCATCAGGCACCCCAACATCGTCCAGATGATGGACCTGGCCCAGTCGAAGGACGGGATGCTCTACCTCGTGATGGAGCTCCTCGAGGGCGAGGACCTCGGGCGGTTCATGGCGCGCAAGGGGCCGGTCACGCGGCTCGAGTCCGTGCAGCTCGTGACACAGCTCTGCGCGGGGCTCTCGGCCGCGCACTCGCGCGGCGTCTACCACCGGGACCTCAAGCCGCAGAACATCTTCCTGATCAACCCCGACGACCCGGCGTGCCACGTGAAGATCCTGGACTTCGGCCTGTCGCGCGTGACCCAGCCCGGCACGCGGAGCCTGTGGTACAAAGGGGGCTCGCAGCCGGTCGGCACGCCGCTCTACATCTCGCCCGAGCTCGCGCGCTGCGCCCCCGACGCGGACCACCGGGCCGACGTGTACTCCGTGGGCGTGATCCTCTACCAGATGTGGACCGGGCGGCTGCCGTTCGACTCTCCCTCCGTGGACGAGGTCCTGCGCATGCACCAGGTGGAGGCCCCGCCGCGGCCCTGTCACGTGCGGCCGGGCCTCACCGAGCAGAGCGAGCGCATCCTCCTGAGGGCCCTGGCCAAGGATCCGAGGGACAGGTACCAGACCATCGACGAGCTCCGGATGGAGATCGAGCTCGTCAGCGCCCTGCCGCGGGCCCCGGTCCTCTGATCGTGGGCGATCGGACCTCTGTCACGAGTCCTCTGTCACGAGTTACATCACCACCCCGAGCGGGTGTACCATGGACCTCGTGAGCGGTTCCTTCAGGTCTCTCCTGCAAGGTCACGAGTGCCCGTTCCGCGCGATGCTCGACCGCGCGCCCGATGGCGTGGCGGTCTTCGACCACGAAGGCCGGACCATCTACTGTAACGAGGCGCTCGTCCGGCTTGCCGGCGCCCCCGACGCACGGTCGGTCCTGGGCCAGACGTCCCGCGAGTTCTTCCTCGACCCCGACAACGACCTCCCGCTGGTGCTCGCTCAGCTCGAGACGGCCGGCGACGTGGTCGGTCTCGAGGTCCGGGTCCCGCCGAGCTGGGCGCCCGTCGAGTGGGTCGAGCTCTCCGTCCGGAAGATCGAGATCGACGGCGCGCAGTGCTTCATGTGCACAGCCAGGGACGTCGGACGGCGCAGGAAGCTGCAGCGCGAGCGCGAGCGGATCATCTCGGTCCAGCACCTGCTCAACGAGACGATACTCGAAGGCAGCCTGGAGGAGTTGGTGCACAGCGCGTGCGCCAAGCTGGCGGACGTGTACGGCGCGGACTGGGTCGGCGTCGCGCTCCTGCATACGGCCGAGGGTAGCGACTACTTCCAGTACCAGTGGTCCTTCGGCATGCCGCCGGAGGTCGAGGAGCTCAAGCTCGCCCGCGACGGCTGGAGCAGCCTCACGGCCGTCGCCGCGGAGCGGGGCTACGCCGTGGTGCGCGACTACCAGACCGAGGACCCCGACGGGATCCCGAGGCGCATCGAGTCGGTCAAGGCCCACGTCAGGGCGGTCGAGGCCGTGGCGCTCCGCGATCGCCAGGGCTACCTCGTGGGCGTGCTCAGCCTCTTCAGCAGCACGCCCGGGGCCTTCGACGAGGCGGAGAACAAGATCTCGCTCAAGATCGCGGCCCGCGACCTCGCCAACCTCATCGAGGCGAAGAAGCTCCAGGAGGAGGTCCGGCTCGCCGGCATCACCGACAGCCTGACGGGGCTCTACAACACCCGTCACTTCTACCGCCGCCTCTCCGAGGAGATGAGCCGGGTCCGGCGGACCGGGAGCCCGATGACGGTGATGCTCTTCGACGTGGACAACTTCAAGGAGTACAACGACAGCGCCGGCCACGTCGCGGGGGACCACCTGCTGCAACGCATCGGGCGCATCGTCAACTCGACCATCCGCGCGGGCTCGGACCTCGCGTTCCGGTACGGCGGCGACGAGTTCGTGGTCCTGCTGCCGGACACGGACGCGGAGCACGCCCGCCGCGTGGCGCAACGCATCCGCAAGCGCGTGCGAGACAGCAAGGTCTCGGACGTC